>JAEEGL011396900.1_pt1 | contig 24944 bp, 18 predicted proteins | sample 9134231 | NCBI WGS metagenome assembly JAEEGL01 (sample SAMN16246548, study PRJNA631951) | gut metagenome | biome: gut microbiome; feature: rumen; material: fiber-attached | host: Bos | place: Iran: Karaj | collected 2018-10 | reverse complement strand
GGCGATTCAGACATGTTTATAAAGATACTTAATGCCTACGACTGGGATTTTTGTCAGATCCAGTACAACTATCTTGACGAAAACAGTCAGGCCGGCCGCGTGGGTCTTGAAGCAGCGCATGCAAAGGGCATCCCTGTTATAATCATGGAGCCTCTTCGCGGCGGCAAGCTTGTAAATCTTCCTGACGCAGCCAAAAAGCTCCTTAAAGAAAGCAGGCGTAAATTTACCGCACCTGAGCTTTCGTTCCGCTGGCTTTGGGATCAGGAAGGAGTATCCGTTATCCTTTCAGGTATGAATTCTATCGAAATGATAGATGAAAACATTAAGACAGCAAGCGACGCCAAATCAGGCGACCTTACCAAAGAAGATCTTGAACTTGTAGATAAGGTAAAAAAGATAATCAAGGAAAAAGAGCTTGTGGGCTGTACGGGTTGCAGATACTGTATGCCATGCCCGAAGGGCGTTGATATTCCGGGCAACTTCTTCTTTTATAACCTTACCGCACTTGACGGCAAGACGGCTGCAAGGTTTGAATACGCAAGAGCAATAGGTGTCAGAAAAGACCCTGCATTTGCTTCCCAGTGTATAGGCTGCGGAAAATGTGAAAAGCATTGCCCTCAGCACCTTCCTATAAGAGAAATGCTTAAAAAGGCAGATAAAGCCTTAAGACCTCTTCCATATAAAGTCGGCATAAATGTAGCAAGAAAGATCATGCTTAAGGGCTGATAAATAAAACTTAATAAAGGCCCGTTCACCTCTTGACAAGCAGCTTTAAAAGCTCCACAATAAAAGGTGAAAAAAATAAAATAACGGGAGGCCTTTATGAAAAAGTTTATTGAAGAATTCAAGACATTCATCAGCAGAGGAAATGTAATGGACATGGCAGTAGGTATCATTATAGGCGGTGCGTTCACAGCCATCGTGAACTCATTTGTAAATGATATCGTTAACCCTCTCCTTGGAATGGTTGGCGGAACAGATTTTTCCGCATACTCCGTTCAGTTAAAAGGAGATGCAACCCTTAACTACGGCGCATTCATCACTGCAGTGGTTAATTTCCTCATTATGGCACTTATCGTATTTCTTATGGTTAAAGCCCTTAACGGTGCTTCTTCAAAGCTTAAGAAAAAGAAAGAAGAAGAGCCTGCTGCTCCTACCACAAGAGAGTGCCCTTACTGCATGAGCACAATCTCCATCAAAGCCACCAAATGTCCTAACTGTACATCAGTTATCGATATCATCGAAGAGACAAAGTAATACAGTATTAAAAAGACCGCAACCTTATTCGTTGCGGTCTTTTACTATCTCAAATTCTTCTCTCATGGCAATTGATACGGCATAGCCTCTGTGCAAAAAGCTCTTTACTTTCCACCCCTCATAAACCTCAGGGTTGTTACGCGGGTCTGCATGAAATCCGGTTCCTGCTGCCTTAAGCATAGCCTCTGTGGCGGTCCAGCAAAGAGTGAAAACTTCCGTCTTTCTCTCCTCTTTTGCCATAACGTACTGTTTTTTGTATTCTTCCGAAAAATACTGCCCCGCTATATCGTCGTTTATCTTAAGTCTGCGCCCAGACATCTCTGATATCTCTTCGATATCTACCCCAAGCTCTGTATCAGACACCCCTATAACAGAGCACCCTTTGGCATGGGATATGGAAAAATGTCTGCCGTCTTTTTCAGAAAGGAAAGGCTTCCCAAATTCATTTTTTTCAATCTTTCCGTACTCCTGCCCGAAAGCAAGGGAAAGGAGCTTGTCATCTGCTGCTGCTCTAAGCTCTCTAGGTGGCAACTCCGAAAGATCGCTGTGATCAAGATAAATAAGTCTGACAGTTCTCATAAAACCCCCAATAAAAAGAAAAAGTCTTAACTACGCTACACCTCTTTTAGTATAACATATTTAAGACTGTTTATCAGATAAATTTATTAAGTTTTTCATCATATCTGTAGTTTATCTTCTCAAGGCTCTTTACTATCTCGCTTGCATCTGTCATATATGCCCCTGCAAGCTCTGAAAGAGAACTGTAATGATCACGAAGCTGTGTATTAACAAAACTGAGTAAGATAACGGGATCTTTTGGTAAACTCATATCATATAACCTCATTTTCTTTGACTTTGCTTTTTTGGCTTGAATTCTACTACGGTTATGGTACTTTGTCAACAACTGTGATATACTTTTACCAAAATAATAAAAAGGAGAAGTGCAAAATGAAATTATTTATTGCTTCAGATATTCACGGTTCTGCCTACTACTGCAAGAAAATGCTTGAATGCTTTGATAAAGAGGGCGCTGACCGTATGCTCCTTCTTGGAGACCTTTTATACCACGGCCCAAGAAATGATCTTCCAAGAGACTATTCTCCAAAGGAAGTCATCCCTATGCTTAATGCATACAAAGACAAGATCCTTGCTGTACGTGGCAACTGCGATGCCGATATAGACCAGGTAGTGCTTGAGTTCCCTATTATGGCTGAATACTCTTATATCGCACTTGAAGACAGGGTTATCTACGCTACCCACGGCCACATTTACAGTTACGACAATATCCCGCCTCTTAAAGAGGGCGACGTATTTATACAGGGCCACACCCATGTACCTGTAGATTATGTAAAGGACGGCATCCGCTTCCTTAATCCGGGTTCTGTTTCAATTCCAAAAGAGGACTCAGGCCACGGATATATTATTTTTGATGGAAAAGACTTTGTAAGGAAGACTTTTGAGTAATATTAAAAGGCCCGCTAAATGCGGACCTTTTTCTTATTTCCTTATAAATTTCTCATCTGCCGCATACTCATCGCTTACAAAGCGTTCTACTGTCATGTGCAGGTCGTACTTTTCACGCAAAGCTGCTAGTTTTGCCATCATAGGCGAAGCGTGATGTGCATCGATTGCCGCCTGATCTGTCCATGAATCGATAAGAAGAATGGTTTCAGGGTCATTAAGCGGAGTGAAATATTGATAGCGAAGATTTCCTTCTTCGGCTCTTATGGCATCCGCTATGCCTGAAGCTTCCATTTCTTCAGCAAAAGCTTTTGCATTTCCGTTTTTGCCTTTGTAGTAAAGATTAACTGTTATCATACAAGTACCTCCTTTATCTTAGTATCTCATCGACTGTCGAAACTGTGCTGAAAGACCCTGAATGCTTTGCTATTATCTCTTTCATTTTCTGAAGCTCGAAGTAGCTTATATAGCAAATGAGGGTCTTGTTTTTACCAGCTATGGCTCCGTATGAATCCATAACTGTGCAGGTCTTTTGAAGCTCATTTTTAATATCTTCTATAATGCCATCAGGATCCTTTGTAATGATGGTAACCTGTTTTACGGCATCAAAGTGATCCGTAATGCTGTTGATTATGGATGTGGCAACCACATACACGAGAAGACTTAAAAGCGCTGCATCCTGATTTATAAGCAAAAAGGCTGTAAGGTAAACGCAGGCATTAAATGCAAGAAGAATGTAGGTCATCCCGTAGTTTCTGCCGGTTTTTCTTGAAATGAGGTTGATTATAATGTTTGCAAATATTTCAGAACCATCTATACAGCCGCCAAACCTGAGGATGAGGGCAAGACCGAGGCCAAGCATTGCTCCGCCAAAAGCTACCGCAAGAAAGTGCTCCGTATTAAGCTCAAAAGGAACTTTTTCAAAAATCTCAAGGCCCACGGTGTAAACAAGTGAACCGACAGCAGCCTTTATACCGAAGTTCCTTCCAAGCAGGATAAAGCCTGCTATAAGGAAAGGCATAAATATCGAAAATACACAAAGGGACAGGTTTAACCCAGTAAGCTTGCTAAGAATAATAGCTATACCTGCAGTTCCGTAATCTATAGCTCCGTTTGGAATAAGGATACATATTACTGAAAAGCTGGCCATAAGCGCGCCCAGCACTATAAGCAGATATGTAGCTGTTTCTTCCAGGATTTTGTTGCGTTTTTTCATTAACATTTCCCCTAACATATAGTACCAAACACACCGCCCGGCAGGGAGCGTATCCTTTACCTGTCAAAGTGAGCCGAAACGTCTTTTAAGAAGTCTATTATCGTTAAGTGCTGCGGGCAAACACTCTCACACTGTCCGCATCCGATACAGTCTCCGGCTTTGCCGCGTTTTTCCGCAATATTATCATAGTTTGAGAAATTTACTGTCCAGCCCTTCTCATCAAGATTTTCACGCATATCCTCATTGTAGAGCGAAAAATACTCAGGGATCGCAATATTCATAGGACACCCTTCCGTACAGTAATGGCAGGCTGTACACGGAACAGTGATCTGTGAGTTGATAATGTCTGCTACTTCAAAGCAGATTTTCTTTTCTTCCTCGTTAAGAGGCTTAAAATCGGCCATATAGTTTATATTATCTTCTATCTGTGCCATGTTGCTCATGCCCGAAAGCACTACCATAACATTTGGAAGTGAAGCAACAAAACGAATAGCCCAGCTTGGGACCGAAAGCTGCGGCTCTTTTTCTTTAAACAGATCTTCAGCCTTCTTTGGAATATTTGCAAGGGTTCCTCCCTTTACAGGCTCCATTACTATCACAGGTTTGCCATGTTTTACACAAACCTCGTAGCATTCCCTGCTCTTTATCCACTCGCTTTCCCAGTCAAGATAATTGATCTGAAGCTGGACAAACTCCATCTCCGGGTGATCTGTAAGTATCTTGTCAAGAAGCTCAGGCTTGTCATGGAAGGAAAAGCCTGCATGTTTTACAAGTCCCTTTGCCTTCTTATCAAGAAGCCAGTTAAAACAGTCAAATTTTTCATATTTATCAAGCATTGAGCCTTCAATACCATGAAGCAGATAATAGTCAAAATATCCGGCTCCTGTTTTTTCAAGCTGCTTGTTAAATACCTCATCTCTACCTTCTAATGAATCAAAAAAGGATGAATGAAGTTTTGTGGCAAGTGTAAATGACTCTCTGTCATGTCTTGAGGTAAGCACTTCTTTTACAGCGTTCTCGCTTGCAAATGCGTTATACATCCAGGCTGTATCAAAGTAGGTAAAACCTTTTTCAATAAACAGATCTACCATTTTTTTAAGCTGCTCAAGATCAATATCAGCAGGATTTGCTGAATTTTGCGGCAGTCTCATAAGACCAAAGCCAAGTTTCTTCTCAGGTGTGAATTCCATAAACTTCTCCTTTCAAATCCGGTTACAGTTATGTCAGTATATATAGCCTCACAATTCTTATGGTAAAATATGTCCTGCAGAAAGATATATTTCATACCACTCAGGTCTTGTAAGAGTTATATTGGCGCCGTCTATAATGTCTTTAAGATGCTCTTTTTTTGAAGTTCCTGCTATTATCTGGATTCCTGCAGGGTGTCTTGCGATCCAAGCCGCAGCGATAGCAGATGCACTTACTCCGTATTTAGCAGCTAATTTGTCAAGCACACCGTTAAGTTCTTTATACTCTCCGTTTCCAAGGAAGGTTCCGCGCCAGTTACTCATCTGGAACGGTGACCAGGCCTGGATCGTTATATCTTTAAGTCTGCAATAATCAAGGATTCCGCCGTCATGATCCACAGATCCCGACGTATCCATATTTGCTTCCATGCCTCTTGCGATCATATTAGATACGCAGATAGAAAACTGAAGCTGATTAATGGCCAGTTCCTGCTTAACGCACTTTTTAAGAAGCTCTATCTGACCCGGATTGTGGTTTGAAACACCAAAATGTCTGACCTTTCCTGCTTTTTCAAGCTCGTCAAAAGCTGCTGCCACTTCAGAAGGCTCGCAAAGCGCATCGGGCCTGTGTAAAAGGAGCGCATCAAGATAATCAACACCAAGCCTTTTAAGAATCCCGTCTACGGAATTTAAAATGTGCTCTTTGCTAAAGTCATAGTAGCTTACCTCACCTTTTCTGATAGCACATTTTGACTGGATAAAAAGATCTTCTCTCTTAATGGACGGGTCAGCTTTTAGCGCTTCTCCGAATACCTCCTCAGATCTTCCGCCACCGTAAATGTCGGCGTGATCAAAATAGTTTACTCCGTTATCAAGAGCAAAATGAATAAAGTCTGCCATCTCACCGGCATTAAAACCCGCAAGCCTCATAGCTCCAACAACCACCTGGGATGCAGGCATTTTTTCTTTTCCGATAAAAACTTGTTTCATGTTTTAATCCTCTCTTTCTAAATCCCTATAAAAACCTCTTTCAAGATTTCATTTAATTTTACCATATTCCAGGCCTAAAATACATAAAAAAATCAGTACACCCATTGTTTCAGGTGTACTGATCGTTTAAAACTAATTCTCAATAAATACCGCAGTTCCTGCGCCCACATGGCACTTGCCGTTTTCAAGCTTGGCGCTTCCGCAGGCGTAGATGATGGTTCCGTGTACATCTACGGTCTTTTCCTCATTTGTAGGATTAATGATGACCGTAATAGCCTGCTCTTTGCAGCTTCTCTTAAGTACAAGCGGATATCCTGTCTCAAGGAACTCAACTTTTGCTTTGCTTCTTAAGGCTACATTCTCTTTTCTGATCTTAATAAGTCTTCTTACCTCATTCCAAAGAGAACTAGGGTCTGCCATCTGCGCCTTTACATTTGGCCTGTCAGGCGCATCATCCATCTTTATGTAAAGGTCCTTTGGATCTGCTGTTGAAAATCCGTCGTTAAGGCCGTCATCCCACTGCATAGGGGTACGGGATCCTGTTCTCTGGTAACCGCCCTCCTTAGAAATAAGGCCCTCCACATAGTTCATACCTATCTCGTCGCCGTAGTATATAAACGGAGCACCCGGCATAGAAAGAAGAAACGCAAACGCCATCTTAAGCTCGTTGCCCTTAAGGCGCCTTGCAAGTCTGTCTATATCGTGGTTTCCTGAAGGAATACAGATAAGTCCTTTCCCTTCAGTTGCTGCTACGCTCTTGTTGTAGCGCTCTGCGTATGCTTTAAAGTTTCCTTTGCCTCTGCTTGAAAAATAAGGCTCATCGCATCTGAACAGGTCCTCATAATTTGTTCCCTGACCCATAAGCTGGAAATCCATATGGAAGCCGCCCTGAAGTGACTGATCCGGGTTTCCCCACTCAGAAACCATAGCCGCATCAGGAAATTCCTCATCAAGGAACTTGCCCACCTTATTCCAGAAATAAATGTTTCCTGTTCTGTTCTCATCGTCATTCTTTACACACCAGGCAGCCATATCTACTCTAAATCCATCGCAGCCCATCTTAAGCCAGAAGCGCATAACATCCTGAATAGCAAGACGTGTAGCTTCAGGCCCCGGATCATCCATACCCTGCTGCCAAGGCTCTTCCTGCTTGTAAAAACCATAGTTAAGCGCAGGCTGTGATGAGAAGAAATTAAGCACAGCGCAGCCGTCCCTGTCAGAGATAGCGCGAAGTGTATTCATTCCCTTTGTATCCATAAATACGTGATCTGTCCAGACAAATCTGTCGGTATACTCATTCTTTTCCGGTTTCATGGATTCCTTAAACCAGGGATGCTCCACCGAAGTATGCCCCGGTACAAGGTCAAGGAGCACATGCATGTCTCTTTTGTGTGCCTCGTCAAACACACGCTTTAAGTCTTCATTTGTACCGTAACGAGGTGCCACTTTCTTATAATCCCTTACATCATAGCCCGCATCATTAAAAGGCGAGTCAAAGCAAGGGTTGATCCAGATAGCGTTGCATCCCAGTTCTTTAATGTAATCCAGTTTTTCGATTATACCCTGAAGGTCACCGATACCGTCTGCATTGGTATCATTAAAAGACTGCGGGTAAATCTCGTAAAATACGGCATTATCAAGCCATTTTGGTTGTCTTTTGCTCATAATAAAAACTTCTCCTTTATTAATGTATCCCATACATAGTTAAGGATACATCATTGATGGTAAAAAAGATATATAATTTTTTGATTTTTCTTGTAAATAATTGTACTATTTGCAGTCATTCCATCAAAAAAGCTATTTTTTCATATATAGGCTTAAAGTCCACTTTGCATTTTCCGTCCCAGATATTTACCGGGATCACATCGTCAAAGGTATATTCCGTATATGTATCTGAAACCTCGAAATTGTATACCTGGATCAGCTTTTGTTCAGGCATAACGACCCAATACTCGCGCACACCCGCTTTTTGGTACTTAGCTTTCTTTCTGAAGACATCGTGGTACCAGTTTGATTCGGAAAGTACTTCTACTATAAGATCGGGAGCACCGTAAATACGAGCTTTGTTGATCTTATCTCTATCACAGACCACAAACACGTCAGGCTGTACCATGGTTTTATCGTCACAGTCAAGCTGAACATCTGTTGGAGCTATAAAAGCCATACAAGATCCGGTGTTTTTTGATATATAATCATTAAAAATCTGCGCCAATTCCAAGCCGATTATCTGGTGAAAGGTAGTAGGCGCTGACATCAGGTAAAACACACCGTCTATCATCTCGGCTCTGATATCATCAGGCAAGGCAAGGTAATCGTCAAGAGTTTTACCGGTACCTGAAAGATCTAAAGCACTTGTGCCGCTTACGTTTCCATAAGGAGTTGTGGTTTCATTTAGCATCAGAGATCGTCTCGCTGGATCTCCTGTACTATATACTCCTGAAAAGGCTTTACTTAGAGCCTCGAGAGTACTACGCCTCGGAGTAGGAGTGATCCCGCTGAAAACTTTTTGTACTGTACTTAAAGGAACACCGGACTTTTCGGATATATACTCAAGGGAGTATCCATTTTTCTTCTTTAATTCTACCATTTCATCAACTGTCATATTATAACCCTCCTGCCCGCAAATCCTTATTTTAGCATTGATTACTGTAATTGCTGCGAGATTATTATAACAAAGTATTATGTCTGCGTCAAGTTATAAACTTCCAATTAACTTCCATAAAGTTTCCAAATAAAGCTTCATGCAATAAAAAAACAGATACCTGTGTCAAACGATGACACAGGTACCGGTACATATGTGCTCACATAATACTCATATACATCCTGCTCTCGAATGGTCTAAGTAGTTTATCATCTCCCGCATCACAATAATTTGAAATTATAAGCTTGTCTTTGTCGGGAATTGATATATTTACAGGCACGTCGTTTTCCTTTGTAAAATTGCAAACGACCGTAAGCGTATACTTTTCACCTTTTCGTTCATAAGCATAAACTCTCTCATCAGTAGGTAAAAGGTCAACATATCTTCCGTCTTTAAAAACATCGTATTTCTTTCGCAGCTTTATCAAAGCTCTGTAATAGTTAAGCACAGAGTTTTGGTCTACATCTTCATCAAGAGCGTTTATATGCTTGTAATTATCATTAACTTTAAGCCATGGTTCTCCGGTTGTAAATCCGGAATTTTCGGTATCGTTCCACTGCATCGGAGTCCTTGCGTTATCTCTTCCTCTTGCATGGATAGATGTCATAACATCTTCGACATCATAGCCCTTTTCCAGTCTTTCAGCATACATATTCAGAGTCTCAATGTCTTTGCAATCTTTTATATCAAGATCTGCATTTGTCATACCCAGCTCTTCGCCCTGGTATATGTACGGAGTTCCTTGCATTCCGTAAAGAATTGTTGCAAGCATTTTTGCCGAAACTTCTCTAAACTCATCAGAGTCATTTCCCCACCTGGAAACTATCCTAGGCAGGTCATGATTGTTCCAAAACAGGCTGTTCCATCCCTTTCCATACAACTCGGTCTGCCACTTATTCATAACCTTCTTCAATTCAGTTAGTTTAAGCGGCGCAAGGTCCCATTTTTCTTTTCCCGGAATCTGATCCAGCAAAATATGTTCAAACTGAAAAACCATGGAAAATTCGCTTCCGTCCGGATTGCTAAAAAGCTTAGCTGTATCCGTTGTAGCGCTCCAGGTTTCTCCCACTGTAACAAGATTTTTTCCATGAAAAGTTTTAAGATTCATTTCTCTGAGATAGTCATGAAGGTTCGCACCATTTGCCGTAACCTTATTATCAGGTTCTTTAGCTACCTGATCAATGACATCGAACCTAAATCCGCATACACCTTTTTCTATCCAGAAATTCATTATTCTATACAACTCTTCACGTAGTTCAGGATTATCCCAGTTTAAGTCAGGCTGAGCTATCGCAAATTGATGAAAATAGAACCGGTCCACCTCGGGTACGTAGGTCCATGCAGGACCGCCAAACGTGGCTCTCATATCGTTAGGAAGCTGGCCATCCTTGTTATCTCTCCACACATAATAATCATGGAATTTATTATCTCTGCTTTTTTTAGCTTCTTTAAACCAAGGGTGTTCATCTGAGGAATGATTAAGGACCATATCTAAAATAATCCCTATGTTTCTTTCCTTTGCTTCCTTAATTAGCTTTTCCATGTCTGCCATATCTCCAAACATCGGATCTATATCCGTATAGTCAGAGATATCATATCCGTTGTCCGCCTGAGGAGATTTAAAAATAGGGCAAAGCCAGATTGCATCAATACCAAGCTTTTCCAGATAATCAAGTTTACTGATTATTCCTTTAATATCTCCAATACCGTCTCCATCGCTGTCACAAAAGCTCTTAGGATATATCTGATAAATAACGGCGTCTTTCCACCAGTCAGTCTTTCTCATACTGTTTTCCTCTCAAAATAAAGTTATAGGTCGATCCAAATTATACTCCAATATTTGAGATATGGAACCTAAAATTTTATAATCTGCCCCCTGTCTGACTCATCTGTTTTATGCACCAGTTCCACAGGTATTACAAAATATTCACTTCAGGAGAATAGTCTCCTGAAGTGAAAAAAAATAGTTGTTACTGGAAATTCCCTTTAAGCCATTCCATATTCCATCCGGTCATTCGATAATGAAGGTTAAAGTCATCAGCTTCAACCCAATCACCATTTGAATATTGTGAAATAACAACTCTTAAGTTATTCCAGTTGTTAATTGAACAATCATTATTAATTGCCGCACAAGGAATTACAAGTTCTATTCTTCCGGAATTTACCTCCCATTGCGGAGCTATAGCGTTGTTTACCATTCCTTCAGCATTCCACATTCCATTCGAATATATGTAACGAACATAATCATCGCTATCGTTGCTTCTCATGAGCATGTAATTCATACTATGATCCATGGCATTACCGCTAATGCTTATATTGCTACCATTATTTCCTCCATCAGAGTATACTTGAACTGCGAACTTACTTGTACTCATATATTCAGGTAGTTTCCAATCGTCAAGATCAATCTTAACATAAATATTAGAGTTGTCATTTGCTACAGCAACATTTTTAATGTCGTATGAGTATGAGCCCAGCTGTAAATCATCATCTAGTCTGTCAGTGTAATAAGGAATGTTATCCCATTGAGCCCAATCACCTGCACATCCTCCACTTACACAAATGTTTTTATATGCTCCGGCATTTACCTGCGGAGAGTATACTCGCATATCAAACTTCCCGGCATATGCAAGTGATGTCATAAGGAATGCCGCTCCTGTTATTGGCTCACACATTGTGCTCAAATGAGGTTTTAAGGTAATGTTCGAGAAATTCTCACCCTGTGGCATATATCCTTTAGCTGTTCTATTTACATACCACTTAAGTCTGTTATATGCATTGATATAATTTGCTTCACTTCCTGACTGAATTTCGTACATGCCAATCCACATTGCCATTTGTGGCCAAGACGGTTCATCCTCAAGAGCTTCATTAGCCCCCGGATCCCATGGCATCCTGTGATAAAATCCATCATTTTCGTATCTAGCCACTCCATATGTGTCATGACCGATTCTTTCAGTTATCTTATCAATATGAGACTTTGCTCGTGAAGACTCTGCATCAACTACACCATATGCGATCATACAATCAGATGAAGAATCACATATAGTATTAGGCGTTCCATCCATGCTAACTGCTCGGTTAAAACGCTGTTCACTTACATTCCATTCACCAGGGTTAGTCTCTGTGTCATCTCTCATTATGGCAGTTCTGATAGTGGAAGCCCCGCCATTATACATATCAGCTATATCCTGATATCCCATAGCCTGTGCCATATACTGAGCTGCATCAAGACCTGACACATATAATCCCTCAGTAAATGAGTTATACTCCGTCTGCTCTTCCCAAATACTACAATCAGGAAGTCCAAAACCATTTGAGCCAATATTCTGAAGAACCAGATCTGCACTTCTCTTATATGCCGGCCAGATGTTGTTTAAAAAGTTCACTTTTGCCTGTCCGGTTAATTTTTCATAATGTCTGTATGCCCCCACAAGGAACATGCCTATAGAATCATATTCCGGTTCAACAAACGATACAGGACCGTTATCCCAAATCCAATAACATGTCCAGAATGTACCAGGTTTCTTCCAACCACCTTCATCATTGGCTATCTGCCTGTCAGCAAGCCAATACCAGTATTGTTCAGCTTCTTCAAGGTGACCGGTTGCATCCATACTCATAGCAGTAACTGCAGAATCTCTTGCCCAAACTTTATACGAGTAAGCAGATGGATTTGTTGTGGCAGGGAATGCCGCAAATTTTACTTTTCCATCGCTTCCGATACCCGGAACTATAGATTGCTTCATAAATACAGAAATACTCTTATATGCATCAACTATCTCTTGATCGTTAACATCAAGTATTTCTCCTTCATTTAGCCAATCAGCATATTTTCCTGAAGTAAAGTTCTCCCAATAAGCCCCATTATGTTGTGTTAATTCGGCAAGAACAAATGATAACTCACTGTTGTTTTTTCCTGCAGCAAGATAGAAATATACTCTCTTCATCTCACCAGGTGCTAATGTTACATTGACGCTATACGCGGTACTAACATCAGATGCGCTGACATATCCATTATTATATAAAGCTCGGTCGCTATTAAATAAATGCCAAGGCGAACATTTACCGTTATAAATATTTGATATTGTATCATCAGCAACCTGATAAGAGAAACCATATTCCTGCGAAAGGATTCCATGTGCAACTGAGGCTGCATCATTTCCCGGAAGATCAATTAAAACTGATTTAAATCCATTATTATATGATGCTGTCGTTTGACCTCCTAATTCGTTATTAACATGAAGCATATCAAGAATACTAAATGATCTTGAAGTATTTCCTTCATTCAAAAGGTCATATTCTACAATAACAAACTGTTTTCCCGGTACCATATTATACTTTTTAGTAAGTGATATTGGCATATTCTCATTACCGTACTTTTCATATTCATTAATGAGAATTCCATTTTGATCAAAATAACCTGTCGAAGTATACTCGCTTGCGCTGGTATACTTAATTCCTGATGTTGTATCCTTAAGGAATGTTGAGTAATTTCTGATCAAATTAGTATTATAATTTCCATTTACACTACCATCATAATACCTAAGCTCGTATAACGAAGGTCCATCATTATTTGTAGGTGCAGCCTGATTAATAAAAGTATCTTTCCAGATTGCCACAAGATTGTTCCAGTTATTCATGTACAAACTTCTTGCAGACTCTTCATTTTCTTTTAATGTAAGACTATCAAGATTGATTGCCCCATGATTTTCGTATCCATAATATACAACAATACTGTGAACTCCCTTTTTCAGTTCTACTCCAACTTCTGAATTTGCCCATGTATTCCAATCAGAGAGATTCGCAAAATAAGAATTCTTTGCTTTCTTTCCATCTACTATAATGCTCCTTGTTGCCTCATCTCCTATGGAATTAGCATATCTAAATGACAGAGTGTATTTTCCATCTTCCGGAACTACAATAGTAAAGCCTACGCTGTCACCTACATTATCAAAACCGTCTACAAATCCTGCTCCGGTATAGCCGTAGTGATCTGTATTTGTAGATACACCGGATCTTACTCCGGCTTCTGCCTCATACTTGCCTGTAATATTTTCTATAGATCTCTTAATATAGATCATATCCCAATACTCAAGTTTAGGCACAGTAAAAGCAACGTATTTGCGATTTCCATCATATCCAATGCTGAAATCAAGACTTGTTGTCAGGCAACTGTCATAATCCGGAGAAGCAAGATAAACTCCGTCTATATTGAAATCATCATCAATATAATATCTTGTCTCAAGATTACTCTTAACGGTTGGCGTAGCGGTAGTGTTTCTCCACATGTTATCATTTTCTGATGAAAGGTTGATAAGGTGAAGAATGCTGTATTCATCGGTATGTCTACCAATATACCAAATAGTTCCACTCTCACCATTTCCGCTTATATTTTCACCGTTGATTGAAAGATACTGTAATCCGGTATCTGCATATTTAACTTCCGGAGAAAAAAGAAGGTTCTCATAAGCAGTTATAAAATCGTAATGATTTTTCATAGCCTCTTTTAACGAATTTCTAACTGATTTAGCCTTCATCGGATAATATTCATGTCCAAGCATTGTAACATCCTTGTCAGCACCAAGCTCAATATGCTGTGCTCCTGAAGCAGCAAATGCAGCATCTGCAAGTCTTATTGAGTTTTCATCAAATTCGCCAAGAGTCAGGCAATCAACATTTATAGCTCCATAGCAGTCATTTTCATATGAAAGCTTAACGCTATGATTTCCTTGTGTTAGATATGCCGAGCAAGAGGCATCATAAGCCCAAGTATCCCATGAGCTGTTAACACCAAATGAAACCTGATCAACTATTACATTGTCTACATACACTTTTCTAACAGCAGGAACTGCAGCATTAGCATAGGTAAAATCAAATGAATACAAACCATCTTCCGGGGCTGTTATGTTAAAAGTAATGCTGTCTCCAACTGCTTCAAAACCATCAACAAAACCGCTTCCTGAAAAGCCATAGTGATCCGTATTGGTAGATACATTTGATAAAGATGCATTTTCAGCTTCATATTTATCTCCACTAAGGTCTCTGTAGTTCATATATGCAGCTAAAACAAGCGCCTTGCCTCCATTATTATCTCTTACCTGCTCAATATAATTTTTTATGTCGTTATAGCTATCTGATAACCACCATATCTCGCTAAAATCAAAATCTGTATCTGCTTTTGTAGTAACATTATCCATTGCCCAGCCATTAGCCGTTCCGTCAACAATATTAAATGTTACAGTATTTTTGTTTGGATTGTTGGCAGTCAATTCTTTTTTTGTCTGATTTACCAAAGATGAAAAGGTATCTTCAAGGTAAACTCTTCGACCACGATAGTCGAAAACATTATTACGCTGGCCCATCTGATCCATTTGTAAGCCATCAAAGCCAAATGTATTAATGGCATCCTTATACTGATCAACCATTATATTCTGCCACTCAGTGTTAGCCGGATTAAAAAGCCACAGATATGTACTGTTATTACCAAAATCAACGTTAAGCTGCGATGAATGGTTCATATCAGTAAACAAACCGTAAGAAGGATCAATTCCGACATCGCCATATCCTTCTCTTGCGGCATATGACATAACATAAGCCATTGCATTGGCATTATTCTCATGGATTGTACTGATATAATCTAAAATTGTTTCTGTACTGATAGATCTGTTAAAAAGATCATTCCAATGAGAAGCAACACTTCCATTTTCTCTTTTTATCAGTGTCTCATGTCTCCACATCCAATCATAAAGCTGATATGCATTGATGTGATATCTTTTTGATAATTCATCAATTGTTTCTTCTGCAACAGGATTATCAGTAAATTCTGCAACATATCCATATCTGGGATATGCCGAAAAATCAGATGAACAATCAATAGCAGTTGCTACACTCTCGTCACCGATATGTGCCTTAACCAGATAACCCATAAAATCTGTACTTGGCGTGGTCCAAGCCACATTAATACTTGTTTCTGTATTTCCGGGAACAGAAACACTGCTTTGAACCGTGTCGATCACTCTTTCCAAATGATATATATCGACATTTACGATTCCGCACCATGTTGAATTGTTTGGGTTATTTACTTTAATAGTAAACTCAACCATATCACCCGGAGAATACATTGCTTTGTCAGCAAGAATATCCGTTACTACTGCATTGGTAACAGACGCCCTTACATTAGGAGCAAATCCAAAAACCAATGAAATAATAAACAATACCGAAATGACGCTATTAAACATTTTTTTCATTTTCACTTTACCTCCTGTTTTTGTTGAATTTGTTCAATAGTGCAAATAATTAGCAAAATTTTTCCACCTCTGTCGAAGTTGTAAACCCATACATAAAAGCGTATTAAATCTCGCTAATTACAGTAAATTATGATATACTGATTTTATATGAAAGTAAATTTATAAAGTCGACATTTTTTGTATAATAACTACCACTTTTGTGTCAGACTGCTTATCAAGTTATTTTTCATTATATGTCGCTATTATACAAATGATGACGTTCTAATCCATTGTCTAGAAACGGCTGGCGGGCCTATTATATAGATGCTTCTATAGAGCAACTATATAATTAAATCAAGGAGAAGATGAAATGAAAAAAAGTATTTTAAAAGCAATTTCACTACTTATGGTAGCAATACTTATTATGTCCTGCTTATCAGGATGTTCTAAATCAGCTGAAAAAGTGGCCGAAGACGAAAAAGCGCCTTTAGGTTCCACCGGTTCAGAGTCCTCTTCTTCAGTTAAAGATGAAGAGATCACACTTACCTTTTGGCATACTTACGGGGACGCTGAAGAAGCACAGTTAAAAAATGAAGTTCTTCCTATGTGGGAAAAATCGCATCCAAACATTAAGATTGATGCAGTTCGTCAGGATGGAGGTCAGTTCCATCAGATGATCGTAACTTCATTTGGTACCGGTATGAGTCCTGATGTTGCGAGAGTGGATATCGCAAACATTGCTGCCTACGCTAAACAGGGTGGCCTTGTTGCATTAAGCGATTACTCGGATTTTTCAGATCTTGCAAAAGACTATATGGACGCACCTCTTTCAACCAACCTTTATCAGGGAAAATATTACGGTCTTCCTCTTGATACCAACTGCAAGGCTGCTGTTATCAATACGAATATTATGGGAGAGCTTGGAATAAACGGTGCGCCGACAACTATGGAAGAATTCATAGCAGCCGCTAAAGATCGCGGTTCATACTCACTTAACGTTTCAGGTGTCGGTGACTGGGATATGTATCCTTATTTCTGGCTGTTTGGTGGCACTCTTACAGATGACGGTTTTACAAAGGCTACCGGATATCTCGACAGCGAGGCCAGTGTTAATGCCATGAAGAAGATCATTGAGCTCCATGATGAAAAAATATTTACCATTAGAGATATTGACGGTTCTGTGGATGCCTGGGATGGGATCAACAGTGAATATGCAATGTTCTTTGAAGGTCCTTGGTATTTTGGCTCATATGATGATTGTGCAGCAAAAGGTATCATCGCTTCTACTATTCCAACATTTAATGGAAACAGCGCATCTGTAGTCGGTGGTGAAGATATTGCCGTATTTGCTACCGGTAAACACCCTGAGGTATCTTATGAATTTGCAAAGTTCATGACTTCCAAGGACGTTCAGCTTGCTATGTTAAAATCAGGTCAGCTTCCTATCCTCAAGTCACTTGTAAATGACGAAGCCATTACAAGTAATCCTGTATGGTCTGTATACATGAAACAGCTTGAGTCTGCAAAAGCAAGAATTCCATCTCCAAACAACACAGCCATTCAGGAAATTTGGAGCGAAACTGTAACAAGCATTTTTATTGACGGAGTCGACCCACAGTCAGCCCTCAGCAGTGCTGCTGCTCGTATAGACGAAGAGTTACGTTAAAATTTTATTTGTGGGCCGTGGATTACACTGCAAGGTGAATGCACGGCTCACCTTTAATCGGGGGTAAAAAAGTTGCATAAATCTGCAATTAACAGTAAAAAACTTAAAAAGGGATTACGAGGATGGCTTACAGCATGTCCTTTTATTTTACCCGGTCTTATCCTGGTAGGCCTGTTTATTCTTTATCCAATGGTATTTACGATCAGGATCTCTCTTTCCGAATACCAGATAGTTCAAGGCAAGATCACATTCATTGGACTTCAGAATTTCAAAAATGTTCTTGCCGGCGGATCACGTTTTTGGTATGCATACAGGAACAATATTCTTTATGCCATCGTAACTGTTCCATTTATTATCCTTGGGGGCATGTTATTCTCCTACCTTATCAACAATCTGAAACACGGTGGAAGCATTTTCAGAGTAGGTTTTTACCTTCCCGTTATTACATCATGGGTAATAGTAAGCCTTGTATTTCAGTACATGTTTAACAACTCTGACAGAGGTCTTATCAATTACCTTCTTGTAGATGTTTTTCATATCTTAGACGACTATGTTCCTTGGCTTCTTCGCGAATGGTCAGGAAATGCCGCAATCTGGCTTATGGGCATCTGGAAAAACATGGGATGGGCTATGCTGATCTACCTTGCCGCTCTTCAGGGAATTCCTGCAGATTATTATGAGGCAGCTAAGCTTGACGGAGCCGGACTTTGGAAATCATTTGCTTATATTACCATCCCTTGTTTAAGGCCTACAACTTTCTACGTAATGGTAAATATGATAATCGGTTCTTTTAATGTATTTATCCAGGTTTTAATGTTAACAGGCGGAAATCCAAACGGAAAAACTTCAGCCCTTCAATATTTGCTTTATGATAAAGCCTTTAATAAATTTGAATTCGGCGAAGCGTCAGCTGTCGGTCTAATATCCGCTGTTTCCATAGTGATCCTCACTTTGGTTCTTAATAAAACATTTAAGCTTGATTCAGTAGAAAAGGAGGGCTAATTTAATGAAGCAAGGTAAAAAAGCTACTTTTTATATTGGTCAGGCTCTGCTTTGGATTTTCCTTCTTGGAGCATTATTTGTATTTTCAATTCCTTTTTTGTTTATGATTTCAAACTCATTTGAGGAATTTAGTTATGTTTTACCCTATCCACCAAGGATCTTTCCATCAAAGTTTAACTTTGATGCATACAAGTATGTGCTGGAGCTTGATCTGTTTGGTACAGCTGTAAGGAATAGCATTATAAACACAATAGTAACAGTTGTTATTGCTGTGTTCATCTCTACGCTTTCCGCTTATGGCTTTGCCAAAATAGAGTTTCCCGGCAGAGACAAAATATTTGCAATTTATTTATTTACTCTTATGATGCCGGGGTTTCTTAATATAATCCCGCAATTCCTAGTTTTAAAGGGAATTAAGATATTCGGTGGAGAAACCGGTCTTGTTGGCACAAGAGCCGGCCTGATTCTGATCTATGTAGCCACAAACGTATGCGGCCACACATTTTTCCTTAGGAACTTTTTCAGATCCCTTCCGGAATCGCTATCAGAATCAGTATTACTCGATGGAGGCAGCAGATCAACTATCTTTTTTAAGATAATGCTTCCACTTTCAAAACCTGCGATAGGAACCATGTCAATCTTTGCCATTCAGGGATTTTGGGAAGAATACTTTACAGCAAAGGTTCTTGTAGGTGCAAATGAAAGTATGATCACTTTTCCACTTTTACTACAAAGATTAAACGGACAGCATGCCACAAGATGGGAATGGGTATTTGCCGCCTCTCTTCTTGCGTTAATACCAATAGTCATTTTATTTATCATTTTCCAGAAAAAAATGGTTGTTGGCGGTTTGACAAGCGGTGCCGTGAAAGGATAACTATGAAATTTACCAAAGCTCAATTTAAAGAGCATGATCAAATAGAATTTACCATCGACTCAGATTTTAATCAGCCGAAGCTGCAGATATCGCACCTTGAAGATCAGCTTTTTCCGACAGTTACTGTAAATGGTCGTTTTTATTCTATTTCCTCATTACCTGTCGGCGGTTACGGAATAATAATAAAAGACGACACACACTTTGAAGAAGGTGCCTTCGATGTTGTTTCATCAGAAAAAGACATCGTAAGATACGGTTTCTTATCAGATTTTTCTGAAAGTGATGATGACACGGCAGATGTAGATTGGATGAAAGATCTGCATATAAATGCAATTCAGTTTTATGACTGGATGTACAAACACGATGACCTGATATGTACTCAGGATTCTTATACAGATCCTTTGGGTCGAAACACAAGTCTTTCGTCCATAAAAGCTAAAATAGACAGGTGTAAGCAGCTTGGTATTCGCCCTTTTGCTTATGGTGCCGTGTATGCTGCCACTAAAAGCACATTTGAAAAGCACCCGGATTGGGCTATGTATACCTTAGATAAGAAGCCCATGACATTCGCCGGTTGGTTATATTATATGAATATTTCAGACAAAAGCGGCTGGAGCGATCATATAGTAAATGAATTTAAAAAAACCATAGGCTTTGGTTTTTCCGGCATTCACATGGATACTTACGGGTTTCCAAAACTTGTAAGAGACTTTAACGGAAATGCTGTTGATCTTTCAGAACATTTCCCCACACTCATAGATCATTCAGCTGCGGCCGTCTCAAGTATAGATCCTTCAGGAGGTGTCATTTTTAATGCAGTAAACAACTGGCCTGTTGAGGCAGTTTCCGGATCGGATCAGGACTCGGTTTACATTGAAGTTTGGCCGCCGAATGATACCTACTACGATCTTTACACTCTCATAAGAGAGGCTAAGATCTATTCGAAAAAAAATGTCATCCTTGCTGCTTACTTAAAAGCTTTCAAAGAAAATGACGTAAAATCAGCTGAGCGATCCTTTAAACTTGCCTTTGCTTCTATTTGTGCTTCAGGCGGAACACAGCTTGTGTTAGGAGAAAACAAATGCGTACTCTCCGACAGTTATTATGCCGATCATTCAAGTATTTCTGACGATTTTGCTACAGAAGTTCAAAAATACTGCGATTATCTCGTAAGGTACAACGAACTCCTTTATAACGACACCGGTTCTGACATCAGTAGAACTGCTGCTGATGGCATAAATGAAGATATAGTGTTTATCTCAGACAACGTGTCCTTTTCATCAAACGGCTCTTCAAATACCGTTTGGACAATCATAAGAAAATCGTCATCAATGATTACCATTAACATGATAAACCTTGTCGGTATAAACAACAGATGGAACGAGCCCAAAGAAGAGCCTACACATACAGGAGAGTTTATGATAAGGTTACGACTCGATCGAAACGTAAAAGGATTTTTCTTTGCAACGCCGGACGAGGATACTTTGTCTGCAAAGTGCTTAAATTACAGTATCAACGATAATACTGACCAGGGTAGGATTTACGAAATAACAGTGCCTTCTGTACACTATTTTTCTACAATATGGGCCAGGACGGAGGATTAACCGATGCTCTTTTATTATGATGCAGATGTATTACCAAAAGTAAGAATGATGGGACAGATACGCTATACAACCCCTTGGATACACTTTCCTCGCTCGATCGGCGAGTATGTTTTATACGCTATAACAGAAGGAAATATGTACTTAAGAGAAAACAACGAAGAATACTCTCTTAAGGCCGGTGATGTTTTCATATTAGAGCCGGGACTTTTTCACGAAGGATATCAAAAAGCAACCTGCTCGTATTATTACGCTCACTTTACCCAGAGCAGCATTTCACCGGCTATCGATGCTAATAAAGCTCTTGAAGACTTCAATGAAAACAGAAAAAAGAGCCTTATAAGCTATAATCTCGATGAACAGGACCCAACGGACTCGCTGACCTGTGTGCCTAAGTTGTTCCATCTTCGTAACAGTACCATTAGAACAAGGCTTTCATCCGCTGTCGAATACTATAACTCAAGAGAAGAAAACTACAAGCGAAAAACCGCTACCGAGCTGCATCTGTTTCTTCTTGATATGGCACATGAATATTTGCTTTCTGAGAACAATCTAAGCAAAAGTAAGATAAATAAATCAGAAGCTATAGTTGAGAAAATACTGGCCTACTTAAACTCAAATTATTCGCAGCATGTAACAAGTCAGGATATAGCAGAGATCTTTGAAATAAACTTTGATTATATCAACAGAGTGTTTGCCGCAAAGACAGGCTCTCCTATTTTTGCTTATATAAACTTTTTGCGGATATCCAATGCCAAGCAACTTATAGCCACCACTGAATTACCCTTTTCCGAAATAGCTTATCTTGTAGGCATTGAGGATAGATACTACTTTTCTAAGTTATTTAAGAAAATAACGGGGCAAACACCGTCTGACTACTATAAAGAATCAAGATATAAAATTTGATAAATACTCCATAACACATGTACCAGGTACATATGTAAAAATATGACATACGTACCTGGTACATGTGTATGTTAAATGCTAATTATTCAATTATCTCGATCTGTCCATCCGCATTTCTTCTGTATTTCTTTATGAAATCCCAGGCCTTGCGGCAGGTAAAGATACGAAGTTCGTGGGCATGGTTTGTTACTGTCATAAAGCCGGTATATACTTTTCCGTCTGTACTTTCGTAAGAATGAAGGGTGTATACGCTGTCAGGGAAATCAGGGTCGCTAAAGGTCTCTACCTTATCGCCCTTAGTGCCGATATACGGATCTTCCCACTTTGTTTTGTCTTCTCCGATGTCAAAACTCTTTTTTAGCTTGTTTACACCTCCCACGTATTGCAGCATCTTTAATGCTCGCTCATTTTGTACGGGAAGCTCGATAAGAGGCGAACTTGCTCCGCCAATATAAAATACAGGAAGGAGCGTATCTTTATTGATCCTTTCGGAAGGAACGTCCCCGCCAAAGCAGTTGCTTTCAGGGAAAGTTATGGCATCCATAGGTGCTACCGCCGCAAATGTATCCGGGCACTCTTTAAACAGATCCCAGCTCTTGATACCGCCCATAGAAAAGCCTGTAGCGTAGATCCTTGTCCTGTCTATGTTGTAAATGCCTGCAAGATGCTCTATAACAGAAAGAACTTCTCTTGCGGATACCTTAAGATGCATTTCTACGGCACATGTGATAAATCCGTCTTTTTGTCCTATCTCAGGCCACTCGGCTATGGTTGCCGTAGCAAGTGCAGAGTCACCGCCGCCGTGAAATACCAGCACAAGAGGCACAGGTGTATTCTTAACGTCAAGATCTTTATCGTAAAATACATAATAACCCACTTTGTGCTCCTTTGGCCCAAATGGTCCGAACTTATTTGTAAAAAACTCGTTATCATCAGAAACAGGCACCATACATGAACCAGGCTTTGCGATAATACCCTCCGACTCATAATTATAGGCCTTAACGATCTTGCCGCCCCAGCGTCTATAGGCTCCTGCTTCTTTAAGGAAATCTCTCTTATAGTCCACCGTCTCTTCTTTTGTGAACCCGCCCATATTTTCCATTAACGGTTTATTGTATTCATCGCTGTTCCCAACCGAAATAACACGTATGTCGCACTTTGAAGGCTCAGGTATACGGTTTCCTTTTACGAGGGTACAGCAGACCATGGTAAGGTCTGCAAGCCCAAGGTCGCCAAGAGATACATCTCCTTTAAACTCGCGAAGCGCATGGGAAGAAATATAATCGGCTCCGCTTCCTATAGCGTACACATACATACGAACGCAGCTTCCAAGAAGGGAATATGACCTCTCATCAGGGCATCCCGGCTTTTCCATTATGGCAAGGCCGTCTCTGAAATTACTCTGAGCGATACCGTAGCTTTTTGCCGCCGCAAGATATGCGCCCTCATCCTCATTTTCCCATGTCTCCCCGCTCTTTGGGTTCATGAATAAAAGTCCGCTGCCCTGTTCCCTTGCAAGATTAGCAAGACCGCAGTTTTCAGCGTAATCTTTTGCTTCATCCATAGAAAGAGACTTTTCCGGAAATACCACAAATGCAGGTGCTGTAAACCCGTAGTTGATAAGGTTTATCTGCATATCCGATGCCGGAACATAGTAAACTCCCCTGTAGCCCATAAGGTCAAGCTCGTATACGATACCGCCGTCCTTTAGTGTTTCAAACTTATCGATCTTTTCAAAACTCATTTTAACCTTCCTCCGTTTTTAAATCATTAACATAATTATAGGCCTCGCAAAATTCGCAAACTATAAATAAAATCAGCTATTATTGTGATTATGTAAACATGGGCACAAAAAGTGTGTACATTATTGTGACACATGTGTTTCATTTTGTATTTACTTTCATGCTTCAATCGTTTACAATGGTAAAGGTTTAAAATAAAGAAAAAAGAGGATTAAAAAGATGAATGAAAAAAACAAAGTTCGTTTATGGACGATGCCCTTTATAATGCTGATCATCGTCAATGTTTTCAACGCTACGGCAGGTCAGATGACCTTCCCTCTGGTTGCTGATTTTGCAATGTCTCTCGGGGCAAAACTTACTGTTGCCTCATCCATAGCAGGTCTTATGTCACTTGCGGCTCTTTTTGTCTGCCCTGTTGCAGGCGTAATTTCTGATTACCTTCCAAAGAAGGTCATCCTTTCCGTAAGTTCTGTATGCTATGCCGTTTTCCTGTTTTTACACGCTTTTTGTACTTCCATACCTATGCTTATCTTTTTAAGGCTTGTAACAGGAATATTCTTTTCGATAATAAATGTCACTGTTGTGGCTTATTCAAGCGGATTTATAGCAAAAGAAAGACTCGGTGAAGGTCTTGGTTATGCAGGTCTTGCCAATATCCTTGCACAGGCCCTCGGTCCTGCGGTTTCACTTTCCCTTGAAAAAACCTTCGGCTTTTACTCGGTATTTTATGCCGCAGGCGCATGTGCTCTTGCTGCTTTCCTTCTTCTTTTTGCCATGCCAAAAGCAAACGAAGTTCAAAATGAAGCAAGGCCTAAAAAGAAGCTTACATTAAACAGCATATTTGCCTGGGACTACACCATTTTCATGCTACTTGCCGTGCTTTTTGCAGCCTGCAGTTCCATGATACTTACATACCTTAAGATAATCGCAGATGAAAGAAATATCGCAGGTATTGCCCTTTTCTTTACCGTATATTCTGCGGCCATGGTTGTTATGAGACCATTTACCGGTAAATTTATGGATAAGTTTGGTGTCTATAAGATAGTTATCCCCGCCATTATCCTTGGCTCCGTAAGTATTGTGATGATAGGCTTTGCATACAGCCTTCCTATGATGATAGCAGCTTCGATCCTTATGGCATTTGGCCAGGGCGCAGGAACCCCTTCGCT
>JAEEGL011609350.1_pt1 | contig 24945 bp, 28 predicted proteins | sample 9134231 | NCBI WGS metagenome assembly JAEEGL01 (sample SAMN16246548, study PRJNA631951) | gut metagenome | biome: gut microbiome; feature: rumen; material: fiber-attached | host: Bos | place: Iran: Karaj | collected 2018-10 | reverse complement strand
GAATTGAACCCATGATTCCGCCGTGAAAGGGCGATGTCTTAACCTCTTGACCAACGGGCCATATGGTAGCGGCAGTAGGATTCGAACCAACGACCAATCGGGTATGAACCGAGTACTCTAGCCAACTGAGCTATGCCGCCACAAATAACCGCAGGCGTCACCTGCGACTAAATTATTATATTACAAAACGGGTCAAAAGTCAAGCAAAGGCGAGAAAATAAAGTGAAATTTGGAGACACGCACAATTGTGGATAATTAGTTTCAAACAATGTTAGTGAAAATGCGGGACTGCATACCGGCGATAAGAGGAGAAAAAACGAGGAGAAGCGCAGCTGAAAAGCTGCGCTTTTTACATGTAAAAAGTACACTTTAGGTGTATCTTTTTCAATATTCAATGGTTTTGCGTTGAAAATGGGCCTATTTCAGCCCTATTATAGAAAGCGCTTTCAAAAAATCCATTAGGAGGAAAACTATGTTAACTATTTTAAAGGAAAAATTCATATGCTTTGAAAACTCAAGGTCTGTTATCATCGCGGAGCTCTCCGCCGACGCAAAGACCGACCTTCCTGCAGTAAACGGACTTGAGGGAAGAACTCTTGCGCAGGGTTCGCTTGCGTGGGTAATAAGCACGGGTGTTTTCTACGGCCTCGGAAGCGATGGCAAGTGGGCAGATCAGACCACAGGTGAAAAGTATGATCCTGCCGCCACGGCAGTGGCAACTTCTTATGACGGAGAGTGACGCTATGCGTTGGGAAAGATTCAAGGCAGGAAAGTCTGGCATTTCAAGCGACATGTACACTCTGCTTGCGGGTCGAGCCATGATGAAAGAGCCCGCTGTAAGGGAGCTTACGGGTACTGTTCCGCTGCGGTTCAGTTCAGATGGAAGCGAGCTTCTTGACTGGCACATAAAGGGTGCGTCAGGAGGTGTGGGAAAGCCTAAAAAGAGCTGGTTTAAGGAGACAAACGTAACGCTTGGCAACGGTCAGTCCAGCGGACCGTTTGTGGGTACGTCCAATTGGACCGTATCCAATGTGGGGCCATTTATACCTGCAGGCGAAGCAGAGCCACAGTGGCTGAGATCCTATTACAGCGCCACGATAAACTCGGGCGGAAAATACTACGGAGTTGACGACCGTCCCGAGATATACAGCTCATGTCAGTACAAGCTTACACTCGGAGCAGGCAGCTACAAACTCGTGTTTGAAGCTGCAGATTACGGAGCCGACTGGCAGAGCGATTTTCTGTCCCGCTGGAGCGGTTACGGAAGTCCGGTGATCAGACTTATGAAAAGTGATAATACGTCTGTTGTAAGAAAGGTCCTGGATCTGTCATCGTATTACGGTACCACCTATGTACATGAGGAGTATGCGTTCACCCTGACAGAGACAACAGATCTCGGACTGTACTTCCTTGGCCTCGGCGACAGGATATTCCCGCGTTTCATGATAGTGGACAGCGATACCGTAGCAGTGCCGTTCTCAGTGACTTATCTCGGAGTTGTTTTTTCGGGAGTTACCTGCTGGGAGCCATTCCGTGCGCTGCTTCCTGTTACGGTAACGGGCGGAGGTCAGACAAATACGGTAAATATCGATCTCGGGGACTCTCTGCTTTACGAAAACGATACGGTAACGTTCACATCGGCTGGTAATCATATCCCTACATACACGGGAGCAAACGTGCTGGACGCAGATTCGGCAGTAAAGCCCTCGGAGGTGTATATCAAGTATATGGGATATGAAACTTATTGACACGGCATACGCAGTGATGTATAATCAAACTGAACAGGGCGGCGATTCTGCCGCCCTCTCCAAAAAAGGAAAGGAACGCAATAATATTTCTGATATGCTTCGGAAAAAATATCGCGTTTCTTTTACCATATGTTCAGAAATTGCAGTTATATAAGCGCTCTGAATCGGAATTCTGCGGAGCAGAATTATGAAGTTGAGAGCCCCGGACAGAGAGCCGAAAGTTATGGTGTCGCCTGCGGCGAACTTATTAACTTTAAACTCTCAACTCAGAACCGATCAGAATTCAGCTGAGCAGGAGTGAAAAAATGGATATAAAATCTCTTGTCCCCAGGGACAAATACGATATCTCGGTGATATCCGGGCTGAAAAAGCTCTCAGATACCGAAACAGAGCCCATAATACCCGGGCTTATTGAATGGATAAAGGATATGAACTGGCCTGTTGCGGAGGATATAGCGGAGATACTGTCCGCCCACAGCAAAGTTACCGCCCCATTTATCCCCGAACTTCTGAGACCCGAACAGACTGACGATATTTGGAAATTCAACATAATCACTTATCTGCTGAAAAGGAACAGCAGCTTTTCCGAAAACGCTCTTATAATTGCAGAAGCCGAGCGTATCGCAGCTTCGCCCACAAAAGGCGAGCAGCTCGAAGAAGTCGATACAGCGGCAAAAAGTTATCTGTGTGAATAAGCCGCTGTATCAACAGCTGACGGTTCAGAGCTTGTCCTTCTGTCTGAATACGAATGAAGCGGCGAGCCCGAACAGCAGTGCCGCCGTGACTCCGCCTGACGCAGCGGTCAGTCCGCCCGTGAATATGCCGAGAAAACCGTCTTTCCCGACGGTTTTTCTTATACCCTCCGCAAGGAGATGTCCGAAGCCCGTAAGGGGCACGGAAGCCCCTGCGCCTGCGAACTCCGCAAAGGGCTTGTAAAGTCCGACGGCTGAGAGTATCACTCCTGCCACTACAAATCCTGTGAGTATCCTTGCGGGAGTGAGCTTTGTGAAGTCTATAAGGAGCTGCCCTGCTGCACAGAGAGCTCCGCCGGTGATGAAAGCCTTGATGATATCTGTAAGCATAGTTATTCCTTTCTGAGGTGTACGAGGTGAGCTACAGAGGGTATGCTCTCCCCCTGCTGGAGGGACATGGGCGACATAAGGGCTCCCGTGGCGGCAAAGAGTATATTCCTTGCCTCGCCCCTTTCCAGCATGGGGAGGAAGTGTCCGCAGAGAACGCTTGCTCCGCAGCCGCAGCCCGAGCCTCCGCAGTGAGTGTCCTGTCTGTCACGGTCGAATATCATAGCTCCGCAGTCCCTGTGCTGAACCGATATATCTGTGCCCTGCTTTGACAGGAAGTCAAGCAGCAGCCTGCTTCCCACTATTCCGAGGTCTCCTGTTACTATATGGTCGTAGTCACGGGGGCAGGTGCCTGTTGCGGAGAGATAGCGCATTATGGTATCCGCAGCCGCAGGAGCCATAGCGCTGCCCATATTGTTTATGTCAGTGACATTAAGGTCGGCTATCTTGCCGATGCAGCCTCCTGCGACTCTTATGCCGCCGCTGTTTCGGGCAAGTATGACAGCTCCCGAGGCGGTGCAGGTCCACTGAGCCGTGGGAGTACGCTGACCGCCGTATGAAAGAGGAAAACGGAACTGCCTTTCTGCCGTTGAGAAATGGGACGAAGTGACCGCAGCCGCATGCTCTGCGATACCGCAGTCCGTCATGACAGCGGCTATGAGAAGTCCCTCCGCCATGGTGGAGCAGGCTCCGTAAAGTCCGAAAAATGGTATCTCCGTTTCCCTGACGCTGTAAGCCGAGCCGATACACTGGTTTATGAGGTCTCCTGCACATATCAGGTCTATGTCCTCTGTGACAAGTTTCGCCTTGCGCAGGGCTGTATTCACGGCCTCTATCTGAAACTGAGTTTCTGCCTGTTCCCATGTTTCCCTGCCGAAGTGGCTGTCGGAGACCACCTTGTCGAAGCAGCTCCCGAGGGGGCCCTGCCCCTCCTTTTCGCCTGCAACGGCGGCAAAGCTTTCCACGCTCACCTCCGCTTCTGTGAGAAAAACTCCTCTTGCGATACGTTTTGCCATTGTAATACCTCCATTTCAGGGGTATTATGTGATAAAAGAAGTGAAATATGCAAAAAAGCGCAGCATTTAAGCTGCGCTTAACGGTGATTATTCAGTTATTCATAACAGTATGAGCTGCAGCAGAGCAAATCTGCGGCAATACTTCTTAATACCTGTTGAATATCTTGTCGTATGCGTCCCAGTATAGCTCGTCGAGGGTCGCTTCGTCCTTGTATTCGGGGCTGCCGCCGTATTCGGAATAGGTGCGTATACCGCGGGAAACAGATGAGGGATAGGTGCCGACGGGCTTTTTCTTGTCGGTCCAGTCATAGCAGACCGCAGCGTATTCAACGACTCCGTTGTCGGCTACGATGAAGTATTCATATTTGTTGAAATTTTCGTCGGTTATGTATCTTTCAAGTTTATCATCGAACTTTCTGATATCAAAAGGCACCGCGACGTTGTCGTTTGTGCTTGAAGCTATGATATATTTTCCGTTGGTTTTCTCTCCGAGTTCATCGAGCTCTACAAGGGCGGTGTTGGCAGCGCGGTAGAGAGTGCCCGCCATATTATTTGTTTTTGTATGCCGCGATTTTTTTGCATAGCCAAGCATGGACGGCACCAGTATGGCGGCAAGTATCGCTGTCAGTACAACAAAGCCTATACTCAGTCCGATGATTATGGCAGTCAAATTGCTTTTGCTCATTTTCTGCGGCTGCATGGGCTGACCGTAGTAGTACGGAGGCGGGTAGCCCTGCGGATACGGCTGGCAGGGCGGCGTGGTGCTGTAGCGCGGATCATTCGGCGGGACAGAGCTGTAATTGCTCTGCTGAGGCGCTTCCGCCGACGGCTCTGAAGCTGTGCAATTGCATTTTTCGCCGTATTCAAGCTTTCGTCCGCATTGTGTGCAATATGGCATATTATCACTCCCCTTGAAGTTGTTTTCGCTGCTGTTACAATGATATTATAGCACATAAGCCGTTTTATTGCAACCATATATCAGACGTCAGCCTTTTGCCCTCAGCCCTTACAGGTCAGGTGTCCGAACAAGGCATATTTGTCCCGGGGCGGACATATCCTTTAAGGACAAATGTCTTGAAAGGGTGAAAATATGGGTATTACTGAAAAGGAAGCAGCGGAGATACTGAAAGCCGAGGGTGAGAACGTCATCGGCGGTGAAAAGAGGGCGGGTCCGCTGAAAATATTTCTCGGCCAGTTCAGGGACGTTATGGTGATGATACTGCTCGGCGCAACGGTGATATCGGTATTTCTCGGAGAAATATCCGACGCTGTCACCATTTTACTTATAGTCCTGCTCAATGCGATCCTCGGATTCATACAGGAGTACCGCACGGAGCATACACTCGAAGCTCTGCGCTCCATGACGGCACCAACGGCTAAGTGCTGGAGAGACGGGAGGCTATCGGAGATACCCGCCTCCCGCCTTGTAAGAGGGGATATAATCGAACTCGAGGCAGGGGACCGCATTCCCGCAGACTGCGCCGTGCTCAGGGCGGCGGGATTCTTTTCGGACGAAGCCCTGCTTACGGGAGAGTCGGTGCCCGTGGGAAAGTCGGCAGGTCCTGAGGAGGACAGTGACAACTCGCTGAACAAGTCAAACATAGTATACTGCGGGGCTTCAGCGGTCAAGGGCACCTGCCGCGGCAGGGTCATCGCAACGGGCATGAATACACAAATGGGCAGGATATCGGGAATGCTCAGCGATATCGGCAGGGAGCAGACGCCTCTGCAAAAGCGTCTCGCGGAGCTTGGAAAGGCTGTGGCAGTGATATGCCTTGCGGTCTGCGCTCTCGTCTTCGGTGCGGGAGTCCTACGCGGCGAGAACGTCTTCGATATGCTCATGACAGGCATAACTATCGCTATTGCCGCCATTCCCGAGGGACTTCCCGCAACGGTGACTATTGCCCTTGCACTTGCGGTGAGCCGCATGATGAAGCAGAAAGCCCTTGTGAACAAGCTCCACAGCGTTGAGACCCTGGGCTGTACCTCGGTGATATGCTCGGATAAAACAGGCACCATTACCGAGAACAGAATGACCGTTACGGAGCTCTCAACTGCCGATGAGGACTTCTTTTTCAGCGGCATGGGCTACAGGGTCAGCGGAGCCGTCACAAAGGACGGTGATATCGCCGTTAATCCCGTTACGGAGAAGGCTCTCACGGAGGCTCTCAGGTGCGGAGTTGTATGCTCGACTGCGGAGATAAGCACTCAGGAGGCTCCGAAAAGCCGCAACAGGGGCACTCTTGCAGGCAGGGGCGAGTGGAGCGTGACAGGCGACCCTACCGAGGCGGCTCTCCTTATAGCGGCGGCAAAGGCAGGCATAACAAAAGCTTCGGCGGGCTGTCATATGCTCGGGGAGTATCCCTTTGACAGCGAAACGCGGTTCATGGCTGTACATTGCAGCTTCGGCAGTGAAAAGCGTATATACTTCAAGGGGGCGGAGGAGGTCATTCTGCCGAGGTGCGCAAGGTATATGAACGGCAGGGGCGAAACAGTTCCGCTTACGGCGGCTGTGCGGCGGAAAATCGTACAAAAAGCGGCAGATATGTCCGGGAGGGCGCTGAGAGTCCTTGCACTGGCGGTCTGCACCTCTGACAGGCTGGAGCCTCAGCGTGGGGATCTTGTGTTCCTCGGTCTCGCCGGCATGACTGATCCGCCGCGCGAGGAGGCAAAAGCCGCAATACGCCGCTGTGCCACGGCTTCAGTAAAGACTGTGATGATAACGGGAGACCATAAAAATACCGCCGTTGCAGTCGCTAAAAAGGCGGGACTGCTCAAGGGCGGCATGGCTATTACAGGCGAGGAGCTGAATATGCTCACGGACGAGGAGCTCGACCGTGATATCGGGAAATATACCGTGTTTGCGCGGGTGGAGCCGGCACACAAGCTCCGCATAGTACGAAGTTTCAGGCGGCGTGGGGAGATAGTCACCATGACGGGCGACGGTGTGAACGACGCACCTGCGGTAAAGGAAGCCGATGTGGGCGTAGCTATGGGAATTACAGGAACCGACGTCACGAAGCAGGCGGCTGATGTGATACTCATGGACGACAACCTTGCAACACTGGTGAACGCCGTGGAGCAGGGGCGCTGCGTTTACGCAAATATCCGCAAGTTCGTGCGGTATCTGCTGTCATGCAACATAGGCGAGGTGCTGACAATGTTCCTGGGGATAGTTATGGGAATGCCCATAGTTCTGCTGCCTGTGCAGATACTCCTCGTGAATCTCGTCACCGACGGTCTGCCTGCCATAGCTCTTGGCATGGAGCCTCCCGAAAGCGATATAATGAGCCGTCCGCCGCGGCGCTCCGATGAGGGCTTTTTCGCAGGCGGACTTATGTGGAAGATAGTCATGAGGGGAATATTCATCGGACTTTCCACCCTTGCCAGCTTCACAACGGTCATGCGGCTCGGCGGCTCTGCTGAGGCATGCCGTACTGCCGCACTTATCACTCTCGTTGTATCTCAGCTCATACACGTATTTGAGTGCCGCTCGGAGAGCCGTTCGCTTTTCGGCATGAATCCTTTCGGCAATATGAAGCTTGTGGGAGCTGTTCTCATCTCGGGAGCCGTTCTCGCGGCGGCAGTAGCCGTTCCGCAGTTGCAGGCTGTATTCAGTACCGCCGCTCCCACTATGACGGAGCTTCTCATAGCACTGGGCTTCAGCGCCGCCGTGCCTATTGTCAGCTCGGTTCTGAGTGATTAGTGGTTAGTATTGGGCGGCGTTACGTGAAAACGTAAGGGCGGATATTATCCGCCCGTCAGATACGTTTATTTAAGAATGTATGGTGCGATGCTTGCATCGCACCGAAAAAGTTACTATATTACTTTTTGATAATTAAAACAGCAAATACTATCACATATATGACAGCAATTACGCAGCCTATCTTTATAGCGATATCACAGAGCTTTATTCCTGATTGTGCATATTGCCTTTCGTCCATATTCTGTCTTATAGCTTCTTTTCCCAAATTTTTTCCTATAAAGGCACATGGGATTGAAATATAAAAGAAAAGAACTAAAATAAGCGATGCTATTCCCAGTACAAGGGAAGTGACAGCAAGCCCCTGTTTTTGTGGAGTTGAAGGAATAAATTGTGTATTTTGCTGTTCCTGAATTCTGTCGTTCACAGATGAAATGTTATCTGCGAATGAACCTCCGCATGACGGGCAAAAGTTTGAATTGTCGTTGATTTCTTTTCCGCAGAATTTGCAATACATATTATATCCCCCTTTGAAAGTGTTTCTACAGAAATTATAACACATATGTATTCGCAATGTCAACATATGTGTTCAATGTTTACAAAAAATTCGTATATCATATTATCATGAGGTGATAATATGTATATACCAACACTCGACCCAAAGACGGTTGGCGAAGTTATTGCGGATTTCCGCAGAAAAAAGGGGATATCGCAGGAGGTAATAAGCGGACTTGCCGATATCGGGCGCACTCACCTCAGCGCTATAGAGCGCGGTGAGCGGAAGCCCACGCTTGAAACGCTGTACCGCATTGCAAACGCCCTCGACGTGAAAATGAGCGACATTGTTCTTGCAATTGAAAATAAACTGGAAAAGGCGGACTGAAAAGTCCGCCTTTCATCATATTTCCAGCCCGAAGCTTATGGAAAGAGCCGTATTCACCTTATCCATTGCGTTAAGGTCAAGCTCGCCCATTTTGTCTTTGAGCCGCTTTTTGTCGATGGTTCTTATCTGCTCAAGGAGCACTATGCTGTCCTTGGCGAGACCGCACTGGTCTGCCTGTACTTCGATATGGGTAGGCAGACGGCTCTTGCCCCTCTGGCTGGTTATGGCAGCCGCTATGACCGTGGGACTGTGCTTGTTGCCTACGTCGTTCTGAACTATAAGTACAGGTCTGATACCGCCCTGCTCAGAGCCTACAACGGGACTGAGGTCGGCATAATAGATTTCTCCTCTTCTGACGGACATGATGTTTTTCTCCCGATATATTATAAATATGAACTTGCTGTTAGTATTATTGCCTTTGCAGCTGAGTTTATACAGCCTCTGTTCATTATATGCTGACGGGAGGATTTTTGTCTGTGCGTCTTTGCTGAGGAGGTTCAGAAAAAGCTTACATCTCTTGTATGATGTTCTATAAACATTTTAAGCTTCCTACCTGACAGGAAGTAAAACGAATACGGCTCATAATCACGGTCGTCGGTAACCCTGAATGCAGTACCGAGCCGGGGAAGCTCTATTGTGAAGCATGTATGGTCATAGAAGCGGTAATTGTCAAGAAACAGCTTCTTTTTTCCGGGAGAGGATATGTCAAGTTTAAAGCACTGTCCGATGTTCTCCGTTTTGCTTTGCACAGGGAATTCTATCACTGCGCTCCCGTACATATCGGCTGTTCTTTTCAGCATCTCCATGCACGGAGACTCCTTTCCTCCCACCATGAATCCGCCTGTCATATTGTAAAAGACGACAGCGTCCGAGCTGAGGATTTCATCCTTTATGATACCGTATCTCTCTGCCGCGCTGAGACTGAGAAATCTCATTAAACGTTTCTGTGATCCGGGAACGTCTTCTATATTGCAGCTGATGGTAAGCTTACTGTTCATTGTATTGCTCCTTTACCCGAAAGTTTTTGAGCTGTGGATATTCTGTGCACAGCAGGCGGCATCTTATTCTATCTCTCCTGCGAGATCGGGGAATATACCGAGACTGCGTCTTAGTATGCCGTTCATCAGTGCGAGGGCTATGCCGTAGTTGGTAAAGGGGACGTTCTGGTCCTCTGCGGATTTGCGGCGGTAGGTCATTTCACGTTCGCCGAGCATACAGCCGCCGCAGTGTATCACAAGACTGTATCCGGACAGATCCTCGGGGAATTCACGTCCTGAGCTGAGTTTGATATTTATGTTTTTACCCGTGAATTTTTTCAGCATGGCGGGGAGCTTTACACTGCCGATATCGCCGCACTGACGGTGGTGGGTGCAGCCTTCGGAGATGAGAACTGTATCCCCGTCCTTAAGCGATTTTATGGCAGCTGCGCCCTTTACGGCAGTTTCAAGGAAACCCTTGTAACGTGCCATAAGTATGGAAAATGAGGTAAGGGGAACGCTTTCGGGAACGATCCTGCTTACCACTGCGAACGCCTGACTGTCGGTGATGACCAGTTTCGGGGGAGCTGACAGCTTTTCCAGAGTTTCCGCAAGCTGGAACTCCTTGGAAAATACAGCCATTGCGTCTGCGTCCAGTATATCGCGGAGGGTCTGGACCTGCGGCAGTATCATCCGCCCCTTTGGTGCAGATTCGTCTATGGGAGTTACCAGTACGGTCATATCCCCTGCGCCGAGGAGGTCGCCGATTATGCGCTTTTCCTGTGCGGGGAGCTTTGCAATGGCGGCGATACGTTCCTTTAGCTCGTAGATGTTTTCACCCGTGAGGGCGCTGACCTCTGTCTCGTTGTCCTGACAGACCCGCTTTCCGGCTATGTCGGACTTGTTGTATACTGTGAGAAAGGGGATATCCTTTTCTTTGAAAATTCCGATGAGCTGGCGCTCTGTCTCGGTAAGCCCCACAGTGCCGTCAACTACCAGTACGGCAAGGTCCGTGCGGTTGAGTATCTGTTTTGTCTTGCGCACTCTCAGCTCGCCGAGAGCTCCCTCGTCGTCAAAGCCGGGGGTATCTATTATAACAACGGGACCCAGCGGGAGCAGCTCCATAGCCTTGGTTACGGGGTCTGTGGTGGTGCCCTTTACGTCGGAGACTACGGAGAGCTCCTGACCCGTAACAGCGTTTACCACGCTGGATTTACCTGCGTTTCTCCGTCCGAAGAAGCCGATGTGTATTCTCTCCGAGGAGGGTGTATCATTCAAACTCATATTTATCATTCCTTTTTATTCCGTAGGGGACGGCGTCCCGGTAAATCATGTTATTACAGCTCTATATAATACGGGCATATGTTTTCATAGTGTCCGTCCTTCATTCTGAAACCGTTGGGAATCACTCCGAGCTGCCTGAATCCGATTTTTTCATACAGATGTCTTGCATGGGTGTTGGTTTCTACAACAGCATTGAATTGCAATATAAGAAATCCGCATTCTTTTGCTTTCCGGATACAGTCCCTGACCAGTTTTTCACCGATATGCTGTCCGCGGCAGGAAGATGATACTGCATAGCTTGCATTGCAGATATGTCCGCAGCGTCCGACGTTGTTAGGATGCAGGATATATAACCCGAAAACATTTCCGCTTTCATCTGCTGCAACACCGCAATAGCTTTGTGACGAAAAGAACTGTTCTCCTGTTGTTGCGTCAAGCTGCTCTTCCTGCGGAAAAGCAATGCCCTCATCAACTATCTCATTCCATATCGTTATCATTTGCTGTATGTCGTCAGTTTTGTATTTCCTTATCTGCATAACCTTCAACCCTCAATTCTTAACTCTCAGCTAAAAAGCCGCGGAGCGAAAAACTCCACGGCTCAATTATATCATATATGGCTTTTTTCTGCAAGTACAATCGTGTGCTTATATCCTTGCAACGCCTGTTTCCCTGGCAGCCTGAGCAACAGCCTTTGCAACTGCCTGTGCTACGGACTTGTCGAGAGCGCTGGGGATAATGTAATCAGCGCTGAGCTTGTCGTCTGTAACGAATGAAGCGATAGCCTTGGCAGCAGCTATCTTCATAGCGTCGTTGATATCGCTTGCACGGACGTCGAGAGCTCCGCGGAAGATACCCGGGAATGCGAGAACGTTGTTTATCTGGTTGGGGAAGTCGCTTCTTCCTGTGCCGACTACTGCTGCGCCTGCCTCCTTTGCAAGGTCGGGCATGATCTCGGGGGTGGGGTTAGCCATGGGGAAAAGTATGGGCTTGTCAGCCATTGACTTTACCATTTCGGGAGTTACACAGCCCGGAGCCGATACGCCGATGAATACGTCTGCGCCCTTGATGACTTCTTCAAGGCTGCCCTTTCTCATCTGCCGGTTGGTTATCTCAGCCATTTCGTCCTTCATCGGGTTCATGCCCTCGGGACGTCCCTTATAGATAGCTCCGTTTCTGTCGCAGAGGACAACGTCCCTGAGACCCATTGAGATGAGGAGCTTGATTATAGCGATACCTGCTGCACCTGCGCCGCTGGTAACGACTCTTATCTCGTCAAGCTTTTTGCCTACGACTTTGAGAGCGTTGAGCATAGCTGCGAGAGTAACAACTGCCGTACCGTGCTGGTCGTCATGGAATATCGGGATATCGCAGCACTCCTTGAGCTTCTTCTCTATCTCGAAGCAGCGGGGAGCAGAGATATCCTCCAGGTTTACTCCGCCGAAAGAGCCTGCGAGGAGGCGTACCGTATTTACGATATCGTCAACTTCCTTTGAGCGGACGCAGAGAGGAACTGCGTCAACGTCACCGAAAGCCTTGAAGAGAGCGCACTTGCCCTCCATAACGGGCATGCCTGCCTCGGGTCCGATGTCGCCGAGACCGAGAACTGCCGTACCGTCTGTAACTACGGCAACAAGGTTTGAACGGCGTGTGAGCTCATAGCTCTTGTCAACGTCTTTCTGTATCTCGAGACAAGGCTGTGCAACGCCGGGGGTATAGGCGAGGGAGAGGTCGTCTCTTGTTTCGAGGGGGGCGCGGCAGATAACTTCTATCTTGCCCTGCCACTCATAGTGCTTTTTAAGGGATTCTTCTGCATAATTCATAGTTTATGTGTCCTTTCGGTATTATTATTCAAAAAAGCGGAGAACGGGTGGTTCTCCGCGAAAAAACATATTTGCGGTCTCTCAGAACTGGAGCTGGTCGATAACGTTTCTGAGAGCCTTTGCGCTCGCCTGAAGCTTTGCGATCTCCTCGTCGTTGAGCTTGGGAGAAACTTCTCTTTCGATGCCGTTGCTGCCGATAACACAGGGGAGACTGAGACATACGTCGTTTATGCCGTATCTGTCGTTTATCATAGTGGAAACAGTGATGATGTTCTTTGAGTCACGGAGAACTGTGTCGCATATCTTGTTTACGCTCATTGCGATAGCATAGAATGTAGCGCCCTTTCTCTTGATGACCTCAGCGCCTGCCCTGCGGACCTCGTCTATGATCTCGTCCTCGTCAAGGTCTGCATGATCCTGATCTGCGCAGTACTCGTCAACGGGAACGCCTGCGATATTCATTATTGACCACGGAATGAACGATGAATCGCCGTGTTCGCCGAATACATAAGCGTGTATGCTGTTGGGGCTGAGACCTACGTGGTCAGCTATGATTGAACGAAGTCTTGAGGTGTCAAGTGCCGTACCCGAGCCGATTACCTGATTGGGCTTGAGGTCTGTGCACTTGAGGATAGTATATGTGAGGACGTCAACAGGATTGCTTACAACCACATAGATGGCGTCTGGAGCGTACTTGGCTATCTGAGGCATAACTTCCTTGATGATGTTGACGTTGATCTGAGCAAGGTCAAGACGTGTCTGACCTGGCTTTCTTGCGATGCCAAGGGTAACAACAACGATATCGGAATCCTTTGCGTCCTCGTACTCGCCGTCGAATATCTCGACGTTCTCGCCGAAGGAAACGCCCTGACGGATATCCATGGCCTCGCCCTTGGCCTTGGCCTTGTTTATATCAACAAGAACTATATCTGAGCATGTGCCTGCTACGGCGAATGTATAAGCAATAGAAGCACCGACGTTGCCGGCGCCGAGTATAGTTATCTTTGTACCGTTTTTCTCAGCCATAATGTTTAACCTCCATAATAACTGTGTGGTGGGCTCTGCCTTCAGTTCTTCAGCGCTTTGCAGAGCAATATGTATTTTCATTATAATGATAAAGTGTGAAAATTTCAAGCAAAAAAAAGGCTTTTTCGGAAAAATCGTAATTTCGTACAAAACAAATCGGGATTTAACAGAGCTTTTTAACCTTGATAATAATCAAATGCACAAGTGGTACTGCCAGAATATAAGTCTATGAATGAATATTATGCAGCATATTGTGAATATTATTGAAAATAATGAATATTTATGCAAATGTACTTGACATTATTTTGCTATGTAGTATAATAGTGTTATATCGCAAATCCCCGCTGCCTCAAAGCAGCGATAATATTCAGGAGGTAATCACAATGGCTAACAAGAAGGATATCAAAAAGGTAGTTCTCGCTTATTCGGGCGGACTTGACACATCTATCATAATCCCGTGGCTCAAGGAAAACTACAACAACTGCGAAGTTATCGCTGTTTCAGGTGACGTAGGACAGGGCACAGAGCTTGACGGTCTTGAGGAAAAGGCTATCAAGACAGGCGCTTCAAAGCTCATCATCGCAGACCTTAAGGAAGAATTCATTCAGGACTACGTTTACCCTACAGTACAGGCAGGCGCTATATATGAGAACAGATACATGCTCGGTACTTCATTCGCACGTCCCATCATCGCAAAGCGTATCGCCGAGATCGCTCTTGCAGAGGGCGCAGACGCTATCTGCCACGGCTGCACGGGCAAGGGCAACGATCAGGTAAGATTCGAGCTTGCTATAAAGGCATTCGCACCTGAAATGGCTATCATCGCTCCCTGGAGAGAATGGACGATCAAGAGCCGTGACGAGGAGATCGACTACGCAGAGGCTCATAATATCCCTCTTAAGATAAACAGAGAGACAAACTACTCAAAGGACAAGAACATCTGGCATCTTTCACACGAGGGCCTCGATCTTGAGGATCCTGCAAACGAGCCTCAGTACGAGAAGAAGGGCTTCCTTGAAATGGGCGTTTCACCTATCGATGCTCCCGACAAGCCCACATACATCACTCTCCACTTTGAGAAGGGTGTTCCCACAATGCTTGACGGCAAGAAGATGAACGGCGTTGAAATGGTATCAGCTCTCAACAAGCTTGGCGGCGAGAACGGTATCGGTCTTGCAGACCTCGTTGAGAACCGTCTTGTCGGTATGAAGTCAAGAGGTGTATACGAAACTCCCGGCGGCGCTATCCTCTATCACGCTCACGAAGTTCTCGAGACTATCACTCTCGACAAGGAAACAGCCCGCATCAAGCAGTACCTCAGCATCAAGTTCGCTGATATCGTATACAACGGCCAGTGGTACACACCTCTCCGCGAGGCTCTCAGCGCTTTCGTAAGCAAGACTCAGGAGAGAGTTACAGGCGATGTCAAGCTCAAGCTTTACAAGGGCAATATCATCAATGCCGGCGTAACTTCGCCATACACACTCTACGATGAGGAAGTTGCTACATTCGATGAGGACGAGGTTTACAACCAGGCTGACGCAGCAGGCTTCATCAACCTCTTCGGTCTCCCGATAAAGGTAAGAGCTCAGCTGGACAAGAAGAGAAACAACAAGTAATCATTGCTGTTTAATTCATTCCGGTAGGGGCGTATGGATAAATTAGATTATTTGAAGCAGAACTGGGTCTCACTGCTGGAAATGGCGATAGTTTTTTCAGTGCCTGCCGCAGGAGTGGGCTATATTCTGTCAAAGCACGCAAAAATAGGCGCTTTGGAGCCTGCTATAGTCGTGATGGTAATATGCGTCATATGCGGGATGTTCAATCTTCCTGCCGCTACGGTGCCCGTGCTTATTCTTATCGCCCTTGCTCTGGCTCTGACAGCGTGGAGCGCGGTGTTCCTTGTGAACTGCCTTATCGCTCTTTTCTCAAAGAGATGCAGGGCAAGACTGATACGGTTTGAAGTGCCGAATGGCATGAACAGCGCAGTTCCGGTCTATGACATAGATGGAAAGGAATATCGGTGTACCGTGGGCGGCTTGAAAAAGAAGCTCGCGGAAGGTTCTGTCAGCAGCAAAAAGTACGTCATTGGTAATGAATATAAAGTAAAATACAGCAGATTGCTGAAAAAGGTATTTGATAAAAGAGCTGTCGGTATCAATTTAGCCTGTTTTTTCGTTGGGATTTTAGGAGCGGCGATGTTTATCCTGCCCCTGGTATTCATGGAAAAGCTGCCTTTCTGATACAGCATTGCAGTTCGTAAATATGTATAAGTTCCAGGCAGGGGAGCCGTCTCCTGCCTGTTACGATTTAATAGAATGCATGATTGAAGGAAAGGAGAATTAATATGGTGAAAATAAGGCTCATGACTGTCAACGACTGGAAAGGCGTTGAGCAGGTCTGGAAAGACCACGAAGGTACGAATCCCGTTGACGACTGCGAGGAAGGCTTCACAAGATACCTTAAGCGCAATCCCGCTACAAGCTTTGTGGCTGTGGACGGTGACAGGATAATCGGTACTATACTGGCAGGTCACGACGGCAGACGCGGCTTCTTTCACCATGTTGTAGTTGTTCCCGAGTACAGGAACCGCGGTATAGGCGAGGATATGGTGAACCACGCTATGGAGGCTCTCGAAAAGGAGGGCATACAGAAGACGGCTCTCGTTGTTTTTGAGGACAACGATCTCGGAAACGGCTTCTGGGAGCATATAGGCTTCACTACAAGACCGGACCTTGTTTACCGCAACAAGTACGTTAAGTAGGAACAGATATTTTCTGCCCGAATTAAAGTAAATTATGGATAAATTCATGAAAATCGCCATTGACGAGGCAAGAACAGGCATAAATGCAGGTCACGGCGGTCCTTTTGGCAGTGTTATCGTCAGAAACGGCGAAATAATCGGTCAGGGGCACAATGAAGTCGTAAAGCGCAAAGACCCTACCTGTCACGGCGAAGTAATGGCTATACGCGACGCCTGCAAAAAGCTGGGAACTCACGACCTGACCGGCTGCGAGCTCTATACAACCGCAGAGCCCTGTCCCATGTGCGCAGGTGCTATAATGTGGGCGAATATAAAAAAGGTCTTTTACGGCTGCAATATAAACGATACCGACAGTATAGGCTTCCGCGACAAGCAGTTTTATGAAGCGCCCGGGGATATCTCCGAGGAGCTACACCGTGAGGAATGCCTTGAGGTGTTCAGGGAATATACAGCAATAAGGAATAAGAAGCATTATTGATTTGCAGGAGCGCTGTCCCTCCGGTGTTCTGAAATAGCGGAAATACTTTGGAGCTGCGGAACGGCGAGGGTGACTCCCTGTACTACAGGGAGATGCCGCAAAGCGACAGAGGGGCGCGGCGTCTGTTGGACGCCGTTCACTGCAATGGGTTCATCAAACATTAAGGAGAAATAAACTATGGCAGACATGATGTGGGCAGGAAGATTTTCAAAGCAGGTTGACGCAGGCGTCAACGCTTTCAATTCCTCCATTGCCTTTGACGGACGCATGTACCGTCACGATATACAGGGCAGTATCGCCCACGCTACTATGCTTGGAGACTGCGGCATTATCACAAAGGAGGACAGCCTCACAATAATCGAAGGGCTCAAAGGCATACTCGCCGATATCGACAGCGGCAGGCTTGAGCTTGACCCCAATGCCGAGGATATCCACATGTTCGTTGAGGCTGAGCTTACAAAGCGCCTGGGCGACGTGGGAAAGAGGCTCCACACCTCACGTTCGAGGAACGATCAGGTGGCAGTTGACCTGAGACTTTACCTCCGCGATGAAATAGACGGGATATACGCCCTCGTCAAGGAGCTCGCAGTAACCCTTGTGAAAATGGCTAAGGAGCACACCGAGACAGTAATGCCGGGATATACCCATTTACAGCGTGCTCAGCCAATAACTCTCGCACATCACCTTATGGCTTATGTGTGGATGCTTCTCCGCGACATGGAAAGACTTAAGGATACTGCAAAGAGAATGAACTACTGCCCTCTCGGTAGCGGCGCTCTTGCAGGTACTACCTATAAAACAAACCGCAGACAGACCTCGGAGCTTCTCGGCTTCACGGCTCCCATGCCAAACAGCCTTGACGGAGTTTCCGACAGGGACTACTGCATAGAGCTGAACTGTGCTCTGTCACTGCTTATGACTCACCTTTCGAGATTTTCCGAGGAAATAATCCTCTGGTGCTCGTGGGAGTTCAAATTCGTTGAGCTCGACGACGCATTCGCTACAGGTTCGTCCATAATGCCGCAGAAGAAGAATCCCGACGTTACGGAGCTTATCCGCGGCAAGACAGGAAGAGTGAACGGAGACCTCATGACGCTTCTTACAATGATGAAAGGCCTGCCCCTTGCATACAATAAGGATATGCAGGAGGACAAGGAGGCTATATTCGACGCGGTTGACAACGTAAAGCTCTGCGTGAAGACATTCACTCCCATGCTTGCAACTATGCGCGTTCTTAAGGATAATATGAGAAATGCTGCGGCAAGAGGCTTCATAAACGCTACTGACTGCGCGGATTATCTCGTTAAGAAGGGCATGCCTTTCCGTGACGCATACAAGATAACAGGCACACTCGTTGCTCAGTGCATAGAAAAGGGTCTGACTCTTGAAACTCTGCCGATAGCCGAGTACAAGTCGATGACAGACCTGTTTGACGAGGACGTTTACGAGGCTATAAGCCTTGATACCTGCGTCCGCGAGCGCAAGTCAGAGGGCGGTCCGTCGCCTGACGCTGTAAAGGAGCAGATAGCGCTTGCAGAAAAGGCACTGGGGCTCTGATATGAAGAAAAAGGATATAACCTTTATAATAGGACTTTCAATTTTCATGGGAGTTATATGGGTAGTAGGCGAGATAATAATGGGACTGTGGCTTGCAGTAAAGCCGGGCACCCATGTAATCTGGTTCGCTGTAGTGGTGGTCATTACTCTCGGCGTGAGCGTATGGCACTCCATGATAAACGACAATTCAGACCTCGAAGACCCAAAGCGTGCCAAGTATGAGCGCAAGGTCAATAAGCGCAAAAAGAACTAAGCTGGGGACGGCGTCTCCGGACTCTGCAAAAGGGGGAGTGCCCCCTTTGGGATCCCATTCGTGGGTTATCCAACTTCTCGAAAAACGGAGGAAAACATTATGTCAGTAAAAATCTACATAGACGGTCAGGAAGGTACAACAGGTCTTAAAATACAGGAGCGTTTCAAGGACAGAAAAGACCTTGAGATAATGAAGATCAGCGAGGAGCTGAGGAAAGACCCCGCCGAGCGTGCCCGCCTTATCAACAGCGCGGACTATGTATTCCTCTGTCTCCCTGACGCAGCTTCGATAGAGGCAGTATCATTCATAGACAAGGATAACGACCATGTTCGTATCATCGACGCTTCTACAGCTCACCGTACTAATCCCGACTGGGCATACGGCTTTCCCGAGCTTTCGGCTGCTCACAGGGAGAAGATAATCGGTTCCGGCAGAGTTGCCGTACCGGGCTGCTATGCAAGCGGATTCGCTTCAATAGTTTACCCGCTGGTGAGCAACGGTATCATTCCTGCCGATTATCCCGTATTCGCATATGCCACTTCGGGTTACAGCGGAGCAGGCAAAAAGGCCATCGCAGTTTACGAGGGCGAGGACAAGCCCTTTGAATTCAACAGTCCGAGACAGTACGCTCTTTCTCAGCAGCATAAGCATCTGCCCGAGATGAAAGCGGTATCGGGTCTGACATACACTCCTATGTTCAATCCTATGGTGTGCGACTACTTCAGCGGCATGGTAGTAAGCATACCGATACAGACAAGAACTCTCGGTAAGAAAGTGACCGCTCAGCAGGTGCATGAGATGTACTCAAAGCACTATGCGGGAGCCAGAATGATAGAGGTCATGCCGCTTATGTCCGCTGAGGAGCAGAAGAGCTTCTTCCTTGCGTCAAATACGCTCAGCGGTCAGAACAAATTACAGGTGTTTGTTTTTGGCAATGACGAACAGATACTTCTTTGCTCGCGTCTTGACAATTTAGGCAAGGGTGCAAGCGGTGCTGCCGTACAGTGCCTTAACATAATGATGGGAATAGACGAAACAACAGGATTAATTTGATTTACCAATTTATCTGGGGGGAAGAAAAATGAGCAAAACACTTCGGGAGATCTATGAGTACGATCTCATTGAGGACGACGGTATAGACTATACCGTGGACGAATGGTTCAATACCATAATGGAAAAGACAAAGGACCAGCTGAATGTATCTGACGTCAGCAGAATGCTCCGTCAGAGGATATGCTCACGTATTGCTATTAAGAGAGCTATCGAAATGCTCAGCGACGATCCCTTTGTAGGCGAAATGTTCGAGGGACAGCTGATGTTCAACCTTTATTCGGGCAAGGAAAAGTACCTTAGACTTTTCTATACGCAGATGGAGCCTGTTCTCGAAAAGGCAGGCATCATGGCTAAGGCGCATCACTGGGCTTCGGAGGACGAAAAAAAGGAATACATCGATATAGTTGCGAAATTTGCGCAGAAGATCAAGGAGGAAACTGATGAAGCTTGTTGAACTTAAGGGCATAACATTTGTTGAGGGAGGCGTCTGCGCCGCAAAGGGTTTCAGAGCAAACGGCGTACAGTGCGGACTTGCGCACAAGCCTCTGGGAGATATGGCAGAGGCAAACGCTGCCGCAAACAATGCTATACCCACAGCAAAAAAGAAAAACGATCTCGCACTTATTGTTGCGGATAAGGAGTGCAGCGCTGCTGCCGTATATACCACAAACAAGGTCAAGGGAGCTCCCATACTCGTTACCAAGGAGCACCTGAGAAACGGCAAGGCAAGAGCGGTTATCGTAAACTCGGTAAACGCCAATACATGCAACCCCGACGGCGTTGAAAAGGCGACAAAAATGTGTCAGCTTGCAGCAAAGGCACTCGGAATTGACGAAAATGACGTTATCGTGGCCTCCACAGGAGTTATCGGACAGGTTCTTCCCATCGAGCCTATCGAGAGAGCTATGGACGGCCTTGCAGAGGGACTTACCTACGACGGCAACAAGCGTGCCCTCGAAGCTATAATGACTACGGATACACAGGAAAAGGAGATAGCCGTACAGTTTGAGCTGGACGGAAAGACATGTACTATGGGCGGTATGCTCAAGGGCAGCGGAATGATCCACCCGAACATGGCTACGACCCTTACCTTCCTTACTACAGACGCGGATATAACTCCCGAAATGATGCAGCGTGCCCTTGACGATATCATCAAGGTAACTCTCAACAGAGTAAGTGTTGACGGAGATACCTCCACAAACGATATGGTCTGCATAATGGCTTCGGGAGAGGCAGGAAACGCTGCAATCACCGATGAGAACGGCGAATTTGAGAAATTCAGGCATGCTCTCTACGGTATACTCATGAATCTTGCGCGTAAAATGGCAAGAGACGGTGAGGGAGCCACAAAGCTGGTTGAGTGTGCCGTAAGAGGCGCAGACAGCGACGAGATAGCAGAAAAGGTGGCAAAGTCCGTTATCGGTTCGAGCCTTATCAAGGCTATGATATTCGGCGAGGACGCCAACGCAGGCAGGATCTACTGCGCTGTGGGTTATGCGGACGCAAACTTCGACATCTCAAAGGTCGATGTTGAAATGGCTTCAAGCGGCGGCGTTATCCCTCTCGGACGCAAGGGCAATGTTATCGAGTTCTCCGAGGAGCTTGCAAAGAAGATACTTCAGGACGAGGAGATACAGATACTTGTTTCCATGGGCGAGGGCAAGGGCAGAGCCATTGCATGGGGCTGCGATCTTACCTATGACTACGTAAAGATAAACGGCGATTACAGAAGCTGAGAAGGTACATGAATGGCTGAAATAATAGACACCGATACTGTTTGCAACGAATATCTTGAGGACGGCGAGCATATCCTGTGGAGCCAGGTCCCCGAGAATAACAGATTACATTTAAATGGTGGCATTCCCGGCATTGTTTTCGGGTCGGTTCTGCTCATAGCAGGCGCGGCGGTGTTTATTGTGTTTTTTAAGATATTTGACGTGGTTCAGGCTGTTATGGCCTCGGCGTTATTTGTATTCTTTGGGATACTGTGCATAGTGAGTTCATTCGCCCGCGTTGAATCATATTTCCTGACCAACAAAAGAGTGATGATATTCCACAGCATGACATACAGGGATATCAGGCATTACAATATATCATATATTACGTCAAAAAAGAACAAACACAATGAGCTCGGCGAGATAACGCTGTTCGGACCGGCGGTTTTAAGAAAAAGGCATAGCGCCGGAGCAGTCGGCGGAACTGACTATAAAGCAACTGCTTATACTCTTTATGATGTGCGGGACTATGAAAGAGTCATTGAAATGATAAAAGCACAGAAGGATATGCCCGAAGCTTGTGAGAAGGCAAGAGAGGCAGAACGAAAACAAGGATTTTGACGGATATGATACGGGGGTGATCGTGTGTTCGGAAGAAGAAAATACGATGATTATGATGAATATAATGAAAAATATGCCAGTAAGTATGACGATGACTATATAGCTCCGTCACATGATTACCGGAAAGAATGTGGCCACAGCCACGAGCAGACTTACGATGACATGGACGATATATGGGCTTGCCATCACAGTCACGAGCAGTCCTATGAGAATATCAACGAGGTAAAGGAATGCGACCACACCCACGAGCAGACCTACGAAGACGCAGATACCGAGCAGCACCAATACGACAGCTATGCGAGCCTTGAAAGCCGGTTTCAGCAGTATCTCTTTCCGAATGAGCATCTGCTCTGGGCAGGAGGATATGATAAGATATCTCCGAAGCCGCCTCAGGAAATGAAGAAGGACAAGAAATCCATTGCAATATTATTGATTGTTTCGATGACGCTCATATTTTTTGGCTGTGTAAACAGTGTACTTGGCATCCTGTCGTTTTTAGGCTTTATTATGATGTTACTTACTGTTGTCGCGGCAGCAGGAGGCTTCAATAACGGTATTTATGCTATAACCGACATGAGAGTTATCAATATCAGGAACGGACAGCCTATCTTTGCTCCGCTTGAAATGGTGTACAATATCAGTGCCGTCACAGGCAGCAATAACAAGGGCTGTGTGTCCTATTCGACCATGCATCCTGTAAGGATCGGACAGCCGCGGCAAAACGGCGAGTACAGGTCGGTAATAAACGGTATAAACGATCCGGCAAGAGTAAAAAGAATTTTGCAGGACGCCGTTCACGGCGCAAAAATAAAAAAGATCAACTGACGCGGCGTATTAAAAGGCGGTAGGGCGATGTTCGATAAAAAAGATGAATATGACGGTTTCGGCAATTACGGTCAAAGCGATGATTACGGGCATAATCCGGTAACAGGCACCGAAGATGTAAAGAGGATATTTCAGACTTTTCTTGAAGAAAACGAAGAAATACTGTGGTCAATGTGCAACGGTAATCCCTATGCTCAATCCCCTGCGGAAAGTGATAAATTCCAAGGCGCAGTAAGAAAAATGGCAAAAGCTAAAATTATTATCTTTGTCGTGGCGCTTATCGTAGCTTTGTTGATGTTTTTCGGCGGTGTAATGTCTATCCTGATAGGTATATTTGTAATTTCTGTTGTTTCACTGATAGAAAAAGCACTTATATTCTTTTTGATAGCAGTAATAGTGACGCTTTTAATATGGGCTGTAAGGAATGGCAGCAAAAATATGAGTTATGCCATAACTGACAGAAGAATTCTTACGTATGGATATTCACAATTCAACGAGGTTCGTTTTGAGGATATTAAAAAACAAAAGCTGTTGTAAGCAGCGAAAACAAAGGAAGAATCGTCACGAATGGGTTGCCGCTGGTTTTTATTATGCCCGGCGTGGAAGACCCTTATCGGGTAAAATATATACTCGATAATGCTATAGAAAACTATAAACGATCTCAATGGTAAAAAGGAAGTAAGGAAAATGGAAAAGATATCAAATAATGACAAGTCGCAGGTGCTTATCGACGCCCTGCCGTACATACAGAAGTACAATAACAAGATACTTGTTATCAAATACGGCGGAAACGCCATGACCAACAAGGAACTCAAGGACGCTGTAATGACAGATATCGTCCTCCTTTCGCTGGTCGGCGTAAAGGTAGTGCTCGTACACGGCGGCGGTCCCGAGATAAGCGATATGCTCAGGAAGCTCAATATAGAGAGCCGCTTTGTGAACGGTCTGAGATATACTGATGACGCTACGGTAGACGTAGTAAAAATGGTGCTCTCCGGCAAGGTCAACAAGGAGCTGGTACAGCTTCTCGCACAACACAAGGGCAGCGCTGTGGGACTTTGCGGTATCGACGGTGAAATGCTGGTAGCCGAGAAGAAAAAGTCCGACGACGGTCAGGACCTCGGCTGGGTAGGAGAGATAACAAAGGTCAACACAAAGCCCATCACCGACGCTCTTGCAAACGGAAATATCCCTGTTATCGCCACAGTTGCGACTGACAGCGAGGGCAATACCTACAATATCAACGCCGATACGGCTGCTGCAAGGATAGCTGCCGAGCTTGGCGCCGAGAATCTTATCCTTATGACCGATATCGCAGGACTTCTCCGCGATAAGGACGACCCGTCCACACTTATCCCGGAGGTAAACGTCAGCGAGGTGCCCTTCCTCAAGAGACAGGGTATCATCTCTGGCGGCATGATACCAAAGATAGACTGCTGCGTAGAGGCAGTAAGACGCGGCGTAAGAAAGACCGTTATCATTGACGGCAGAGTACCTCATTCAATACTCATCGAGATACTTTCCAACGAAGGAATCGGCACACAGTTCGTGTGATAGAGCTACCGCTCGTAAAATAATTTACTTGTATACAAAAAATTTACTTATAAAAAATCTTAATTGATTGATTTTGACTGCCCTTTAGAGCTATAATAATAGTGTGTCTGATATAGTCCGGCAGTCTGCCCCAAGGAGGACTTTATGAATACCATTGATAAATTTAATTCGCACGTTATGCAGTCCTACGGACGCTATCCCCTCGTTATGGAGCAGGGAAGCGGCAGACGCTGTAAGGACGAGAACGGCACGGAATACATCGACTTCGGAAGCGGAATAGGTACGAATTCTCTCGGATACTGCGATGAAAAATGGGCTGACGCAGTGTGCGCTCAGGTAAGGACTCTCCAGCACAGCTCCAATTACTATTACACTAAGGTGCAGGCTGATTTCGCAGAGAGGCTCTGCAATATCTCGGGATACAAGTCCGTATTCTTCTGCAACAGCGGCGCAGAGGCAAACGAGTGCGCCATAAAGGTGGCAAGGAAGTACAGCTTCGATAAATACGGCAAGGGCAGACATACGATAATAACCCTTGTTAATTCCTTCCACGGCAGGACTATCGCTACTCTTTCCGCAACAGGCCAGG
>JAEEGL013299730.1_pt1 | contig 24946 bp, 10 predicted proteins | sample 9134231 | NCBI WGS metagenome assembly JAEEGL01 (sample SAMN16246548, study PRJNA631951) | gut metagenome | biome: gut microbiome; feature: rumen; material: fiber-attached | host: Bos | place: Iran: Karaj | collected 2018-10 | reverse complement strand
TCCACATGACCGTCTCCTGCTATGAGTGTCCAACGGCCTGCGCCAAACTCAGGCTCGCCTGCACGCAAGCGTACATTGTCTTCACAAGTGATTATATCAGTAGCCTCCGGCTGTGTGATGCCTGGATTGTCATTAGTAACAGCCACTGTGTCAAAGTTCAGGCAGTAGCCGTCATTAACGTTCCAGCGGAACTCATTCTTGCCAAAGAGCAAATCTGTAATCTCTGTGGTGGCGCTTGTTGGCGTCTTTATATTTGCATTACCTGATATAAGGCTCCACTCTGCTGTAGTGCCTGAAACATTCTTGGCATTAAGACGGGCGTCTGTCTTACAAGCTGTATTAAAGTCAACACCTGCCTCTGCTATAGGCAGCGGACGTATTGTTATAAACTTGCTTATAGGAGCAGCCTTCATACATGCGTTACTTGGAACTACTGAAACAGTTGAGCTCTGGGCGTATTCATCAAATGATACTATGATGGAGCGTGCGCCCTGGCCGGATACTATGGTATAGCCTGTAGGAAGTGTCCACTCATAGCTGGTAGCTCCGGTAACCTCTGATACTGAGAGCTGGAACATGGCGGCGTTCTTACATACATAGAGCGGCGATGTTATCTCTCCACCTGGCTCAATAGGCTTGGCCACCTCTACATAGATTGTTGATGATTCGCCTATACCGCAATCATTAACACCATGAACTTTTATCTCACCGCTACTAGCGTCATCACTTACTGAAAGGGTGACATCGGCGGAACCAAGACCACTGACAATTGAGAAGCCGTATGGAAGCTCCCACTCATACTTATCAGCGTAACTGATCTCCTGTGTATGGTAATCAACCTCTGAATTACGGCAAACCACATTAGGACCTGTAACAAGAGTGGCGTCATAAGGCAGCATACCCACCTTGGTCTGGAACTGTTTGCCCAGCCTTGTGGCGCAATTCTCTCCTGAACGGATTGACTCAAAGACAAAGATGTTATCCTCTCTTGTAGGAGTATGGCTTATCTTCTGACCGTCAGATGTTACAACCTCCTCAAGATGCTGGCCGTTCACTGTGTATGTCACAACCCAAGGTGAGTCTCCTGTAGGATGCAGCACAAGCTCAATAGGATTAGGCTGGCAGATGTAAGGCGGCACATCTATTGTAAGGTTTGGATATGCGTATGTGGTTACATCAAACTCATGGTTAATCTCTGTGGTGCAATGCTCATTAGAGACTGTGAGTATGGTGTAGTGGGTAGTGCCTGTGGAGGTTGGTGTTATGGCAAGCTCTGTATGGGCGCTGGTGAACGGACCGTCTGTGTAAACATGGCGGCCGTCTGTGTATGTAACGCTCCATGGGCCTGCGTTAAAGAACATCATATCCACTATAACCGCATCACCAAGGCAGCAGTCTTTGCCAGTGGAGAGTATAGTGGCCTCTGGTACCACATGTACTGTTACTGGCACTGTACCTGATGTTTCAAGTTCACAACCTACTGCGTCTGTCACTTTGACAAGTGAGTACTCAACGCTGACAGTTGGACTCTGCTTAATAACTGTGGTGCGCTCTGTGGCCTCAAGCTGCATGATGTCATGTCCGTCAGTGTAGCTTACATTCCACGGAGAGGTACCCTCTGTATTGAGGAAGAGTTCCAACTCATCTCCCTCACATATTGAGTTGCTGCCACTAAGCAGTGCATTGAGAACTTCACGCTCCTTGATATTAAATAGGGTGTCAACTACACAACCCTTTGTATCCTCCATCTGCAGGTGGTATTCACCGGCTGCAAGTGAGTTCTGGTCTTTCTCAGAAGGTCTCACGCCAAAGCCTGACCAGCTGTAGCTGTAGTCTGGAGTACCGCCTGAAACAGTAAGCTCTATACTGCCCTCCTTCAGACCGTTGCACTTGTTGTCTGTAATCTCAGCCTCAAGTTTCAGCTGCTGCGGCTGTGTAACCTCTATACTGAAGGTTGTTGCCGGCAAGCACTCCTTGCTATCCTTGATATAGGCTGTATACTGACCTGCGATAAGGTGCGATACATTGTTAACATCTGTTACGTGCAGGTTAGGGCCTTGCCACTCTATGCTGTATGGTGGCGTACCGCCTGATATCTGCAGGTTGATGTAACCGTCTTCATCGCCGAAGCAGTTGAGTGCGGTCTTACTTGACTGAAGCAGAGTCCACTCCACAGGCTCCTTATCATTGATAATGTAGGAGTTAGTGTAGGTGTTGCCCTGCTGGTCTGATACCGTTACTGTATAAGTGTCTGCTTCAAGGTTATATATCTTGAGGTCACTTGATGTGAAGCCCTTCAACGATGTCCAACTACAGATATACGGGCCATATCCGCCAGATACTGAAAGCTCAATGTAACCCTTATCGCCGTAGCAGTCTATGTACTTAATCTTAGGTGTTACAATCATGCTCTCTGGCTGGGTGATCTCCACCTCAAGTTCCTTTGTACAGTTATATACGTCTCTTACTGTGAGGAAGTACTTGCCTGCTATAAGATTGTACTGGTTGAGCTCCTTCTCCTTGGTTGGGTCAATGCCTACACCGCTCCAAGTATAGTCAAGCGGAGGTGTGCCGCCTGTTACCTGAAGCTCTATGTAACCGGTAGCCTGACCATGGATGGCTACATCCTCCTTATGTGTTATTATAATCTCAATAGGAACGGAACCGTGGATTACAGTGTTGTCTGTAGCCATGCAGCCGTTCTTGTCAATAACCTCAACTTTGTAGAGACCGCTGCCAAGGTTGGTCAGGTGTGAGCCTCTGCCGTACTCCACGTTATCCTTGAACCAGATATATTCATACGGCTTTGTGCCTGCACCTTCAGGAACATTGGCGTAAGCCTCTCCGTCATCAAGGCCGTTGCAGAGCACGTCTGTAGCCTCTATCTCCACTGTGAGTTCTGTAGGCTCTGTAATCTCAACATCGCCTGTAAGTGTACAGCCGTTACCGTCAGAGACTGTGAATGTGTAGGTGTCAGCCTTCAGTGAATTTGCCTCATAGCCTGTGAAGCGCCATGAACCGTCACTGTTTCTCCACTCAGGAACGTACGAGCCTGAACCGCCAGTTACCTCAGCCTTGAGTGTCCCGTCAGACTTTCCGTAGCAAGAGACTGAAGTGCTCTCCAAGTTAATCTGCATCTCAACAAGAGCATCAAGTGTGAACACCTTTGACTCTGTACACCTGTTGGCATCTGTAACCTCCACACGGTAAGTCTCACCGCTTACAAGTGTTGTCTGGTCTTTTGCATCAGGCTGCAAGCCTGCACCGCCGGTCCAAGAGTATGTGTATGGTTCAGTGCCGCCGGTTACTGTAAGCACTATGCTACCCTGCTGCTCTGTAGCACACTTGTTGTTTGTAACCACACCCTCAATCTTAATAGCCTCGGCCGGACCGTCAATAACCTGAGATATCTCAGCCGCCCTACAATTATTAGCATCCTTGAGAGAGATGGTGTATGTACCTGCGCCCAGGCCTGTCACGTATGATGAGTCTGCAAGTGCTACCGGAACGTCATTACCGTTCCATGTTACAGTGTAAGGCAGAGTGCCGCCACTGAATGCACACTTGATGGCACCATTCTTATCACCAAAGCAGTTAACGCTCAGTATAGATGCACTGTTAACAACCTCAGATATCAGCTCATCAGGCTCTTTCACCTGATATGTGCGGGTGAACGTAGCACCTGAGTTGTCTGTTACTTCAACGGTATATTTATCTGCCGGAACATTAACCACATCTTTGGTAGTGGCTGTATACCCCTTCTCAGATGTCCAAGAGTAATGGTAGTGGCTGTCACCTCCTGATACTTGAAGAATAATGCTACCGTTAGATTTACCGTAGCATACTACGTCTGTTATTTTTGCAGTTACTTCAAGAGTCTCAGGCTGGGTTATTGCAATCATATCAAACGCTATGCAACTATTGTCATCCACAACCTCAAGATAGTAGTTTCCTGCAGGCAGGTCTGTAAGCACTTCATTATGCTTGTTTGCATCTGTAATACCAGGGCCGGTCCATGTAAATGTATACGGTTGCGAGCCGCCTGCCGCTGATGCGTTTATCTTACCAGTAGACCCACCATGTATAGCCACATCCTCCTTTGTGTAGCTTATGGTAAGTATGTCAGGCTGTGTAACTTGAACAATGTCTGTAAACAGGTTACATCCGTTAGCGTCTATTACAAGGGCTCTGTAACGGCCAGGTTCAAGATTAGTAACCTCCTTCTCAGAAGATATAGGTATGTAGGTGTCTGTAACCTTGGTCCATCCATACTCGTATGCAGGGGTTCCGCCTGTTGCAGTCACTGATACCTTACCGTCATTATTTCCGTTGCAGGTTACATTCCAAACTGATGTCGTGGCCTCAAGCTTGCTTGGCTCTGTAATCTCCACAACATTAGAATTTGTACAGCCAAGCTTATCCTTGACATTTATGAAATATTTACCTGCGCCGGTGGCGGTTATAACTGAGTCATTTGACAATACTGTAGAAGCCTCATCCTTCCACTCAAAGCTATATGGGAACACACCTCCGGTCACAACTGTCCAGACTTTACCACTTGCATCATTATTGCACTTGAGGTTGTCACCTTCTGCAATAACTGTGAGTGCATCCGGGTCTCTGAGTGTGAACTTGCGTCTTATGGTACAACCGTTGGCGTCTGTAACCACCACATCAAAGTCACCGCCGTTAAGTCCGGTCTGGTTCTGTTCAGTAGGCCTTACTCCAGTGCCTGACCAGAGGTAGCTGTAAGGTTCTGTACCACCTTCCACCTCTATGGTTATGCTGCCTGCGCCCTCTCCGTGGCAAACATTCTCAGTATATGATGTGCTCTTGAATGAGAGCGGAGCATCAGGCTGGGTTATGGTCTGTGTTAATGATGTCTGGCAACCTAAGGCATCCACAATCTTAACCTGGTATATTCCTATGCCAAGATCTTTGATGTGGGCGGAGTCTGCTATCTGCTCAGGTGAGGCACCAATCCATGTTACATCATACGGCAGCGTACCGCCTGAGATGGCTATGTCAATGTTAGCTGTCTCATCGCCGTAGCAAGGCTCCTCAAAGTTGGATGTTATTGTGGTAGCCACTGTCAGCAACTGAGGCTCTGTAATCTGATAGTCATTCTCATATATGTTACCAAGAGAGTCCTCAACCTTAAAGTGGTACAAACCTGCCTTAAGGCCTGTAATATCTTTATTAGAAGTGGTGCTTGCGTCAGGATATGTCCATGTATATGTGTACGGAGCCTCAGCACCGCTTACATCCATGTATATGTAGCCGTCATTGCCATCCTTGCAACTTACATTCTTTATTGTTTCCTTTATAATATAAGGTGTAGGCTCAGTTATAAGAGCCCCAGTTGAAACGGTACAACCACGTGCGTCTGTAACAGTTACAAAGTAGTTGCCTGCAAGCAGGTCACTCTGGTTCTGATTGCCCTCTGTGGCAGGTGTGATACTACGTCCTGTCCAGTGGTAGCTATACTCTGTGATACCGCCGGTAACCTCTATCTCAATAGCACCTGTGGCCTGACCTATTATCTCCACATCAGTGGTTGATGTGACTCTTACAGCCAGGATTTCCGGAGCTATCAAGGTTTCTGTAGCCGTGGCGGTACATCCGTTATCATCTGTTACTGTAACCTGATAGTTTCCGCTTGGCACACCCACAAGTGTGGCGTCTGTGCCTACCACCTGACCGGTTGTAAGATTCTTCCACTCATAGCTTGGAGTGCCGGTGCCGCCTGTAGGTATGGCTCTCAGCACACCTGTGCTTGCGCCTGTACAGTCAACATCATGCTTCAGTATGTAAACTGAAAGTTCTGTAGGTTCTGTTATAGAGAAGTCAACTGTACGTGTACAACCTACACTGTCTGTAACAGAGAAATGGTAATCCTCTTTTGGAAGATTGAAATCAAGGGAGTCTTTAACCACCTCTGTACCGCTTGCAAGACTAAGCGTGTGGTCATACGGATTTCTACCACCCGTAACGTACGCTATGAAACTACCATCATTCTTACCGTAGCAGGTAACATTTGTAGATGTGTAGTCAAGTTTGAGTTTGTCAACCTCTATTGCCTTTGACATGGCGTACTTACAACCATGGTGGCTGGCTGTAACCTTAAACAATACATTGTCAAGAGGTGTACTGCTAAAGTATAGAGGACCTCCGTCTGCAGTCTTCTCTTCAAAGAAGTTGTTGTTGACTGTAAGGGTGTATGTAACATCTGGTTCTGTCCTCTCCATCTTAACAGCGTTATTGCCGTTTTCACAGTAGAGGCCTATCTGAGGTATGTCTGCTATGTACTCTATGTAGAATGACTTCATCTTGGAGCTGCTACATATCTCCTCTCCTCCGTCTATGAGTTTATGAACCATGGTAACCATATACATACCCTCTTGAAGCAGCTTAGGATATATCACTGCCGTACCGTCACCATTATCTACAAATGCCGGACTACCAGGCTCGCTGAAGTAGAAGTTTGTATTCTGAACATGGTTTGCAACTATTCTCACTTCATCACGGTCAGCGCATATATATTCAAGGTGTTCAAAACCACCAAAGTCTGAGGCCTCGTTAAGTATGCGGAATGTATTAGTAAGCGTAGTCTCACAACTCTCCTCCTCTCCTGTTGAAAGGTTATAGTGAATTGTGTAATGGTACGTTACATCGTAGGATGTACTGAAGTCACCTTGTGTGAGGTCAATAGATGCGTAACCCTTGCGTGTAGGGTCATTAGTCAGGAATGACGGCCCTGTAAAGGTGGCATCGCCGAACTCAATTGGGAAACCGAATATCTCTACGGTACCCTCAGGACAGCAGTAGCGCTCATCAAGACCGAAGATAGCAAGGTTCTCAGTACCGCGCACCTGAATGTGAGTGGTGTCTCTTGAGATACAGCCGTACTGGTTCTTAACCTCATAGGTCATCTCATACACGCCAAGACCTGCTGTCTGGGTGTAGAAGGTGTTATTAATAAGTGCGCCTTCAACCGCATCGGTGGTATAGAAACCACCAAACGGAGTGGCGGCAAGATGTATCACATCACCCTTACAGTAATCTGACTTCAGATTCATATCAATAGGTGAAGGAGCGTAGACGTTGGTGTACTCTGAATATGTCCAATCACAAGTACCGTCATTATAAACGTACTCTATCTTGTAGTAACCCTCTCCCCATGTAGGACGGAAGTATGGAGGGTTAGACTTAGGAACCACCGCTTCAACAAGATCCCAGTCAGACTCTGATGAGCAGCTTGTTCCGCTCTTGCAACGGTATATGTTTACAACACCGTCTGTCTCTGTCATGGATGTGATGTGTATAACCACGTCATCATCATAATTACAGTATGATTTGGAGATGCCAAACGGGTCTATGTTCACCGGAGCCCTTACGGTGTAAGGTGCCGCGTACTTATGCGGACAGCCCTTCTCATCAGAGATGGTATATATGGCCTGATAAGAGCCCTGGTTCAAACCATACGGATTGAATGTGGCGATACCGTTCTCCTGAGTGAAAGGCACTCCGTGGAAGTCATACGTACCGGTTATATTATCAGCCATGATCCTGGCTTCTGTGGACCTATTACATACCACGTCACTCGGGTCATATGAGAAGCCCTTCATATCCACCAGCTCCTGGTTGTCAAGTCTGATTTCAACCTGCTTTACCTTAGAAGCCTCGCAGCCGAACTCATCAGTTATGAAGTATGATATCCAGTATGTACCGGCTGAGAAATCCTTGAATTTGGCCTGAGCCTGCTCAGGGTCTGTAATTACAATGGAGGCTTGACGCGCACCAGCGTCAGCATAAACCTCCCACCTACCGTTTCTCTGTTGCGGGTAGCCCTGCAGACGGTATGTCTTATCCTGGTCATCAATGTTTGGCAGACAGTAACTGTAGCTAGGACTGTATGGAGGCCCAAAGTCAGGCATTATCATCCAGTCAACCTCTGTTATAAGAGCACTTACAAACACTGTCATGGTGGTGTCAAACACACAACCCTGCAAACCGTAAGTATAGGTGACATCAACTGTGGTGTTACGTGTTATGGCGGAAAAATCAAGCATGTTAGTACCCTTCAATACATTTGAAGGATTTGTTGAGAATGAACCGCCGGTAGGATAACCTGTAACAAGGGCAACCTCATTATTACAATAGTATGCAGGTTCTCTCAGACCTTCAATCTTGAGAGAGCCGGCGTCAGCCACAACAAGTTCTATACTGTCTCTGATTATACAGCCTGTCTCTGTCTCAGCGTATAAAGAGTACTTGGATGTGGTTATTGGCGCCACTGTTATGGATTTCCTGTTAATCTGACCGGTACTCCACTGATAGTAGGCCTTGTCACCTTCATAATCTATGGAGAGTGTCACTCTTTCACCCGGGCAGATGGCAAGATTTGTCTGTGATGAGTGAATCTTGAAATCATCAACTGCAGGTATGTCAATTACAAGTGTAGGGTTAGTAAGCACTTCAATTGGTTCCGGATCATCATCTGGATTCTCAGGATCTGGTTCAGGTATGATGGTCTCTCTTGGGTAAGTATTTGTACAGTACTTATCCTCAAGGCGCTTTATCATTATAGTGGTGGCGTCCATTAGAGTGAGGTCATACGTATAGACATTGTTATCTATGTTAACAACCCTGTCAACGTCATTCTCAGAGAGTGTGAACTTGTAAGGCTCCTCTCCCATGAGTGTGACTTGGATAGTCACTGTCTCACCTGGACAAGCTACAACACCCATAGTTGATATGATTGCATCGGGGAGCGGGCGCTGGATAATGGTGGCGCTTCCATCCATATCCTCCTCACATTCTGTACCAACAACTCTTGCCTTCACAGTATATACGCCCTCCTCATTATCATACCAGTATAGAGCGGAACCTGTACCCGGAATGTAATCACCTGTAATTTCACCATCTTTAAGCAGGGCATACTCCACTCCACGTTCAGAGCTTGAAAGCTTAACAATCATGGCCGTAGTAGGCTGACCTGTACAGTAGTAGTTATCTCCGGTTACAGTAAATACCCTAGGCTTGTTCGCCTTGAATATCTTAACATCATCAGTGCTGGAGCAGTAAGGAGCTGTGTTCAATGTGGCGGTAAGAGTATAAACCAAATCTTCTGTAACTGGCTTGGTGTAGGTGCCAGCTGATGTTGGGTCCTGCACTTTGTCTGCAGGAGTCCACTGATAGTCCACGCCAAACACATTCTCTCCGCCTATCTTTGCCTCGGTACCGGCACATACAGTCTGGTCTTCTCCGGCGTATGCCTCAGGATTTGCAAGACATATTGCATTAAGAGTTAACGTAGATGTACAAACTTTGGTTTCTGACGGGCGTGACGAGACCTTTCTGGTTGCGGTGAGCGTAAACTCAACACTCTGAGAGAGAGGGACTGTGGTAGTGGACGCCGATATAGGGTTCACCACCTTCTCAACCGGCTGCCATGAGTAGTTTACATCCGTTTCAGGGGTGAGGCATGTGAATGAGGCTGCTGTATTAGGGCATACAGAGACGTTTTCACTTTCATACCTAAGTTCAGGATTCTGTGCTACATAAACAGTAACTTTTGAGGTGGCGTAACAAACGCTCATAGTTGAATTATACGCTGTAACTGTAAACTCAGTGGTGGAGTTAAGCGCACGCGTTTCTGTCCTTGAGGCGTTAGGGTCAACCAGCAAGGCTGAAGGCTCCCACAGATAACGGATATCAGGGTCTGGTGAAGGATCTCCACCTATCACTGCTGTCTCCCCAGCGCAAATATACTGGTCATCACCTGCATATGCAGAAGGCTTGCTGTGAATGTCAACAACAACCTCTGCGCGTTCACTCTCACAACCGCCTTCATTGGCCTGTGCCACCCAGTATGACATTCTGCCAACAACATTCTTGTTGAAGTCAGGCAATGAGCTTATTCTTACGGTAGATGTTTCAGTCTCATACCAGCGAAGCGTTCCTGTGGCGGTTACAAGAGAGGTCCAACTGCCAGTGCCAGGCATCTGACACTCAACATAGTTGTCCACATCAGGGATACTTGGCTTTTCATATACAGTTACAGAGACCTTAGCACGCTCACTCTCACACCCTGCAGCTGATGTCTGTGAAACCCAGTATGAAGTATTCTGTGGTACATTCTTATTAAAATCAGTAACTGAAACAGTCTCACTTGATGTTTCAGAGGCATACCACTTAAGCGTACCTGTGGCAGTTACAAGAGATGCCCATGACTGAGTGCCTGACTGCTGACAGGCCGCATAGTCAGTAGTCTGCGGCACCTCTGGCAGTTCTGGCAAAACAGAGACCAGAATAGCATCTGAGCCCTGCCTATGGTCAGCATCAGAGAAGTGACCGCTCATGACATAAGTTCTTCCACGTACAGGATTCTCAACCTCATACCTATTTGAGGTAAACGTAACAGACGTGCTGTTAAGGGTGAATGACGGGAAGTATCTGGTTGCATCATATTCACCAAGTTGGAATATGAGAGTGTTACATCCGTCCCCCACCTGAGTCAGCACAGGTGTAGGAACCATTGCTGCGCTCAATGTATATACAGCACCCTCTTTCTCAAGTGTAAGGAATACCTTGTCACCTGTCTTGAGCCCTGGGAGATTCAGATAGCAGTCTCCAGCACTACCGCTGGTAAAGCCTATACCGTCACCAGCCTTCAGCACGGTTCCAGAACTTGGATGGCCTATCTGACCCTCATCCCATGACCACGTGTTACCATCAACTGATTTTAGTATCTTAAACCTTGCGGCCGGCGTAGCCACATTGAACGTGTATGAATATTCATTACCAGCACCAGAACCAATGAAAACATGACTACCTGCTGATGAGGCATCACCTGCCACACACCCGCTTGTAATAGGCTGAATCCAGCACGCCAAGCCGTAGATATAGTCTGTGTCATCCAAAGCCGCAAAAGAGTGTGGGAAGTAGTTAGCCTTGTCAGACTGTGAACTGTATATGTTCACACTGAACACTCCCGATGTTGAGGTTCCGATTGTACTGAGCTCGGCAACTTGGGATGATGATGTCTGAGCATTATCCTCTCCAATCCAGAAACTGTATGACGACCACTCCGATGATGGCACAGAGGCGTATACAATCATCTCGTCGGTCACATTTGTGCCGGCGTTCTCAAATGTAAAGTATGAGATACTTTGCGGATTTGCAGTGGGGAACAACGCAAGTGTGTAAGCTGCAAACGCACTGCTAAAAGGAATCAGCATTAGGGCTGCTAACGCCACAGACTTTATAAGTAATTTTTTCATCAGTATCAAGTATTTCTAAGTAACCTACAAATTTAATAATATTTACTCTAAACACAAAAAAAATGCACACTAAAGTGTGCATTCAGGCATTCGTATGTTAAAATTCAGACTAAATATTGCCTTTTGTGCGCTCATTGCGCTCAGCAAGGAATGTCTCAATGTGGCGTTGTTTCTTCTGCTCGTAGATATCATTAAGATTGATAAGCAGGCCAAACTCTATAACATTGCCAAACGAATGGCATATACTTGCTCCAAAATAACGAAGTTTAGGAGCCAGCGCAATGTACGCATTCACCAGAGGCGGGATGTTAACACCGAGTTCACGGACTCTGCGATTAAGATTCTTAAAGTCCTCCTTATAGTCACCAGTATTAAACAGCTCGTCACACTCCTCCTGGCTGACAGTTGAATCTATAGGGTGCAACGGAGTTATAAGGCCGTCTGTGTCATGGTAGTATTTGGAAATGAAGCCTAAGATAATATCTCTAGCATGCGCATCATACTTAGGATAGATGGTAACTTTGCCAAAGAAGTACTCCAACCCATGCAAAGTAACAGTGAGGGCGCCAAGCCCGTCCCATAGGTTGTCAAGAGCAAAGAGACTCTTAGTACCCATCTTGGTTGCTTGATAGTCCGGATGAACAAAAGAGCGGCCAAGCTCTACAGTGACAGGCATATACTCCTTCTTGAACTTCTCAGAGAAATGGAAAATTTCTGAAGTGGCCAGCAGAGGCTGTCCTGCGTCATCAAAGGCCACATCGCCGCCCATAATAAACCTGTAACCACCCAGTATCTCCTGATTCTGAGGGTCCCACACAAAGAGCTGCCTATAGCAATGCTCTATCTCGTCAAATTCATCAACATCACATGATTTACCTGTTCCGCCACCTGGCAGACGGAATGACCACTCCCTAAGCCTGCCTATTTCACGCATAATATTAGGAGACTCAGCAGCGGTTGTAACGTAAATTTCATTACCACCTTTGTTGGTGTTTCTCAAGAACTTGTCAGGGGTTAGTTCCTTTATGATAAGTTCACGGTCTACGCGGTCTATGAGTTTTTCCATAATCAATGCAAAGATAAGAAAACCTTTGCGCTCTACAAAACAAAATTAAGAAAAATTTACAATTCTAACAAAGAGTGATACAGCCTACTATCCCCCACCCCTACTACAACGTGTTAAAATTGATTGTTGATAACTTTTGTGTCTAATTGTGTCTAAAAAAGTTGTAAAGTGGGGAATTTTGACATATCTTTACCACCGAATTTGAAAAGAAGCATAAAAATGCAGTCACTGATAGGCAACATAGACGCAAGAGTTGATGCAAAGGGAAGAGCCTTTCTGCCAGCCCAACTGCGCAAGCAACTGGCTGACTGCAAGAGTTTTGTTCTTAGAAAAGATATATTCTGTAACTGTCTTGTACTCTACCCTGAAAGCACATGGGATGAGATGGTGAGTGCGTTGAGGAGGAATCTTAACAGTTGGAACAGGGAGCAGGCACAAGTTTTCAGACAGTTTGTATCTGAGGCTGACAGAATTGAGACGGAAGAGAATGGAAGAATGCTTATTCCTCGTAGGTACATTGACGCGCTTGGCATTAAATCTGACATCCGCTTTGTGGGGAGTGACCAGACCATAGAGATATGGCCGGCTGGCAAGATTGAGGAGACATTCACTGACGCTGACAACTTTGCTAAAAACATAGAACGGTTAATGGAGGGCAAACCCGCAACTGAATAGATGACCGAGTCTTATCATATCCCTGTTTTACTGCGTCAAAGCATTGATGCTCTTGACATCAGGGAGAACGGCGCCTATGCAGACCTCACCTTTGGAGGAGGCGGACACTCAAGAGCCATTCTCGAGCATCTGGGCAGGAACGGAAAACTCCTAGCATTTGACCAGGACAAAGACACCATGGCAAATATCCCATCTGATTCCCGTCTGCTCTTTGCACAGAGCAATTTCAGATACCTGAAGAACTTTTCAAAATATTACGGAGTACTGCCGCTTGACGGCATACTTGCTGATTTGGGCGTATCGTCGCACCACTTTGATGAATCTGAGAGAGGGTTCTCATTCAGATTTGACGGTCCGCTTGACATGAGGATGAACCAGACGTCAGGCAAAACAGCAAGGGAGGTGGTGAACGGCTTTTCAGAAGCGGAGCTTGCTGATGTGCTTTTCTATTATGGGGAGCTTCAACAGGCAAGGCGCATAGCCTCAGCTATTGTAAAGCAGCGCCAGCAGAAAAGCATCGACACCATTTTTGAACTTGTGCAGGTGGTGGAGCGTTTCTGCGGACATGACAAGAAACGTGATCTGGCAAAGATATTCCAGGCCGTAAGAATAGAGGTGAATGACGAGCTTGAAGCTCTTAAAGACATGCTTAAAAGTACAAGCGAGGTATTGAGAAGTGGCGGCAGGCTTGTAGTTATAACATATCACTCTCTTGAGGACCGTCTTGTAAAGAATTTTATGAAGAGCGGAAACTTTGAGGGGCGCCTGCAGCAGGACTTTTACGGCAACATAACAGCACCGCTAAGGCCTATTGGCAAAGCAGTGGTTCCAGACAGTGAAGAGATAGAGACCAACCCGCGTTCACGTAGCGCGAAACTCAGAATTGCAGAGAAAATATGAGCAAATTTTTCAGTAAATTATCAGAAAACAAAGCATTCAGCCAGTTCAAGTCTGTTACGCTGAAGGACTTTGCAAGCGGAAGAATTTTCCTAAACGAGTTTCTTCTAAGGCAAGGCAAACTGGTATTGCTCATAATTATGCTTATATTCTTTTACATGAACAACCGTATGGTATGTGAGAAGATGCTCCACAAGATAGATGATCTTAACAAGGAGCTCACAACAACCAAATATATGGCTATAATAACGGAGACGGAGCTGCTTCAGGCAGGACGAGAGCAGGAGATTGAGAAGAGAATAGCAGAGAAGGGGCTTAACCTTATAGCGCTTGACATGCCTCCATACATTGTAAAGGATAGTAAGTAATGGCGTTTATTGTTATACTGGCTGTACTGGCTATACTGATTGTTATTATCGCAGTCTTTATAGTGAAAACCGAGGACGTGAAAACTTCAATGCTCCTACGTTTCAGCATAGTATACATTACAATGCTCGGCCTGGCGGTAATGATATGCGCGCAGGTTATAAAGCTCCAGACCAGGGAGTATGACAAGCTCACACGCCTGCAACGCAAGGAGCAGACCGTACCAGACACAATAAAGGCCAGACGAGGTAACATTCTAAGCGATGACGGCCGCCTTATGGCAAGCTCAATGCCCACTTATTTTCTTAACATGGACATGAGAGTGGAGGCGTTCAAGGTGATTGACAAGAAGAACGGCAAGACCTTTTTTGAAAACAACGTGGACTCTCTTGCCATGGCACTTTCAAATAAGTTTAAAGACAAGTCAGCTGCGGAGTACAGCAAGGAGCTAAGGACAGCCTACAGGCAAAAGAAGAGCGAGCACAGACTTGTAAAGAAAACAGTCAAATACACTGATTACCTTGAGATTAAGCAATTCCCGATATTGCGTAGAGGGCAGATACAGGGAGGCTTCACCACTGAGGAGCGTATGATAAGGGTCAACCCGTTCGGCATTCTTGCCAAAAGAACAATTGGTGACATCTACGGCATAATGGAGAAAGGTGGCAAGAGCGGTCTTGAGAAATACTATGACAAAGAGCTGAAGGGTGAGAGCGGACTCAAGATAACCGAAAAGATGGCGGGCAAGAGAACAGACATTATTCTGAAACCAGCCACTGACGGCAAAGACATTGTAACCACCATAAATCTTAAGCTTCAGGAGACAACAGAGAGAGCCCTTATGGCGGAACTGGAGAAGGATCAGGCGGATTTTGGATGTGCGGTGCTCATGGAGGTTAAAACCGGCAGAATAAAGGCAATAGCAAACCTCAAACGCACGCCTTACGGATACAGAGAGGAGACAAACATAGCAGTGGGTTCAGAGATAGATCCAGGCTCCACATTCAAGACAGTATCCTTTTTAGTGGCTTTGGATGACGGGGTTATTGACACCACCACGGTTGTGAACACCGGCAACGGAACATATCAGTTCGCCAACCGTGTTATGAAAGACTGGACCGTAGGCCGCAGACCAGGATTTGGAGTGATAGACGTGCCTACCGTAATGTACCAGTCATCAAATGTGGGCGTGTCAGTACTGATAGACAAATATTACGGCTCTAACCCGCAGAAGTTCCTTGACTTGATACACGCCACCAAGATAGACACTCCGCTGAAACTGGAAATACCAGGACACGCCAGAGTGAAAATCAAGGACACAAGTGACAAAACATGGTCAAAGACCTCACTTCCGTGGATGTCAATAGGTTATGAGGTTGTAGTACCTCCTATTTTCACACTGATGTTCTATAATGCAATAGCAAACGGGGGCCGTATGATGAAGCCCACATTTGCTACTGAGATACGCGGTCCGCTTGACACAGTGAGATATCTGGAACCAGTAGTGGTGAACGAAAAAATATGCAGCCAAGAGGCACTTGGCAAGATGCAGAAGATACTGGAGGGAGTGGTGACCAAGGGAACCGCCAAGGCCGTGAAATCCAGGCTCTTCCCTATAGCAGGCAAGACCGGAACATCACAAATATTTGAGCATGGCAAAAACACAAACGCAGAGGGCAGAACAAGGCATCAGATAACGTTCTGCGGATATTTCCCGGCAGACAACCCTATGTACTCCCTCATAGTTTACATACGTGAGCCAAAGGGGCCTGCATCAGCGGGCGGAATGTGCGGAAGTGTGTTCAGGACCATAGCAGAGAGAGCCTATATCCTTGGCGGCGGCGATGTCCCGTCATGGGCGCGAGACAGTATTGAGGATGCCATTTCATCAGAGCAGGCGGCGGCACAGGAGATGATTTTGCACAGTATTGATGATGATGTGATACCAGACCTCACAGACCTTACGGCGGCTGAGTCAATATACTTGCTTGAAACACTTGGCATAGAGGTGGAGATACATGGTTCAGGACGTGTCACAGAACAGTCAGTAAAGCCTGGCACAGAGGCAACAGAGGTAAAAAAGATAGTACTTACACTTAAATAAATATTAAATGATACTTGCTCAGCTCATAGAGGAACTTGACGTCAAGAAGGTCTGCGGAACTCTTGACAAGGAGATAAGCGGCGTATGCTTTGATTCACGTAAGGCGGCGCCAGGAGCTCTCTTCACTGCCGTAAAGGGCACAGTAAGTGACGGCAGTGAGTACATTGATGCAGCTATTAAGGCGGGAGCCTCTGCTGTTATATGCTCCGCTATGCCAGCCACACTAAACCCCGATGTCACCTACATTACTGTAGCAGACACATCGGAGGCGCTTGGAGAGGTGGCATCGGCGTACTATGGGCACCCTTCAGAGAGAATGATTGTGGTGGGAGTAACCGGCACAAACGGCAAGACCACCATAGCCACCCTACTCTATAAGCTGTTCAAGAAACTTGGGCACAAGACAGGGCTGCTCTCCACCGTGTGCAACATGATAGATGATGAGGAGGTGCCAAGCACACACACCACCCCTGACCCTGTGGAGCTTAACTCTCTCATGGCCAAGATGGTGGAAAGAGGCTGTTCAAGAGTCTTCATGGAGGTAAGCAGCCACGCCATAGACCAGAAACGTATAGCAGGCCTCTGGTTTGACGGAGCCATATTCACAAACCTCACCCGTGACCACCTTGACTATCACAAGACCATGGAGGCTTACCTCAAAGCTAAAAAGAGTTTCTTTGACAACCTGCCTGCCACGGCGTTCGCACTTACAAACATTGATGACCGTAACGGCATGGTGATGTTGCAGAACACCAAGGCTAACAAGTACACCTACAGTGTTACATCGCTGGCAGACTTTAAGTGCAAGATTAAGGAGCACAGCTTTGAAGGTATGCTGTTAAGCATAAACAACATAGAGGCGTCACTTGGATTTGTGGGACGTTTTAACGCCTCTAACCTTACAGCGGTTTACGGTGCAGCCTATCTGCTGCAGGTAAAGCCACAGGAGATTATGGTGGCGCTTAGCGCACTCTCACCAGTATCTGGCAGATTCCAGAAGGTGGCTAGCGCTGACGGCAAACTGGCCATTGTGGACTACGCCCACACCCCTGACGCACTTGACAATGTTATAGACACTATAAATGACATACGTCTTGAGAACCCTAAATACGGCAGACTTATTACGGTGGTTGGCTGCGGCGGCAACCGTGACAAAGGCAAACGCCCTGTCATGGCTAAGATAGCAGCACAGAAGAGTGACAACGTAATTCTGACATCTGACAACCCACGCTTTGAGAACCCGTCTGACATTCTCAGTGACATGACTGCAGGACTTGATGAGAAACTGATGAAGAAAGTCATTGTCATAGAGAACCGTGAGCAGGCTATAAAGACAGCCCGCACCATGGCCGCCGCAAACGACATTGTTCTTATTGCAGGCAAGGGCCATGAGACATACCAGGATGTACAAGGGGTGAAGCATCATTTTGATGATCGGGAGATATGGGGAACCGGTGACGTGTTGATGAACACGGAGTGTGAATAATCGATTAACCGAATAAACGATTAAACAACATAAAATGCTATACTATTTATTCAGATTCATACATGAAGCGTTCAGCCTGCCAGGCTCAGGACTGTACAGCTATGTGTCATTCCGTGCTCCTCTCACATTTGTAACAGCCATCTTCATATCTATGATTATTGGCAAGCATATCATCAAGTATCTGCAAAAGAAGCAGATAGGTGAGAGCATCCGTGACCTTGGCCTTGAGGGCCAGCTAAGCAAGAAGGGCACCCCCACAATGGGCGGCGTGATAATAATCATAGCCATCCTGATCCCATGTCTGCTCTTCGGCCGTCTGCGTAACATCTATCTTCTGCTCATGATGCTCACCACCGTATGGTTAGGAGCACTTGGGTTTGCAGATGACTACATCAAAGTGTTCAAGAAGAACAAGGAGGGTATGCCAGGCAAGGTTAAGATAGCTGGTCAGATAGGACTCGGACTTATAGTGGGTCTGACTCTCTTCCTAAGCCCTGAGGCTGTGGTTATTGAGAACCCTAAAGGCCTTACAAAAGCTGACGTGGAGCATGTGGAGCGCTTAGGTGATGATCATGTGTCAAAATCAACCAGGACCACCATCCCGTTTGTTAAGAATAATGACCTTGACTACGCCGATATAGTGGCATTCATGGGTGAGCATAAGCAGACTGCGGCATGGATTCTGTTTGTGATAGTTACAATATTTGTAATAACCGCCACATCAAACGGCGCCAACCTCACTGACGGTCTTGACGGACTGGCGGCGGGTACGTCAAGTATAATTGGGGCGGCACTGGCGGTACTGGCGTATGTGTCAAGTAACCTTGTATTTGCAAACTACCTGAACATAATGTTTGTACCAGGTAGTGATGAGCTTGTGGTCTACGCATCGGCGTTCATGGGGGCTATGGTAGGATTCCTGTGGTTCAACTCATTCCCTGCCCAGGTATTCATGGGTGACACCGGCAGCCTTACAATAGGCGGTATAATAGCTGTGTTCAGCATAATAATACACAAGGAGCTTCTGCTCCCGGTTCTGTGCGGAATATTCCTTGTAGAGGACCTGTCTGTAATGCTACAGGTTTCATATTTCAAATATACAAAGAAAAAATATGGTGAGGGCAGACGTATTCTGCTCATGTCACCACTCCATCACCACTTCCAGAAAAAAGGCATACATGAGGCCAAGATTGTAACCCGCTTCTGGATTGTGGGAATAGCACTTGCAGTATTCACAATTCTAACTCTGAAAATCAGATGACAAACAAAAAAATTGTAGTATTAGGCGGTGGCGAGAGCGGCTCAGGAGCTGCAGTACTTGCCAAAGTAAAAGGATTTGACGTATTCCTGTCAGATTCAGGAATGATAAAGCCAAATTACAAGGAGCTTCTCAACAAATATGATATTGAGTGGGAGGAGGGAAGCCATACAGAAGAGCGCATACTCAAGGCTGATGAGATTATTAAGAGCCCTGGCATACCAGAGAAGGCTCCGCTTATTCAGAAGCTGCGCGCACTTGGCACGCCCGTGATATCTGAGATAGAGTTTGCCGGCCGCTATAACAAGGCCAAGACTGTCTGCATTACCGGTAGTAACGGTAAGACAACAACCACCATGCTCACATATCACATTCTGCAGAAGGCAGGGCTTAATGTGGGTCTGGCAGGTAACGTGGGTAAGAGTTTCGCCTTGCAAGTGGCTGAAAATGATTATGATTATTATGTTATAGAGCTGAGCAGTTTCCAACTTGACGGCATGTATGACTTCAAAGCCGATATCGCCGTGCTGCTTAATATAACACCTGACCATCTGGACCGCTATGAGTATAAGTTCCAGAACTACATAGACGCCAAGATGCGTATAACTCAGAACCAGACAAAGGATGACGTATTCATCTACTGGAACGACGATGAAAACATCCGCCGCAGCCTTTCAGGCATAGTGAGCGAGGCGCGCAAGGCTCCTTTCTCTCTGAAGAAAAGCAGCGATACAAAGGCCTACATAGAGGCTGACAAACTCACAATCCAACGTGATGACAGCTTCTTCAGCATTAGCGTGAGTGACCTCTCTTTGAAGGGCACGCATAACATCTATAACTCAATGGCAGCTGCCCTTTCTGCGTCAGCTCTCTATATAAAGAATGATGACATACGTGCGTCACTTCAAGATTTTGAGGGTGTGGAGCACAGGCTGGAGCCGGTGGCAAAGGTAAAGGGCGTGCTTTATGTAAATGACTCTAAGGCTACTAACGTAAATTCATGCTGGTATGCCCTTGAGAGCATGAAGACACCTGTTGTTCTCATACTTGGCGGTACAGATAAAGGTAATGACTACTCTGAGATTCTACCGCTTGTAGAGAAGAAGGTGCGTTCACTGGTGTTCATGGGCAAGGACAATTCCAAGCTGGAGAAGTTCTTTGCGGGTGTGAAGCCTTATGTTAGCGTAAGCTCTATGGAGGATGCAATTCAGGAGTGCTACAAGGCGGCTGAGAGCGGTGACACCGTACTGCTTTCACCATGCTGTGCAAGTTTTGACCTATTCAAGAACTATGAGGACAGAGGCCGTCTTTTCAAAGAGGCCGTAAGGAACCTGTAAAATAGATGAGAGACTTTCTTAAAAGCGTATTCAAGGGTAATCCGGCGTTATGGGCAGTAATCTTTATACTGATTACCATATCGGTGGTGCTTATGTTCAGTGCTATAAGCTCTGTGGCATATAAGTACACCAACTACCTGGACCCGTTCTACGGCCATGTCAAGCACCTGGTGTTTGGTGTGACCGCCATGCTCATTATGAGCAGAATACCCTACCGCATTTTAAGAAGGATATATGTGGTGCTGCTCCCTATTACGGTGATAGTGCTTTTCATAACGCCATACATAGGTGTTACGCTTAACGGCGGTACAAGAGCCATACGTATAGCCGGATTTGACGTCCAGCCGCAGGAGTTTGCAAAACTGTTCGTGATAATGTTTCTGGCTGACATACTCTCAGTCTATCAGCAGAACAGCACACGCACTGACATAAGCGAGGATGAGAGAAAGGCCAATGAGAAGACCTATTTCTGGGCTATTCTGGGAGTGGTGGCGGTAACAATACTGCCTATCGCCGTGCAGAACTTCTCCACCGCCATTATGATAGCTCTGCTCACATTCATTATGATGATAGTGGGCCGTGTGAACTGGAGACGAATGGCAGTGCTTACAGGCACAACACTGGGTGTGGGCATACTGGTTATAGTCATACTGGTCAACCTGCCGCAGTCTGTCAATGAAAAGCTGCCAGGGCACATGTCATCAATAAAAGGGCGTATTGAGAGGGCCATGGATGATATAAGGACACCTGATGACAAGAAGGTATATAAAATCACCGATGAGAACCGCCAGCCGATGCATGCAAAAATAGCAATTGCAAACGGACGTATTCCGTCAGGACCTGGCAACAGTATCCAGAGGGACTATCTGCCGCTGGCATTCTCTGATTTCATATTCGCAATACTGATTGAAGAGTCCGGCTGGTTCGGGATAATACTCACCATGCTGTCATACCTTTCAATACTGTTTATTGCCGGCACAATACTATACAAGAGTGAGAAGATATATCCGTCACTGCTGGCAATAGGCCTTTGCACCATGATAGTGATGCAGGCCATGATAAGCATGTGTGTGGCTGTGGGACTGGGGCCTGTAACAGGACAGCCTCTCCCGCTCATAAGCCGAGGCGGCTCCTCAATACTGATGACCTGCATAATGCTGGGCATAGTTTTGAGCATAAGCAGAAGCATATACATACAGCGTGAAGCCAAAAAAGAGGATACAAACGGTGAATCGGTGAATCGGACAACTGGTGAAACGATTAACCGATTAAACGATTAACCGATTAAACGAAAATAATATGAAACCAAGATTTATTATCAGCGGAGGTGGTACTGGCGGGCATATATTTCCCGCAGTGAGCATTGCCGGAGCCCTCAAACAGATGGTTCCCGATTCAGAAATCCTATTTGTAGGAGCTGAAGGAAGAATGGAGATGGAGAAAGTACCCGCAGCAGGCTACAAGATAGTGGGTCTGCCTATACAGGGGCTTTACAGAAGCCTTACGCTTAAAAATCTTAAGGTGCTTCATAATGCCTTTAAAAGCATACGTCTCTCTAAGAAAATAATCACAGACTTCAACCCCGATGCTGTGATTGGTGTGGGCGGATACGCCAGCGGCCCTGTGCTTTGGCAGGCTCAGAACATGGGCATCCCCACCCTGCTTCAGGAGCAGAACTCCTATGCAGGCGTAACAAACAAACTGCTTAGCAAAAGGTGCCAGCGTATATGCGTGGCGTATGACGGCATGGAGAGATTCTTCCCTGCTGACAAGATAATTCTTACCGGTAACCCAGTACGCTCCAACCTACTTGTTAATGATGAGAATCAGAAGGAACTGGGCTATCAGGAGTTTAATCTTGACCCAAATAAGAAGACTCTGCTTGTAATAGGCGGCAGCCTTGGCGCCAGAACCATAAACCATAGTATTCTGGCCGGCCTCAAGGAGATTACCACCACATACAAAAACAAGGTTCAGGTGATATGGCAGACAGGCAAGATATACATAGAAAAGATACGTGAGCAGACCAAAGGCTATGACCTGAGCAATGTTATAATAACAGACTTTGTATCAAGAATGGACTTGGCATACGCCATAGCAGACCTTGTAATATCACGCTCTGGCGCAAGCTCCATATCAGAGCTCTGCCTGCTGGGCAAGCCATGTATACTGGTACCGTCACCAAACGTGGCGGAAGACCATCAGACTAAAAACGCACTGGCTCTATCAAATGAGGACGCCGCAGTGCTAATAACAGACAAAGATGCGCCTGAGCAGCTTACAAAAGAGGCTCTTAAGCTGATTAACAGCAAGTACAGACTTGAGACGCTGCATAAGAACATACTCAAGCTTGCCAAGCCAAACGCCACAAGAGACATTGCGCTCCAGGTGCTTGACCTAATAGGCTACAAGGGTGAGATTGTACAGGAGCCACAGCCGCAGAAAGTAACAAAGAAGGAGCGTAAAAACTACTACTTCCTTGGCATTGGCGGTATAGGAATGAGCGCACTGGCCCGCTGGTTCAACAAGATGGGACATCGCGTGGCAGGTTATGACCTCACCAAGACGCCGCTCACAGAAGCACTTGAGGCTGAGGGTATTAACATCCACTATAAGGATAGCGTAAGCCTTATACCAGTAAAGTTCATGGATCCTGAGAAGACCACTATAATCTACACCCCTGCAATACCTAATGACATGGGTGAGTTTAAGTTCTTCCGCAGCGGCAAGTTCACAATATACAAACGCTCTGAGGTGCTAGGCGTGCTCACTGAGGACAAGGATTCTCTATGTGTGGCAGGCAGTCACGGCAAGACCACCACATCCACCATGATAGCCCACATTCTGCACTCATCCGGAGCAGGTGTTAGCGCATTCCTTGGCGGCATATCAAAGAACTTTAACAGTAATCTGGTGGTTGACACTAAAAGTAACACAGTGGTGGCGGAGGCAGATGAATATGACCGTTCGTTCCTGCGCCTGAAGCCATACATGGCAGTGGTGACCGCCACAGACGCAGACCATCTTGACATCTACGGAACCAAGGAGGAGATGCTTAAAGCCTACTCACAGTTCACTCACCTTATACGTGAGGACGGTGTGCTCCTTTACAAGAAAGGCATTGAGCTCACACCAGACACAGTAGAGGGCGTGAAATGCCACACCTACTCCATGACAGATGAGAGCGCAGACTATCACGCCGCTAACATTCAGGTGGAGGACGGCACTATAAAATTTGACTTCATAGGTCCCGATGTCAAGATTGAGAACGTGACATTAGGCGTACCAGTAATGGTTAACGTGGAGAACGCTGTGGCAGCTATGGCAATAGCACACCTTAACGGCGTAACAGATGACAAAATACGCAGCGCGGTGGCCTCATTCCAAGGCACAAAGCGCAGGTTTGACATAAGGGTTAAGAACAGCAAAGTCATATACATAGATGACTACGCACACCATCCTGAAGAGATAAGCGCCACGCTTGGCAGCATAAAACGTCTGTACCCAGGCAAGAAGATATGCTGCGCATTCCAGCCGCACCTCTACAGCCGCACTCGTGATTTTGCCGCTGAGTTTGCAGAGAGCCTCTCCGTAGCAGACCATGTCATACTGCTTGACATCTACCCTGCCCGTGAGAAACCGCTGCCAGGGGTGACATCGGAGATCATATATAAGAAGCTCAAGAGAGGCCACAAGACCCTCTGCAAGAAAGAGCAGCTTACTGAGGCTATAAAGAACATAGAGTATGACATACTGGTTACAATGGGAGCCGGTAACATAGACGCATACACAGACACAATAGCGGAGTATCTTAAGTGAATAACACGGTAAAGAAAATATTAAGGATAACTGGCATTGTCCTGATAGTCACGGCACTATCAGGATATGTGGTATTTGCTACGGTGGTTACAAGGACATATCACCATGATAAGATGTGTGACAACGTGGTTGTGAATATTCTTGACTTTGACAAATACAAGTTCCTCAATGAGGCTACAGTCTACAAGGCTCTTAAAAACGCGGGGCTCAATCCTGTGGGAAAGAATGTGACGCGCTCCATGACAGACCGTATAGAGAAGTGTGTGGCATCTATAAACGTGGTTCGCACTGCTATATGCTATGTGTCTACAAACGGCGATGTGGTGATAAACCTAACCCAGCGAGACCCTGTGTACCGTGTAATAACGCCTAAAAAGACCTACTATGTTGACATCGACCGTAAAACCATGCCAGTGGCTAAGACATTCTCCACCCTGCTACCGCTTGTAACAGGATACATTACAGAGGATATGGCTACAGGTCCGGTCTATGACTTTATAACAGATCTCTATTCTCGTAACTTCTGGAAGAACCACATAGGTCAGGAGAACTTCACAGCTGACGGCGATATAGAAATTATAACCAAGATAGGAGACGACAAGATAGTAATAAAAGACCTCAGCACCTATAAGACAAAGATAAAACAGGCTGAG
>JAEEGL012548395.1_pt1 | contig 24946 bp, 19 predicted proteins | sample 9134231 | NCBI WGS metagenome assembly JAEEGL01 (sample SAMN16246548, study PRJNA631951) | gut metagenome | biome: gut microbiome; feature: rumen; material: fiber-attached | host: Bos | place: Iran: Karaj | collected 2018-10 | reverse complement strand
TCCGAATTTGAGTTTATAGGTTTTGGCCCCATAGGACAGGGCCAGGATCTGGTGTCCCAGACAGATTCCGAAGATCGGACAGAACCCGTGCAAAGCCTTCACGGTCCGGATCGTTTCCGTCACATTTTCCGGGTCCCCGGGGCCGTTTGAAATAAAGATGCCGTCCGGCTTCATGGCACGGATCGATCCGGCATCGGTATCAAACGGAACGACCGTGACTTTGCAGCCCGCTGCATGGAGGGAACGGACAATGTTTTCCTTCATGCCGCAATCGATCGCAATAACATGCATTCCGTTTCCTGCCCCTGCAGGCTCGATCACGCGGATTTCCCGTGTGCTGACACGCCTGACCTGATCCGTTGCATAGTCCCAGTCCTGCAGGATCCTTTTGCCCTGTTCCGCCGTTGTTTCCGTTGTCAGCAATGCCTTGCAGCTCCCGTAATCGCGGATCTTTCTTGTAATTTCGCGGGTGTCCACGTTTTGTATTCCCGCAATACGATTATCCCGCATATACGCGGATAAGGACATTTTGCTTCTGAAATTGGATGGGATCTCCGTATAATCCCTAACGATCAATGCACCGATCGAGGGATGCTTTGTTTCAAAATCATCTTCATTGATCCCGTAATTTCCGATCACCGGATAGGTCATCACGACAGCCTGATCCGTATAGGAAGGGTCGGAAAGGATTTCCTGGTATCCGACCATGGACGTATTGAATACGAGCTCCAGTTTCTTCTCTTCCATACACCCGAAGCCGGTCCCTGCATATTCCGTTCCGTCTTCCAAAATGAGTTTCACATTTCCCTCCATTTCAGCCCCCTTAAGATATTTCCGTCGGATAACGGCCGTCAAAGCACGCCGCGCAAAGCGGCAGGTTGCCCGTCATTTCTTTCAGGTCCGCAATCCGCAGATAGGACAGGGAATCCGCCCCGATCTGTTCGCGGATCTCTTCGATCGAACACCGTTTTGCGATCAGCTGTGAGTTATCCGGAACGTCAGTTCCATAATAACACGGATAAAGAAAAGGCGGGGAACTGATGCGGACATGCACGGCCGTTGCGCCCGCCTGCCTTAACATCGTGATCAGATTGGCGATCGTGGTACCACGTACGATGGAATCGTCGATGAGTACGATACGCTTTCCCCTGACGACCTCCGTGATCACGTTCAGTTTCATGTGCACACCCGTAAGGCGTTCCTGCTGGGTAGGTTTGATAAACGTGCGTCCCACATAACTGTTTTTATGAAAGGCATGCACAAAAGGGATCCCGGAATCAAATGCATACCCGGCCGCTGCGGTCATGCCGGATTCCGGCACGCCGGTCACAAGATCAGCCTCGATCGGATTGGCCTTTGAGAGCATTTCACCCGCACGGAATCTTGCGGAATAAACGCTGATACCGTCCAAGGCGGAATCCAGTCTTGCAAAATAGATATATTCAAAGATGCAGTGCGCCTGTTTTTCATGACACAGTGTTTCATCCGAGAACAGTTCCCCGTCACGGATCGTGATGATCTCTCCCGGTTTGACATCGCGAACGAATGCGGCATTCACCGCACTGAGTGCACAGCTTTCCGATGCGATCACATAACCGTCTTCCACCCTGCCGATACAAAGCGGTTTTAAGCCGAGCGGATCCCGAATGGCGATCAGTTTCCTGGGGCTCATCACAAGCAGGGCATAACCGCCGACCAGGTGCTTGGTGACAGCCTTTACGGCTTCCTCGATCGAAGCGGTCTTCGCTCGCATTTTTGCGATCATCATCGCCACAACTTCCGTATCGCTTGTGGCACGAAAAACACCGCCCTCGCTCATGAGCTGTTCCCGGAGCGCGGCGGCATTGACGATATTGCCGTTGTGTACAAGGGCAAGGGTGCCCTTCAGATAATGATATGATAATGGCTGTGCGTTGGTGGCGCTGCTCTCCCCCGTAGTGGAATAGCGGACATGACCGATTCCCACGTTTCCCTTTAACCTGTTAAGGGTTTCACCGGAGAACACTTCCGATACCAGCCCCATGTCCTTATGCAGACAGGTATTTCCGAGATCGCCCTCCATGTCGCATACGGCGATCCCTGCCGCTTCCTGTCCGCGATGCTGCAGCGCGATGAGTCCGTAATAGATGTCATGGGCCACATCAACCTGTCCCTGTCTCCAAATACCGAAAACACCACACTCTTCTCTCAGCGATCCCATGCTCACTCACAGCCTCCATATTGCAGTGCTGCTTCCACAAAGCCTTTAAACAGCGGATGCGGTTTATCCGGCCTGGATTTGAATTCCGGGTGTGCCTGTGTTGCCACGAAAAACGGATGTTCCTTTAACTCGACCATCTCAACGATCCGGTTATCGGGCGATACGCCTGACAATACCATGCCGTGCTCTGTCAGATCCTCCCGGTAGTCATTGTTCACTTCATAGCGATGCCTGTGCCGCTCATGGATCAGATTTGCATCCTCTGTGCATCCGTAAAGTGCATATGCCTTTGTACCTTTCTGCAGGACGCACGGATATGCACCAAGACGCAGGGTTCCGCCAAGATCCACGACACCTTCCTGATCGGGCATCAGATGGATCATCGGGTGCTTCGTATCCTCCGTAAGCTCCGTGCTTGCCGCATCCTCATATCCCAACACGCCTCTTGCGAATTCGATGATCGATAACTGCATGCCAAGACAGAGTCCAAGGAACGGGATCCGATGTTCCCTTGCATATTTGATGGCTGCGATCTTTCCCTCGATGCCCCTGCTTCCGAAGCCGCCGGGCACCAGGATCCCCTGCAGGTCTTTCAAGATCGTTCCCGCTTTTTCATCGGTCACTTCCTCCGCATCGATCCAGCGGATATTGACCTCGCTCTTATTTGCGGTTCCCGCATGCTTCAGCGCTTCCGCCACGCTGAGGTATGCATCGTGCAGGGAAACGTATTTCCCGACCAGGCCGATCGTGACCGTATGCAAAGGATGATGCAGGTCATTGACCATCTGCTTCCAGGCATCCAGATCCGGCTCGGGACACGGCAGGTGCAGGCATTCCAGAACAGCCTGTGCCAGTTTTTCTTTTTCCAGTAAGAGCGGAACTTCATATAAGGACTTGGCATCCAGATTCTGCAGGACGTGTTCCTTTTTCACGTTACAGAAAAGCGCGATCTTTTCACGCATGTGATCATCTACCGGATAATCGGAACGGCAGACTAAGATGTCGGGCCAGATTCCCATGCTCTGCAGGCTCTTGACACTCATCTGCGTCGGTTTTGTCTTCATTTCCCCGGAAGCTTTCAGATACGGGATCAGCGTGACCTGGATCATGATCGCGTTCTCTCTGCCGATCTCTGCCTGAAACTGTCTGATCGCCTCCAAAAACGGCTGGCTCTCGATATCCCCGACGGTGCCGCCGATCTCGATGATGGAGATGGTTTCCTCATCGGGTGATTTTGCCTTATAAAAGCGGTCCTTGATCTCGTTGGTCACGTGTGGGATGACCTGTACGGTACCCCCGCCGAAATCTCCGTGCCGCTCCTTATTTAAAATCGTCCAGTAGATCTTGCCGGTGGTCACGTTGGAATTCTTATCCAGGCTTTCATTAATGAAGCGCTCGTAGTGCCCCAGATCCAGATCCGTTTCGGTCCCGTCATCGGTCACGAATACTTCTCCGTGCTGGATCGGATTCATGGTTCCCGGATCCATATTGATGTAGGGATCAAATTTCTGCATGGTCACGTGATATCCGCGTGCTTTCAGAAGCCTTCCCAAAGATGCGGCCGTGATCCCTTTTCCGAGTCCCGAAACAACACCGCCTGTTACAAATACATATTTAACCATTTTCCCCCTCCTTGATTTTGCTTCCTTTATCCCTTTATATTTCCACGATCCCGTCAAAAACAGTGACGGCTGGTCCCGTCATGTAGACATGGTCATCTTCTGCCCATAAAATGTTCAGCTCACCGCCAAGCACATGCACGTTCACTTCCCGGTCCGTATATCCGTTTAAGATGCAGGCAACGGCCGTGGCGCAGCACCCGGTCCCGCAGGCAAAGGTTTCACCCGTGCCCCGTTCCCACACGCGCATGCGGACGTTGTTCCTGTCGATGATCCTGACGAATTCGACATTCGTGCGGTTCGGGAATACTTCATGATGCTCAATCAGCTGCCCGATCCCGTGCAGATCGATCTGATCCGGATCTTCAAAAATTACGGCATGCGGGTTGCCCATCGAAACGCAGGTCATGTGATAAAGTGTGCCGTCAACATTGATCGGCTCCCCGATCACCGGATCGGATGAAGAGAGAACCGGAATTTCTTCTGCCTTAAGGATCGGTGCACCCATATCCACCCGGACCGATTCGGCACGATCCCCCTCATTCATGATCCGGATCTTTTTGATGGCACCCATGCTCTCGATCGTGAACTCCCGCCGGTCGGTCATCCGATGATCAAACACGTATTTTGCCACGCACCGGATCCCGTTCCCGCACATTTCGGAACGGCTTCCGTCCGCGTTATACATTTCCATCTCAAAATCGGCAATTTCAGACGGATTGATGAAGATCAGGCCGTCCGAACCGATCCCGAAATGCCTGTCACTGAGCTGCTTTGCCAGTTCACTCTTTTTCTCCTGTCCGATCTGATTGGTAAAGCCGTTGACATAGATATAGTCATTTCCCAGGCCCTGCATTTTGGTAAATTCCGTTTTCATGCGTAGTGCTCCTTTATGCGTCTTACCGCCTCGAGCGTGTTCTCATGGCTCGAAAAACCGGTCAGACGGAAATATCCTTCGCCGCCCGCACCAAAGCCGGCGCCGGGCGTACCGATCACGCCTGCATTTTCAAGCAGTTCATCAAAGAATTCCCAGCTGTCTTTTTGATCAGCGCACTTCAGCCAGACATACGGTGCATCCGTACCGCCGGATACCGTAAAGCCCGCTTCCCGCAGTCCGGTTAAGATCGTTTTGGCATTCTGCAGATAATAATCCACAAGTCCCCTGATCTCTCTTGCGCCGTCTTCCGAATATACCGCTTCTCCTGCCCGCTGCACAATGTAAGGTGCCCCGTTGTATTTGGTCGCATGTCTGCGCGCCCAGAGTTTATGCAGGAAGACGCCGTCCCGCTTCAGGTCCTTGGGCACGACGGTATAACCGAGGCGCAGTCCTGTAAAGCCCGCATTCTTGGAGAATGAATGCAGCTCGATCGCACAGTTTCTTGCATCCTTGCATTCATAGATGCTGTGCGGGATTCCCTCTGTTCTGATATAGGCTTCATAGGCCGCATCATAAATGATGACGCTTCCGTGTTCGTTCGCGTAATCCACCCATTTCTGCAGTTCCGCCTTCGTGATGACACTTCCCGTCGGGTTATTCGGGAAACAGAGATAAATGAGGTCCGGTACATCTTTCGGAAATACCGGCATAAATCCGTTTTCTTCCGTGCACGGCAGATACATGATCTTTCTGCCCGCCATGACGTTGGAATCCACATAGACGGGATAGACCGGATCACAGACCGCGATCGTATTATCTGTGGCAAAGATCTCCTGAATATTGCCCGAATCGCATTTTGCACCATCCGAGACAAAGATCTCATCGGCATCCACGCTGCAGCCTCTCTTTTGAAAATCATGCTCTGCGATCTTCTCGCGAAGAAACGCATAGCCAAGATCCGGCGCATAGCCCCGAAAGCTTTGTGCGTCTCCCATTTCATCAACGGCTTTGTGCAGTGCCCCGATGATCGAGCCTGTCAGCGGCAGCGTCACATCCCCGATCCCCATACGGATCAGATCCGCCTCAGGATGCGCTTCCTGATAGGCATTCACTTTCTTCGCGATCGTGGAGAATAAATAACTCTCGGAAAGCTTTGCGTAGTTTGCATTGACTGTTACCATTTTCCATTTGCCTCCCACAAACGAGAAAGGCGCCTTGAACAAGAGTTCAAAGCGCCTTTGCTTTATAGTCACTATATAGTATATTGTTCCATTCGTCAATCCGGTTTCGGATCATATCCCATTTTCCTACAACGTGATCTCGGCGATCTGACGATCCGCCGGAAGATCCAGTCCTGCCCTGACCTTTTCCACAAAGGCTTCGACCTGGGGCGCACAACGTCCGGTGTACTGTTTCGGATCCATAATGCCCTTTAAGTCCTCATGGGACATGCGGAGCTCTTCCTCCTTCGCAAGATCAGCCAACAGATTCCAGTCTTCCCCGTTTTTCATCTTTGCGGTAGCTTCCATCGAACAGCGGCGGATGATCTCGTGTGCATTCTGCCTGTTCGCTCCGCGCTTCACGGCTTCCATCATGATATTCTCCGTTGCGATGAACGGCAGGTATTCCATGACATTCTTTTCGATCACCTTTTCGTTGACGTGAAGGCCGTTTGATACATTCTGCAGGAGCCTTAAGATCGCATCGGCAGCCAGAAAACCTTCCGGCAGGGAGATCCTGCGGTTTGCAGAATCGTCCAGCGTCCGCTCGAACCATTGCACGCTTGCCGTCATCGGCGCGTTCATGGCATCCGCCATCAGGTATCTTGCAAGCGAACAGATCCGCTCGGAACGCATGGGATTGCGTTTGTATGCCATCGCGGACGAACCGATCTGATCCTTTTCAAACGGTTCCTCGATCTGCTTGTCATGCTGCAGCAGGCGGATATCGTTTGCCATGCGGTAAGCACTCTGTGCAACGGACGATAAGGCATTTAAGATCCTGCTGTCGACTTTTCTCGGATACGTCTGCCCGCAGACGTCAAAGCACTCCGTGAAGCCAAAATCACCTGCGATCTTCTGATTCATCGCATCAATCTTTTCGGTGTCGCCGTTAAACAATTCCATGAAGCTTGCTTCCGTGCCGGTCGTTCCCCGGCACCCCAGGAATTTGATATTCTCTATGGCAAAATCAATCTCTTTCAGATCACTGAACAGATCCTGGATCCACAGTGTCGCCCTTTTGCCGACGGTCACAAGCTGTGCCGGCTGATAATGCGTAAAGCCGAGTGTCGGAAGGGCTTTGTATTCCAGGGCAAAATCACAGAGCAGGGAAATCACCTTGCAAAGCTCGCCGCGAAGATACTTTAGGCCGTCACGGTAAATGACCAGATCCGCATTGTCGGTCACGTAACAGCTGGTCGCGCCCAGATGGATAATGCCTGCAGCCTTCGGTGCAACCTGCCCGTAAGCATAGACATGTGCCATGACATCATGCCTGACTTCCTTCTCGCGCTTTTTGACCACTTCATAATCAATATCCGTAAGGTGCGCTTTCAGCTCTTCGACCTGTTCTTCCGTGATCGGAAGCCCCAGTTCCATCTCGGCACTTGCAAGCGAGATCCAAAGCTTTCTCCAGGTCTGATAACGGGTATCGGAGGAAAAAAGCTTCAGCATATATTCGGAAGCATATCGGGTGGATAAGGGGGATTCGTATTTGTCTGTCATAGTCTGCCTTTCAGATTTATTTACATAACATAGTTAACATAAATCACTTTCTAATGTAGGCATCACGTTCTGCGCCCACGGAAACAAAGGTGATCGGACATTCGATCGCTTTCTCGATGTAGTTTACATAATCCTGTGCTGCCTTGGGCAGGTCTTCCCATTTCTTGACACCGGAAATATCGCTCTTCCAGCCGGGAAGATATTCGATCACGGGCTTGGCATCCTTTAAGGCAGCCGGGAACGGAAAATCATCCGTCTGCTCACCGTTTACCAGATAGTGCGTGCAGACCGGGATCTGATCCATGTCGCTTAAGACATCAAGCTTTGTGATCGCGATCTGTGTTGCTGCCTGCACGGCAACGCCGTATCTGGTCGCAACAAGGTCCAGAGCGCCGACTCTTCTGGGTCTCCCCGTCTTTGCTCCGTACTCGTGTCCCGCTTCTCTTAAGGTATCCGCTTCTTCGCCGAACATCTCGGAAACAAACGGTCCTTCTCCGACGCAGGTGCTGTATGCCTTGACGATCCCTAAGACCTCATCGATCTTAACACCCGGATAACCGGAACCGATCGGTGCATATGCAGCCGAAGTATTGGAACTGGTCGTATACGGATGGATCCCGTAATCAAGATCCCGAAGCGACCCGAGCTGTGCCTCAAACAATACTTTCTTTCCGGCCTTTACGGATTCTTTCAGGAATTTGCCGGCATCACACAGATAGGGTTTGATCCACTCACAGGATTTCTGAAGCCACGCATCCAGCATTTCTTCCGTATAAGGTTTGGCGTTATAAACATTCGTTAAGATCAGATTCTTCCATTCCATCAGGTCCAGAAGATGTTCCTTAAGTTCCTGCGGATAGAGCAGTTCCCCAGCAAGGATCGTTTTCTTCTGGTATTTGTCCGAATAAAACGGTGCGATCCCCTGCTTGGTGGAACCGAATTTCTTATCTTTTAAACGCTGTTCTTCGAGCTCGTCCAGATCTCTGTGCCACGGCATCAGCAGCGAGGCCCTGTCTGAGATCTTCAGATTATCCGGGCTGATCTCAACGCCGTTTGCACGAACCTGTTCGATCTCCGATAACAGATTCTCGGGATCAAGTGCCACACCGTTTCCGAGCACGTTTACAACACCGTCACGTAAAATCCCGGACGGTAACAAATGGAGGGCAAATTTACCCTTATCGTTAATGACGGTATGACCTGCATTTCCGCCACCCTGATAGCGCACCACGATGTCATAGTGATCCGTTAACAGGTCGACCATGCGGCCCTTTCCTTCATCTCCCCAGTTGATTCCGACTACAGCACAATTTGACATAGATTATTCTCCTGTTCTTATAAGGAAGCCTGGCGAAGCCGCTTCATGACTTCGGCATAAGCTTCTTCCACGCCGCCAAGATCCCTGCGGAAACGATCCTTGTCCAGTTTTTCGCCGGTCTTTGAGTCCCACAGTCTGCAGGTATCCGGGCTGATCTCATCTGCCAGCACGATCGTTCCGTCGCTTGTTTTTCCGAACTCGATCTTAAAGTCCACTAACGTGACGCCGCAGGTCTTCCAGACATCCTTTAAGAAATCGTTCACGATAAACGCATATTTCTTTACGGTTTCCAGTTCTTCTCTCGTACAGAGTTTCAGGGCGATGGCATGGTCATCATTTAAGAGCGGATCGCCCAGGTCATCATTTTTATATGAAAATTCGATCGTCGGGTTGTCAAATACGATTCCCTCTTCAACGCCGTAGCGCTTGGAAAAGGAGCCGGCGGAAATATTGCGGATGATCACTTCAAGCGGAAGGATCTTGACACGCTTTACGGCAGTCTCCCGCTCACTGAGTTCTTCGATATAATGTGTCGGAACGCCCTTCTTCTCAAGGCCCTGCATCAGGAGATTGCTCATCTGGTTATTGATCACGCCTTTGCCGGTGATGCTGCCCTTCTTCAGACCGTTGAATGCGGTCGCGTCATCCTTATAGGATACGATCAAAACCTCCGGGTCATCCGTTTCATAAACCTTTTTTGCTTTTCCTTCGTACAACTGGTTTTTCTTTTCCATGTTTGTCCCTCTTTGCTTGATTGAATTCACGTTTCAAAAAAATGTGTTTTACACAACAAGTATTATATGCATTTGAACGGAATCATTCAAACACAAATAAAATCTTTTTGCAAAAATTTTTTTGGCAGGGAATTGCGCCTTGATCAAAGCTGCTTCATGATAATGCAGTTTCCCTTTGGCACCTTGACCATGGGACCGCTCATCACGATCACGTTGTTCTGAAAGTCTAAGTCAAAGAATGACATGGTATCCGATTCGTGATTCAGGCTGACAAGATGCTTTGAATCCGGGAAAATGGCAACGTCCTTCGGAAAATCGCCGCTGACCGGAAGAATGAACAGTTTGGTGAGCATGCCGGTTTCCGGATCGATCGAAAAAGCCCCGACCGAGTTGTCGCCCGCATTGGAACAGAACAGGTATTTGAAATCCCTGGAGAACTTAAGTGCAAACGCCGCGGTATCGGACGTATGGTAATCATTGGCCGTGGAGATCTGCTGGATCTTCGTGAATTCCGGATAATCGTTTCCGTCCCGGTATTCATACACCTCAATACTGTGGTGAAGCTGGTTTAAGACATAGGCAAACTTCCCGTCGCTGCGGAATTTGATCAGCCGCGGTGCGGAACCCTGTTCGCATCTGACGATATCCGCCAGCTTTAATTTGCCCGTATCATGATTCAGTTTATAGATCTTGATATGATCGATCCCCATATCCGCCGCGCACAGATATTTGTTGTCTCTGGTCATCTTAACGCAGGAAACATGGGGCGTGAATGTCCGCTCCGTTACTTCCCCGACGCCCTGATGGAAAACCTCATCGGTGATCTCGCCGATCGAACCGTCATCATTGACCCGTAAAACCGTGATTTTCCCGTCATGATATCCCGCAACAAAGAGGAACGAATCGGTATAATCCGTTGACAGATAACAGCCGCGCATCCCGTTGATGCCTGCCGAGCCGATCGACTTTAAGCATCCGTCCGGCTGAATGGCAAAGGCTTCCACACCCATATCCGTAATGGAATACACGAATTTCTGGTTGTGTGAGATCGTAACATACGAGGAGTTGGTGATCGTCACCTGCTCCCGCTCGATCAGCGTTCCGTTTGCCACATCCACGTCATATACACGGATCCCTTTGTTATTCCCTTTTGTATAAGTAGAAACATATGCAACATATCTTTCTTCCATGGCGGTTTCTCCGATCATGATTTTTCTTTTGTATTTATCATTTGTGTGATATTATAACATAGTTATATTCACTTTTACATAGACTGTTACATCATTTGCCATGGTTGCAGAGGATATATTATGTTAACCGATAACAAACTCATTCAATTGGACCATATTTCCAAATCCTTCGGCGGACAGTTGGTGCTGGATGATCTGGATCTTTATAGCAGGGAAAATGAATTCATTACGCTTCTTGGACCCAGCGGCTGCGGAAAGACCACAACCCTGCGGATCCTCGGCGGTTTTGAGACACCCGATCAGGGGACCGTATATTTTGACGGCAGGGATATCACGCATCTTCCGCCCAACAAACGCCCGCTCAACACGGTGTTCCAGAAGTATGCCCTGTTTACGCACATGACCATTGCCGAGAACATCGCCTTTGGCATGAAGATCAAGAATAAGCCCAAAACCTATATTCAGGACAAGATCAAATACGCACTCCGCCTCGTAAACCTGGACGGTTTCGAAGACAGGATGCCCGATTCCTTATCCGGCGGACAGCAGCAGCGGATCGCGATCGCAAGGGCGATCGTCAACGAGCCCAAAGTCCTGCTTCTGGATGAGCCTCTGGGTGCTCTGGATCTGAAGCTTCGGCAGGATATGCAATATGAACTGATCCGCTTAAAAAACGAACTCGGCATTACCTTTTTATATGTAACACACGATCAGGAGGAAGCTCTGACCATGTCCGATACGATCGTGGTCATGAACCAGGGATATATCCAGCAGATCGGAACGCCCGAGAAGATCTACAATGAGCCGGAGAACGCATTTGTGGCCGACTTTATCGGTGACAGCAACATCATCTCCGCGACCATGATCGACGATTATCTGGTAGAGATCCTCGGTGCCAGATTCAAGAGCACCGATGCGGGCTTCGGAAAAAACAAACCCGTGGATGTCGTGATCCGTCCGGAAGACGTGGAACTGGTCGATCCCGAGGAAGGCACGATCCAGGGAGTGGTAACGCATGTTATCTTTAAGGGCGTACACTACGAGATGGAAGTCATGGCCAATGAACACGAATGGCTCGTGCAGTCTACCTCCATGTTCCCGGTCGGGACCAAAGTCGGCATTAAGGTGGATCCTTTCAATATACAGACCATGCATAAACCCGAATCCGAGGACGAGGAGGCAATCGGCGTTGAAGAATAAGAAAGACCTGCTCTCCCTTCCCTATTTCATATGGTCGGCCGGGTTCATCATCATCCCGCTCTGCATGATCTTCTTCTACGGTTTTACCGACAGGGACCTGCATTTTACGTTTGCAAACATTGCATCGATCACGGAAACCGAGAACATCAAGGCGCTGCTGATCTCCATCCTGCTTGCACTGATCGCAACGCTGATCTGTATCCTGCTTGCCTATCCGCTTGCCATGATCATTGCGGGATCAAAGCTTAAGGACAGCGGCTTCATGATCTTTGTCTTTATCCTGCCGATGTGGATGAACTTCCTGCTGCGTACGCTCGCATGGCAGACTTTGCTTGAAAAAAACGGCGTGATCAACACGATCCTTTCCAAACTGAACCTGCCGGCACTGAGTATCATCAATACGCCCTATGCGATCGTGCTCGGCATGGTATATAACTTCCTGCCCTTTATGATCCTTCCGATCTATAATGCCCTGATCAAGATCGATCCGAACGTGATCAACGCGGCAAGGGATCTTGGGGCCAACAGCCTGCAGACCTTTCTGTACGTGATCTTCCCGCTCAGTATCCCGGGACTGATCAGCGGCATCACCATGGTCTCTGTACCGGCGCTGACGACTTTCGTCATTTCGGATATGCTGGGCGGCGGCAAGATCCTGCTGATCGGCAATGTCATCGAGCAGGAATTCAAACAGGCCAATAACTGGCATGTGGGCAGCGGTCTCTCCATCGTCTTAATGCTGTTCATCCTGCTGGCCATGGGTCTGACCGCCAAATACGATAAGGAAGGGGGCAATTACTTCTGATGCGTTCCGTAGCGAAGAAAGCATACATTGTCCTCATTCTCCTGCTTTTGTATGCGCCAATAATAACGCTTGTTACTTTAAGCTTTAACGCCTCCAAGACCAGAGCCAAATGGGGAGGCTTTACATTGAAGTGGTACGGCTCCATGTTCCGGAACGATGCGATCATGCATGCCCTGTATACCACGCTGGTCCTTGCGATCCTCTCCGCCCTGATCGCCACACTCATCGGCACGGCTGCTGCGATCGCAATGAATACCATGAAGGCAAGATTTCGGATGTATTTTACCGCCGTTACCAATATCCCGATGCTGAATGCGGATATCGTAACCGGTATTTCCCTGATGCTGCTCTTCCTGGCTTTTGATGCGGCATTCGGTTTTAGGACCGTATTGCTCGCACACATTACGTTTAATATACCTTATGTTATTTTATCGGTACTGCCCAAACTCAAACAGACAAACCGCAGTGTTTACGAGGCAGCACTGGATCTTGGCGCCACACCGGTTTATGCATTTTATAAGGTAATCCTGCCGGACATCATGCCCGGGATCATTTCCGGATTCTTTTTATCGTTCACGATGTCTCTGGATGATTTTATCATTACCCACTTTTCAAAAGGGCCGGGACTTGATACACTGTCTACCAAGATCTATACCGAAGTGAAGAAAGGGATCAAACCGGAAATGTATGCGCTCTCCACGCTGATGTTTGCGACGGTTCTGATCCTGGTGATCGTTGTCAATTATATTCCCGATGCGGATGCTTCCAAAAAGCAACGCTCCGGGAAGATCATACAAGCATGAGGATGAGAAAAGGAATGAAAAAGAGTATTTGGATGGCTGCAATGCTGGTTGCTTTGATTTTGACCGGATGCGGCAAAGCCGCTTCTTCCGGGGAAGAAGTGGTCGTATACAACTGGGGCGAATACATCGATCCGGATGTGCTGACCGATTTCGAAACGGAAACCGGCATTCATGTGGTCTATGATGAGTTCGAGACCAATGAGATCATGTATCCCAAGGTGGAATCCGGGGCTTCCGCTTATGATGTGATCTGCCCTTCGGATTACATGATCGAGAAGATGATCGCCAACGATCTGCTGCAGGAGATCAAATGGGAAAACATTCCGAATGTTTCCAACATCGATCCGCAGTACATGAACGAATCCGAGCAGTTTGATCCCGGAAACAAGTATTCCATCCCCTACTGCTGGGGTACGGTCGGCATTCTCTATAACCGGACAATGGTCACGGGACCGATCGACAGCTGGAGCGTATTATGGGATGAACAGTATAAAGACAGTATCCTGATGCAGGATTCCGTACGTGACGCGTTCATGGTGCCCTTAAAGTGGAAAGGCCATTCCTTAAACACCATGGATCAGGCCGAACTGGAAGAAGCACGTGATCTTCTGATCGAACAGAAACCGCTGGTACAGGCTTACGTTGTGGATCAGGTCAGGGATAAGATGATCGGAAATGAAGCGGCGCTCGGCGTGATCTACTCGGGCGAGGCCATTTATACGCAACGGGAAAACCCGAATCTGGAATATGTGATCCCGAAAGAGGGCTCCAATATCTGGATCGATTCCTGGGTCATCCCAAAGAATGCAGAGCATCCCGCAAATGCCGAGAAATTCATCGACTATATGTGCCGTGCGGATGTGGCGCTCAAAAACTTTGAATACATTACCTATGCGACCCCGAACAAGGCCGCCAGAGAACTGATTGAAGACGCGGATATCCGGAATTCCGAGATCGCATTTCCGGATCTGTCCAAGTGCCCCGACCTGGAAGCATACCTCTATCTCGGAGAAGACGGGGACGCGCTCTACAATGAATTGTGGAAAGAAGTAAAATCCAAATAATACAGGATCGTTTTATCTGATCTTTTCGGGAAAGCCGACTTTCTTCTGCACCTTACGAAGTGTCTTCTGTGCGAAGTAACCGGCTTTCTCTGCGTTTTCCTTAATGACGGAATCGATATAAGCCTTATCCTTTTCAAGCTCCGCAAACCGCTCCTGAACAGGCTTTAAGACGCTGACTGCCGCCTCACCGACAGCCGTCTTGAAATCACCGTATCCCTTGCCGTCAAATTCCCGCTCGACTTCTTCCGGTTTCTTACCCGTGCAGGCACTGTAGATATCGATCAGGTTCTTAATACCCGGCTGTTCATCCGTGTAGCGGACGCATGCTTCGGAGTCCGTTACGGCGCGTTTGAACTTGCGCATGATCGTATCCGGATCATCCATCAGATAGATGCTGGCGTTCGGATTCTCATCCGATTTGCTCATCTTCTTCGCCGGATCCTGCAGGCTCATGATCTTCGCCCCCACCTTTCCGATGTAAGGCTCCGGGATCGTAAACACATCCCCGTAGATCGCATTAAAACGCTGTGCGATGTCTCTTGTGATCTCCAAATGCTGCATCTGGTCGATCCCGACCGGCACAACATCCGCCTGGTATAACAGAATATCCGCTGCCATCAGGACCGGATAAGTAAACAGGCCGGCATTGATATTGTCGGCATGCTTTGCAGACTTATCCTTGAACTGCGTCATGCGATTCAGTTCTCCCATATAGGTGAAACAGTTTAAGATCCATGCAAGCTCCGCATGGCCGGAAACATGTGACTGGTAATAGATACAGTTCTTCTTGGGATCCAGGCCTGCCGCAATATAAAGTGTCAGCAGGGCTCTTGCACGTCTGCGCAGTTCTGCCGGATCCTGACGTACTGTGATCGAATGCAGGTCTACCACCGAATAGAAGCACTCATATTCTTCACTCAGCGACACCCAGTTCTTCAGTGCACCGAGATAATTGCCTATCGTCAGCGTGCCTGTTGCCTGCATGCCGGAAAATAATACCTTTTTACCGTCAATCATGTCTTATACCTCACGTATCATACTTATATATTATTCTGTAGAAATAACACTTCCTCGTCTCGCTCTTTGACGCTCGCTCGGAAGCTATTTCTACAGAATTTCTATCACCCCATGAGGACGATGAAGCTGCGTCCCCTGATCGTAAAGCGTTCTTCGTAGGTCTCCTGCGCCTGTCCTGCCGGATCGATCACGCACTGCCACTTTCTGCCCTTGGGAAGTGCCGGCAGCCCGAACGTCTTGTCTTCCCAGTGCATGTTGAATGCAAGATAAAGGGATGCGTCTTCCTTCCGGTCCGCGGTCCTGGCGTATTTTCCGCAATACAGCATGCCGATATGGCGGACATTCTCCTGAAACTGCGGATACCATGCCTGGTCGCCGTGATAGGACAGGTCCGGATAGGAGCAGGCCCTGTAATCCATCAGTCTGACAGGCTCCTTCATGTGCAGGATCGGATGGGCTTTCCGAAATTCGATCAACTGCTTTGTGAAATCCAAAACCGCTTTGCCCGTGCGGTCATATTTCCAGTTCAGCCAGGAAATCTCGTTATCCTGGCAATAGGGATTATTATTGCCGCACCGGGTCTGTCCCCATTCGTCGCCGGATAAGATCATCGGTGTCCCCTGCGCTAACAATAGCATAGCCAGGGCATTGCACATCTGCTGTCTGCGCAGCTTCACGATCCCCTGCTTCTTCGTGGGGCCTTCTTCGCCGCAGTTCCAGCTGTAGTTATTGCTGTTTCCGTCCCGGTTCAGCTCGTTGTTCTCTTCGTTATGTTTGAAATCATAGGAAACCAGGTCCCTTAAGGAGAATTCGTTGAAATTCGAAATATAGTTCAGGGCATACATGGGCTTCGGATGATTGCGCATCTGATAGGTAAACGGCTGCAGGGTATCTGCATCGCTCTTTAAATAACGTCTGATATCTTTTAAAAATCCGGTATTGGTAAGCACCACATTCCGGTTCACGATATTCGATGCGTCATCCAATACCTCTGCCTGTTCAAAATAAAGCTTTGCATCGGTCAGCAGCGGGTTCGTGATCAGATAGGATGCGGGGATCTGCTCCCCGATCAGCCAGAATCCGTCCACATGATATGCCTGATGCCAGTAGGATAAGCATTCACCGATCAGAAACGCATTGGTGCGCGGCGGGAAATAGAACTGCATGATCAGTTCGATCCCTTTGGCATGCAGCTTGCGGACCAGCTCGGCAAATTCCTCTTCCGGATTCTCATCCGAAAATGCTGCTTTCGGAATAAAATAACGTGCGTTGTTTGAGAATCCCCAGTAATTCAGTTTCCCGGTCTTCTCATCAATCTCATCAAATTCATAAGCCGGCATCAGGATGATCTGGTTCACGCCCAGATTCTGAAAGTGCCGGATCTTCTCCGTGATCCCAAGGAACGTGCCGGCATGCTTCACCTTGGCGGAAGCATGCTTTGTAAAGCCGCGGACATGCAGCTGGTATGCGATCACATCCTGCTGCGGGATCCGCGGGAAAATGTCCTGATCCATGTCCGTTTCAACCGGACGGAAATAGAGTTCTTCCTTTTCCGCTTTCCGGTTCCACTCGCGGAACGGATAAATGCCCCGCTCGTATCCGTCAGAAATAAATCTGCCGTCCGCCTCAAAACGATAACACTTGTTATGCATGTTCAGGCCCGCGATTTTTACGGAATAAACCTGACCGCTCACGCGATACGGCGTCATGTCGATCTGTTCGAGTTCTTTCAGATCCGCATCATAGATATGCAGCAGAAGGGATTTACAGTCGGCTATGCAGGTAAACTGCCAGCCGCCACCGCATGGATGCTCACTTTTCATTTCGCCGCGTCTGATCGTGGTTGTTTTCATGTTGTCCCCCACTGACTGTTGTATAAATCTGCGTAGAAGGTCGGTTGTGCCATGAGTGAATCATGCGTACCCTGTTCGATGATATCGCCATCCTTCATGACCAGGATCAGATCCGCATTCCGGATGGTGGAAAGCCTGTGGGCAATGACAAAGCTTGTGCGCCCCTTTAACAGCTTCTCCATCGCCTGCTGGATCTGCAGTTCCGTTCTCGTATCAACGGAGCTTGTCGCCTCATCTAAAATCAGGATATCCGGCCTGGAGATCATGGCTCTTGCGATGGTCAGCAGCTGTTTCTGACCCTGTGATACGTTCGTGCCCTCTTCGTTCAGTATTGTATCATATCCGTCTGACAAAGTCTTGATAAATCTGTGAATATGCGCTGATTGCGCCGCTTCGCGCACCTTTGCCTGATCCTTTTCCGGGCTTCCGTAAGCGATATTATCGGCGATCGTTCCGGAGAAGAGCCAGGTATCCTGTAAGACCATACCGAAGATGTCGCGCAGGTCATCGCGTTTCAGATTCCTGATATCGATCCCGTCGACCTTGATCGATCCGGAATCGATCTCATAGAACCGCATCAGCAGATTGACAAGTGTTGTTTTTCCCGCGCCCGTAGGACCTACGATCGCAACCAGCTGGCCCGGCTCCACGTGGATGTTCATATCCCTGATCAGTGTCTTCTCTTTGCTGTAGCCGAAAGATACATGCTCAAAATCCACTTCCCCAAGGACCTTCTCCGGCTTTGGCACGATCGTTTCATTCTGTTCTTCCTCCGGCTCGTCTAACAGCTCGAATACACGCTCGGAGCTCGCCACTGCCGACTGCAGGACGTTCATCAGGTTTGCCATCTGTGTGATCGGCTGTGAAAACTGTTTCTGATATTGAATGAAGGCCGTCACGTCACCGAAGGTGATCGTTCCGTTGATGACACCCATACCGCCGACGATACAGATCGCAACATAAGCCAGATTATTGATCGTGCCGGTAAGCGGCATGATCACGCCCGAAATAAACTGGGCCTTACGGCTGTTTTCATAAAGCGCCTCGTTCTGTTCACAGAATTTCGCGATCGCCTGATCCTCGTACCCGTATGCTTTAACGACTGCCGCTCCCGTAAACATCTCCTCGACATGTCCGTTCAGGTCGCCCAGATTATTCCACTGTTTCGTAAAGTATTTCTGGGACCGTTTGGCGATCCCCATTGTAACGAGCATGGTCAGCGGAATGGAGAGGATCACGACAAGTGCCAGCAGGGGGCTGATATAGAGCATCATGGCCAGTACGCCCACGATCGTCACCATGGAGGTGATCACCTGTACGGCAGATTGCTGCAGGGTTGTACCGATATTATCGATATCATTCGTGATCCGGCTTAGGATATCGCCTCTTGCGTTCTTGTCAAAATAACTGATCGGCAGCTTCGTCAGCTTTTCATCCACTTCGCGGCGCATCCTGTAAATGATCTTCTGCGAAACACCGGCCATGAGATAACTCTGCAGGTAATTAAACGCTGCATTCAGGAAATACAGGAATCCCAACAGGATCAGGATCTTTAAGATCGCGTTAAAGTCGATCTCCGGTCTCTCCCCGCCGATGATCGTGATGAAACCGTCATATAAGATATTCATGGCTCTTGAAAGTACCTTGGGTGTCAGTACGCCAAAGAGCGATGATAAGATTGCCATCACAAATACGATCGTGATCGACAGTTTATGCATGCCAAGATACGTAAGCAGCCGCTTTAAGCTTCCGCGGAAATCCTTGGCTTTCTCCACGGGTCTGCTTCCCGGCGGGCCGCCTCTGCGAAGTCCCATGACACCGCGCATATTAACGGGTGGTTTCTGATTACTGCGTTCGTCAGCCATCTTATCCCACCTCGCTTTCCGCATGCTGGGAGCAGACGATCTCCCGGTAAACATCGCACGTCTTCATCAGTTCTGCGTGTCTGCCGCAGCCGGCGATCACGCCGTCATTCAGTACGATGATCTTATCGGCATTCATGATCGTGGATACACGCTGCGCCACAATGAAGATCGTCGCATCCTTCACCCGTTCAAACAGGGCTTTTCTCAAAGCTGCATCCGTTTTAAAATCAAGTGCCGAAAAACTGTCATCGAAAATATAGATGTCGGGTTTTCGGACCAGCGCCCTGGCAATGGCGAGTCGCTGCCTCTGTCCGCCGGAAACATTCGTGCCGCCCTGCGTGATCTGCGTTTGTATCCCCTCTTCCATCTCCATGACAAAATCATATGCCTGTGCGATCTTTAAGGCATCTATGACTTCCTCATCCGTCGCATCCTGTTTGCCGAAACGGACATTGTCCGCGATCGTACCGGTAAAGAGGAAGGATTTCTGCGGAACAAGTCCGATCCTTGCGCGAAGTTCATCCTGCTTAAGAGACCTGACATCTGTGCCGTCAAGCAGCACGGATCCGCCGGTTGTGTCATAAAAACGCGGGATCAGGTTGATCAGTGTGGATTTACCGCAGCCGGTGCCACCGATGATTGCAACGACTTCACCGGGTTTTGCCGAAAAGGATATATGTTCCAGCACCGCCATATCGGCACCGGGATAGGAAAAGCTCACATCATCGAACGTTACATATCCGCCACGCAGCGATCGGATATCCGTTGCCGCATCCGGATCCGCCACATCGGAGCGCATCGCAAGTACCTCGTTGATACGGTCTGCGGAAGCGGATGCACGCGGCAGAACGATGAACATCATCGACATGAGCATGAGGGAAAACAGGATCATGGAAACATAGGTGATAAAGGCCGTCAGGTCGCCCACCTCCACGGTTCCGTTCTGCATCTCATGACCGCCGATCCAGACGATCGCGATCGTGGTCGCATTAATGATCAGCATCAGGGCAGGCATCATGAACGCCAGCATCCTGGCAACCTTCAGGGATACCTGCTGCAGATCCAGATTCGCCAGATCAAACCGTTTTGTCTCGTAGTCATCCTTGCAGAATGCACGGATCACGCGGATACCGCTCAAATATTCACGGACCACCTGATTGACCGTATCGACCTTCTTCTGAATACTCTTAAACAGGGGCATGCCCTTTTTGAGCATATAGATCATCAGCAGGATGATCGGCGGAAGTGCGCACAGAATGATCCACGCCAGTTCCGGGCATTTCTGCCAGGCCATGACAATACCGCCCACAAACATCGTCGGAGACATCAGCATCATCCGAAGCATCATGATCGCGGCATTGGTCACCTGCTGTACGTCATTGGTCCCCCTGGTGATCAGGGATGCCGTACCGACCTTATCCACATCTCCTTTGGACAGGGACTGCACATGGCGGAAGAACTCTTCGCGCATGTTTTTTCCAAGCCCCATCGCGGTTTTGGAAGAAAAATAGCTGCTGCAGATCATGGCAACGGTACTGATCAGCACGGCAAGCATCATCCAGGCGCCCATACGGATGATATAGGGAATGTCGCCCCTGGCCATACCGTTGTTCGTCAGATTCGCATTGATCGTCGGCAGATACAGATCCATGATCGCATGGAGCACCAGCGTTAATACGGATAATAGCAGGGAAATGCCGAATCCGCTCAGATTTCGTTTGATCAGTTTAATCATGAGGAATTCCTTTCACAATACCTATCCATCTTACTCTGAAATCCGCTTCAATTCAATAAAATTAATCGAAAAAGGTTTCTTTACGGGATGCCTGAAATGTGATACATTGAATATTGTCACAACAAGCAGGCTTAACGGGAGGTATGAAATGAGCCAGGTCGACAACAATAATACAGAAGAATTCTTGGATGAGGACATGTCCGTAGATATCATTTTGGAAGACGGAAAGACCGTAAACTGCAATATCATTACGATCTTAACCGTCAATGACAAAGACTACATCGTCCTGCAGCCTGAAGATAACAACGAAGATGCAACGGATGCGGAAGTATGGTTCTACCGCTATGAAGAGGACGAGGATGACGTCAATGCCGAACCCGTCCTGTCCTATATTGACGATGATGCGGAATATGAAGCGGTAGAGGAAGCGTTTGATGAGTTTTTGGATGACGACTTCTACGATTCCATGGGACCTGATGCATGATCCGAAATCTGGGACTCTTTATTAAAGACTATAATGATGATGAGAACATTTCAAAAGTCCGGACTCACTTGGAAGAGCTCGGGCTTTTTGCCTTTACGGATCTTCCTTCCTTTATCCGTGATCTCTCTCCTGCCGATTCATACGCGTTTACGGATGACAGGGATGCTGCCGATAAGTTGAAAGCAGCCGGATTCGGGTTTGCCGTTTATGATCACGAACCAAGCCTTGCAGATGCGTTTCCGGATGCACTCTATATCATCGATCAGATCACGGCAATGAACGTCGAACAGATCGACCGTATGCTGCTTAGGTTCCTGCGTCTTCCCTGGACCATTGCAACGACGGAACGCTGCGTGATCCGCGAGATCACGGAAGACGACGTAGATGCGCTCTATCGGATCTATGGCGAATCACCGCTTGCCTTCCAATATACGGAAGGGCTCTTTGATGACCCGGAAGATGAGCGGAACTACACCCGTGACTATATCGATCACCAGTACCGCTTTATGGAATACGGGATCTGGATCGTCACGGACAGGGAAACGGGGGAAGTGATCGGGAGAGCCGGAGTCTCAAACCGGGAAGGCTACGAAGATGCCGAACTCGGATACGGGTTTGCACTTTCCTACCGCCATAAAGGCTATGCAACGGAAGTCTGTCAGGCAATCCTTACCTATGCAAAAGAAGCGCTTGGAATGGACCGCCTCAACGCCTTTACGATCCGGGAAAATACGGACAGCGTCAATCTCTTAAAACGCCTCGGATTCCGGTTTGTCACCACAGCCCCTTTGGGGAATGTCATGCACGATCTTTATCAGGTTATTTTATAACGTCCGTTATCTTTCGAGTTCCGCGATAAACGGACTGTAACGCTTTCCGATATCCTCACATCCCCTGGCACATAAATACAGCCGGTTTCTGGCTCTTGTCATTGCCACATACATTAACCTTCTCTCTTCTTCCGTCTCTTTGACCGTACAGGCTCTTGCACTCGGAAACAAACCCTCCTGCAAACCGATCACAAATACCGTGTCATATTCCAGGCCTTTTGATGCATGGACCGTCTGCAGCGTGATCCCGTCTTTTATTTGCTTATTTTTCCCCTGCTGTTCTTCCGGGATCTTCTCTTCCCGTACATGCTGCAAAAAGTCCCGGATCGTGGAATACGGCTTTGCACGGGCACATAACTTGGGAAGCAGCACATCCGGATCATAATCCTGCCCAAGGCCAATCCCTCTAAAGATATAGTGCAGCGCCGCAAACGGCGGAAGATCGCGGATAACTTTAAGATCCGAAAAAAGTTTGTTCAATTCCTGCGTTGCCCTTTGATCCCCTTCGTAGTAGCAAAGCATCTGATCGGGAAGAACCTTCTCATCCCCGATGCATTCTCTGACGAGATTCCTGTTCGGATGATTTAAGACCGTGTAAAAAGCAGTACGGGTATACTGCCTCTGGGAAAGGGATAGATATGCAAGTGCTTCCTGCACACCGGGCGTCGCATAAAAAGAGGTCTTGGCGCTTCTGACACACACCAGATCCTGCCCTGCCAGATATTCTGTAAGATAATCCGCACACTGCTTACTCCGGTAGAGGATCGCAATATCATTCTTAAGACATTCCCCGTTGCCAAGCAGACGCACGATCTCTTTATACACGCTCACCGCTTCCGCATAGGCATCCTTGTTCTTCATGATCACCACGCTTCCCTCGCCTCTGCGTTTTGACGGCAGCTGCTTTGGTTTTTCAAGGCGGTTCTGATTTCCCCTGGCAAAACGGTCCGCAAGATCGATCACACTTGCGGGACACCTGTAGTTTCTGCGCAGATATACGATTTTGCAATCCCTATGGTCGGCAAGCAGGCGCTGCATGACATCCCCGCCCGCACCCCTGAAGCCGTAAATGGACTGGTCGTCATCACCGACCGCAAACAGGTTGGCGCGCTTACCGGCAAGGAGGTTTAGCAGGTCATATTGCGCCGTGTTGCAGTCCTGGAATTCGTCGGTAAGGATATGCAGGAACCTATCCTGCAGCCCGGTTAAGATCAGCGGCTGGTTTTTCAGTATTTGCAGTGCTTTCAGGATCATGTCTTCGTAATCAATACAACCTGCATTTTCCATACGCCGGTCGTATTCCCGTGTGATCCACAGAAAGTCTTCTTTGGTCATGGCAGGCAGAAACGGCAGACTGCCGGTGTTTTTATAAAGGGATATCTTGTTCAGGATATACATGGCCCCTTCACTGTCGATGATCTTCTGCTCCTTCCGGCGGATCAGGTCCTTCATCATGGTGATCTGCTCACTGACGGTAACGATCCGCAGTGTTTGTGAATTGTATTGCCGTAATACACCGTAAAAAACCGAATGAAACGTACCGAAGGTGACTCCCGTCGAACACTGTCCGGTGTTTTTCAGGAACCTCCTTTGCATATCCCCTGCGGCCTTTTTGGAAAAGGTCAGCGCCAGGATCTGTTCGGGCCTGACATCTGCTTCCGTGATCAGATAACGGATATGTTCTGTCAGAACCGCGGTCTTTCCGCTGCCCGGTCCTGCTATAACGAGCATCGGACCGTCCTGATGCCGGACGGCCGTCTGCTGTTCTTTATTCAATTGCGTCATTGGTAACCTTCTTGATCTGGTTGATATGTGAAACGGATCAGGATAACTTCCCGATCGCAGCCTTGATCCTTGAAATGCTTTCTTCTTTGCCTAAGATCTCCATAAGCTCCGTTGCACCGCCCGGCGTCATCTGCTTGCCGGAAAGCGCCGTACGGATCGGCCAGAGCACATAGCCGTTCTTATACTCCTTCTTCTGCGCATAATCCGTGATCAGCGCATACAACGCGTCATTGGAATAATCTTCCTGTGCCTCCAAAACCGGCAGGATATCTGTGAGTACGGCAAGCGAACCGGCTTCGTCCGTCTTCATCTTCTTATGGCAATACATCTGCGTATCATATTCGGGTACTGCCTCAAAGAAATCGATATGCTCCCTGATATCGGGCAGAATCTCGATCCTGGTCTTGACCATAGCCGCGATCTTCTTAAGATCCAGGTCTTTGGTAATGACCGAACGGATCACGGGCTCAGCCATTTCATAGAAGCGGTCAAAATCCATCGCCTTAAAGTATTCGCCGTTCATCCATTTCAGCTTCGTATAATCGAAAACAGCCGGAGATTTGCTCATATGCCGGTAATCAAACTTCGCGATGAGTTCGTCAAGCGACATGATCTCTTCGTTATCCTCGGGGCTCCATCCCAGAAGCGCCACAAAGTTCACGACCGCTTCCGACAAAAATCCCTGTTCGATCAGATCCTCGTAGGAAGAATGCCCGCTCCGTTTGGACAGTTTCTTATGCTCCTCATCCGTGATCAGCGGACAGTGCACGTAAACCGGCACCTCCCAGCCAAAGGCCTCATAGAGGCGGTTATATTTCGGGGAGGATGACAGATACTCGTT
>JAEEGL011664036.1_pt1 | contig 24946 bp, 17 predicted proteins | sample 9134231 | NCBI WGS metagenome assembly JAEEGL01 (sample SAMN16246548, study PRJNA631951) | gut metagenome | biome: gut microbiome; feature: rumen; material: fiber-attached | host: Bos | place: Iran: Karaj | collected 2018-10 | reverse complement strand
TGAGGTAGTAGAACGAACCGAAGTTCACCAGGCTCTTGGTGCTGAGGCCCTTGAGGAGCCATCCCATATCAACATTGAGTTCGGCGTTGAACATGCCGCTGCGGTAGAGGATGTCGCAGTAACCTGCTTCCGCCGCAACCGCATAGGGGTTGGAGCCGAAGCTGCGGGACACGGCGTAGATCATGGTCCCCTCCTTGTCGTTGTCGAGGTCGGTCTGCCCGAGGCTCTTGCCGAGGGCTAAGGGGAAGGCTATCGCGGGGGTATTGCGCCAGTCGTAGAGGCCTGCGCGGTTGCCGTGCCTGTCTCCAACCATCCCGATGAATGAAGCGCGGGCTTCGATATAATCTCCGATCCTGGTAGTCACGGATGTGGTCAGGTTGATCTTGTTGTAGTCGCACCTGGGGCCGACCTTGAATATCTCGTTGTCGTTGATGCCGTTAAGCGAGATATTGTACTTCATGTTGTTGCTGCCGCCGAAGGCGTTGAAAGCGATGCGGGAGGTGGACTTCCCGTCCTTGATCAACAGCGATTTGTAGTCCACGTTGGGCGTGGTCAGGCTGTAGGGGTCATTTTTGGCATAGCCCTCTATGGCTTCCTCGCTGTAGAGGGGAGTATAGCCGGACGACCCGCGCGCCAGGTTGTTGAGGCGGGCGTAGGTCACGCCGTCCACCCACTCGGGCATGTCGTCGATGAAGCTGTAGCCGCTTTCGATGCTGGCGCGTATCTGCATCGGGGTGTTGTAGGCGCCCTTCTTGGTGGTGATGTAGATGGCGCCGCTGTTGGCAAGAGGAGTGAGCGCCCCCTTGTCGGCCACGTCGGTGACGAATTCCACACTTTCGATCTGGTTGGGATCCAGCAGGATTTCTTGGAACGGGGTGGGAATGCCATCGACAAAGCAGGAGATGCTGCTCCAGCCCTTGCTGATGAAAGATGTGGAGCCGCTGGCGAACCATGGCGAGGCGAGGTTAGTGGTGGAGTAGAGAGGCTGTCCGTTGCCCTCTATCATGTCGAGGCCAACAAACTGCCCGAAGAGCCTCTGGCGAAGGTCGAAGCCGTGCATTCGCTCCAGTTCCTCCTCACCTATCTTCTTGCGGTTGGAGGCGCTGGACAGGCTGTCGGCGCCCTGGGCGAAAGACGAAACGCCTGTCGCCAGAAGGGCCGCGAGGATGCATGCCGTCAAATGGAGATAACTGTGTTTCATCTTTATTGCCATCTTTCGTTGTTTTTGAATACGGTAAGTTTGTCTGCCTGCTCGTCCGGGAACGGCCACCAGTACATCACGTCTTTCCAGACGCACTGGCGGTTGTCCGGGATGCGCCGCCTCTCATAGAGACGTCCCACGGGATGCTCCGCATCCACAGGGCAGGACTCGATATACATGCCCATAAGGGGTTTGGACATCACGATCGGAGCCGTCTTCCAACGGCGGATATCGTAGTAGTAGTGGGCGCCTTCAAAGGCAAGCTCCACATCGCGTTCGTTGCGTATGCGGTCGCGAAGCAGAGCCTGGTCGGCGGCGAAACGGTCCTGGACCGGAGGCATTCCCACGCGGGCGCGGACCGTGTTGACCGCATCCAGCGCGGTGAGGGCGCAGGTGCCGGCGGTCCCTGAAGGGCCGTATGCCTCGTTCACGCACTCGGCATAGTTCAGATAGACTTCCGCGAGCCTCACCAGAGGATCCACCAGAGGATAGGAGTTGTCTTTATCGCCACGGGAGCCTCTCCAGAACTTGCGCTGGTAGTAGCCCGTGTTGGAATAACCCTTGGAACCGTCCATGGTGCCCCAGGCGATGCCGAACTGCCCGGTTACGGAAGAGATGTTCGTCGCGGGATAGCTGCCCGTCTTGGGGTCGTAATAAATATTCACGAAACCATCCACATAAGGGGTGGTGGAACGGTCGTGGAGGATGGTCGTCTCGAAGCGGGGATCAAGTCCGGCGTAGGGATTCTGCTCGTTGTAATGCCCAGCTGCGACGGCTGCCGCCCTGTCTTCCGGAGTGTTCAGCGGATCTCCGTAGATGGTCTCGTACTTGTCCACGAAGTTCTGTGTGGGGCAGGTGCCGGAGGCATTGCTGTACCAGGACTGCGGGTAGCAAAGGAGAGCCGAGCGGGTGTTCTGGTTGCCCTTCGCCTTATGGAAATAGTTCCAGAGCAACTCATTGGTGGTCTCCTTGCCGAAGAAGTTGTCGGTATAGTTGCTCTTGGGAAGGAGGGAGTACTGCCATTCGAGGGCCGTGGTCAGGGCGAGCGCGCATGCTTCTGCGGCATCCTCCCAGTCCTTGGCGCCGTTCAGGTTGTTGAGCGGCGAGGCCGCATACATCAGGGCGCGCGCCCTGATTGCAAGGGCGGCGCAGCCTCCCGGACGGTCGATATCGGCCGCGGAAAGGTGTCCTGCCGCGCCGGGAACGGCATCCCGCCGCATCTTCCCGGCCTCCTTGAAGAGTTCGTAGGATCTGTACAGGTCGTCGGCGGCGAGTCTGTAGGTCTCGTTGGCTGAAAGCCTTTCCAGATCCCAGTTGTCTTTCTGGGACTCATCTATGTAGGGCATGCCTCCGTAGAAGCGGCAGAGCACGAAATGGGCGAAACCCCTGGTGAAATAGGCCTGGCCGAGCAGGTCCGCCTTTTCTGCGGGACGGGCGTTCGTGAGCCTGTCTATGTTCTCAATGGAGCGGTTGGCAATCCTTATGATCTTGAACATGGCCCGCGCGATGGGTCTGTAGGCGCTGCCTCCGGTGCCTGCGTTCGAGAAGGAGAAGTAGTTGCAGGTCTGCTGCCCGAGATTGCAGATCTTGAGTTCCTGCTGAGCGCGCAGGAGCCTTCCCGCATCGGCCGCATCCGTGGTGGAGTAGAGGCTGAAACGCAGGGAATTGAAATCTACGTAAAGAGGGAAGCCCTCATGGATGTTATAGACGTTGATTTCGGCTTCGTTCTTGAAAACGTAGTCGAAATACAGCTTGAAGTTCTTGTAGGTGGAGAAAACCTCATTCTCGGTAATACCCAGCTCGGGGTCGATATCCAGGTAGGAGCATGTGGGCGTCGTGACGGCCGCCAGTATCAATATTATAATATATAGTCTCTTTTTCATCCCTTTCCTGTTTTAGAATTCCGATTTGATGCCGAGTTTTACGGTTCTCATGATAGGATAGTAGCTCTTCACGAGTTCTGTCCTCTGAGGATTGCCTTCAATCAGGTCGGTGAAAGTCAGCAGGTTGTTTGCCGTGAGGGTGATGGTGAGCCCGCGTATGCCGGTTTTCCTGAGGAGTTTCTGTGAGTCGAACTTATAGGCGAAATAGAGCTCCTTGAGGGTGATGTAATCGGACTTGCGCCAGCTTTGCCCGTCTATCATCATGTCGAAGCCTTCTGTGTTGGCGGAACCTCCGAGGATGGAATACATCTTGTCGTCGAAGCTGACTGCAGGATGGGAGGCGTCCGGGTTGGCGGGGCTCCAGTAATCGAGCTGCGCCGCATGCACCGTCCAGTCGGACTTGATGAATTCTTTCCAGAAGGAACGGTTGAACTCGATGTACTTGCCGTGAGTGCCGTACCAGAGCATGTTGAAAGAGAATCCCTTGTAGCCGAAGGCGAAGTTCATGCTGCCCACCACGGGGGGATAGGCCACGCCGGTGATGGCGTGCATGTCCCGGGTGTTGATGACGCCATCGACGGAGTAGTCGAGCATCTTGTATGAGCCGGGCATTATCTGGCTGGATATCCCTCCGAGGGGGTTGGGATAGCCGTGGAGATCATCCACCGAAGTGTAGTAGCCGCCGTCGATCAGATTCATGCCCTTGCGCGCGGCCATGTAGGCGGATCCGGCCCATTTCTGGTAGGCGGGCGTGTTCACCGGTTCCTCATAGGCAAGGATGCGGTTCTCGTTGAATCCGACCATGAATCCGGCTTCATAGTAGAATTTCTTCTTGGTGGTCACGCGGTACTTTCCTTCGATGTCGATGCCGTGCTTCTTGATGCTGCCGGAGTTCACGTCTTTGGAGGAGATGCCGATCAGCGGCGATTCGGTCGGAGTCACCAGCATGTCGTAGCGCAACTCGTCGAAGAGGTCGATGTTAAGGGTGAACTTGTCTTTGAGGAAGCCGAACTCGGCGCCGAAATCCCTCTTGTGGGCGGTTTCCCAGCGGGCCGTGAGGTTCGCGGCCTTGTCTTCCACGATCAGGCCGTGGCTGTCCTTGGAGAAGGAAGAGTAGTATAGCCAGTTGGAAGATGCCTTGTCGCTTCCAACGTAGCCGTCGGAGAAGCGGAATTTCATCTTGCTCCACCAGGGCATCGCCTTTTTCCAGAATTTCTCCTTGGAGAGCACGTAACCCACTGCCGCAGAAGGGAAGAAGCCATAACGGTTGGTGGTGGAGAACTGCTCGGAGCCGGTGTAGCCCATGTTGGCCTCAAACAGGTACTTTCCTTTGTAATCGTAGGTCACGCGGCCTACGAAGGCCTGGTTGCGGTGGGGGAAGGACACGCCGGAGACGGCCTCCCTCTGGTTCATCAGGGCCAGGGCGGTCACGTTGTGCTTTTTCTTGAAGGTGCGGGCGTAGTTGACGGCAGCTTCCCAATAGAAGATGACGGAACTGCTGCGCACGGTGCCGTCGTGAACCACCTGATATGGCGGCAGCACATACACGTCGTTTCCGCTTTCGGTGGAGGTCCAGGGATTCAGCACCCCGGCGTCATACACGTCCCAGTCGATGCGATAGACCGGCAGGGTCTGCGTGCCCTTCTGGGAGTAGCGGGAGAAGACGGAAGTCAGCGATATCAGGGTCTTTACCGACAGGCCCTTTGTGATGAAATCCAGTTTCTGGTTCAGGATGAGGTCCGTGTTCAGGCGGTTGGTGGTCGTCTGCAGGAAATTGCCCCTGGCCAGGGTCGTGTAGGGGTTGTCGGTGTAGGCGGTGCCTACCTGCGCAAGCCTGTCTTCATACACTCCGGGGTAGTCCAGGTCGGGGATATCCTGCATTACGGATGCGGGATAGTAGGCCGGGAACATCGCCGGAGAAGCCATGTACATCTGGGTGAACAGGGTGGATACCGTGGTGTTGGAATCCGGATCGCCGGGGCGCTGGGTTATCTCGGTGCTGCCTCCCACCTTGGCCGAGAGGGTGGTGGTGGGGGTGATGTCCACGTCGATGTTGGAGCGGTAGTTAATCTTATGGTACTTGAACTGGGTGTTGTCCCAGTTGTTGATCTGCTTCACCAGTGAGCCCTCGTTCTCGTAGCCTACGGAGATGTAGTAGCGCACGCGGTCGGAGCCGCCGCTGATGTTGTAGTTGGCGTTGAAGGTCTGGGAGAACTTCTTCAGGAGCATCCCGTACCAGTCGTTGTCCGGGTAGCGGTAGATGTTAGTGTGGTTCTTGTAGGCGGCCACGATATCGTCCGGGATGACGGAACCGAAAGCGTTGTCGTTGCGGTAGGCCTGGTTCATGATGTCCACGATCTCTCCGGAAGAGACGAAGTGCGGAAGCTCCTGCGGGGTGTTGAGGCCGTACTGAACGGTCATGCCCATCTTCGGGCGGCCCTTGAAGCCGGACTTGGTCGTTACCAGGATGACTCCGTTCGCGCCCTTGGCTCCGAAGACCGCGGTGGCGGATGCATCCTTCAGCACGGAGATGGTCTTGACCTCGTTGGGGTCGAGTTCGCTGAAGGAGCGTTCGATGCCGTCCACCATCACCAGCGGAGCGGATCCGTTCCAGCTGGACACGCCGCGAACGAGTATCTCTGCGTCGTTGTTGCCCGGCTGGCCGCTGCTCTGGAAGGTGAGCACGCCGGCGAGCTTGCCGGCGATGGCGTTGGTGATGTTGGTGGTGCCGGAGTTCACGAGGGCGTCGGAGCCCACCTGAGAGATGGATCCTACTACGGATTCCTTTTTCTGGGTGCCATAACCGACCACGATGACATCCTCAAGCATGAGGGTGTCTTCGGCGAGGGTGACGAACCATTCGCCGCTCTTGCTGAATGCCTTTTCCTGATCTGCATAGCCTATGCAGGAGACTACCAGCACCGATCCGGCAGGGACGGTGATGGAGAAGGAACCGTTGGCGTCGGTGACAGCACCGAAGCTCGGACTGTCCTTCACCAGGATGGTGGCTCCGGGCACGGGGAGATTGGCCTCGTCCAGCACGTTGCCGCTGACCTTGATGGAACCCTTCTGCGCATGCGCGGGAGTTCCCGGCGCGAGAAGCAGCGCCAGGACAAGGATTTCTGAAAGATACTTGATCGCTTTCATGAGACTAATTTCTTATCGAGGGTGCTTCCGCGCTGAAGGAAGGGATGCCGCCCCGGACCGAGGCCCATCCGTCTTTCCATTCGATGCGGTCTATCATCAGTGTCCGGCCTTTGCTGATGGCTGAAAGGTCGTAGGCGTTGTAGATCAGCCAGTCGGAACCGTCCGCCATGCTGATAAGGGAGGCGTTCCCCGGGCCGGCGAACTTGACGCTGGTTTCCATGAGAACCTCGCCTCCATTGTCGAGGAGGTCCTTGAGGGATCGGTCGAGATAGGGTCCTGCGGCCCTGTCCGCGCGTCCGTAGCGTATGCGGGAAGTGCTGGAGGCGCCTCCGGCAGTGTTGCCCGAAGAAAGGAAGAGGTGATATTTCCCGTCCTTGAAAAGGATAGCGGGAGCGGTGAATTCATCAGAAGCTATATGCACGGGAGACCCGGCGGCGCTGAGCCCGTCGGCAGAGAGTTTCTGAAGGTAGATGCCTTTGAAATCTCCGAAAACCAGCCAGTTGTCGGCGCCATCCGTGAAAAAGGACGGGGAGGCGACGCCCTGGATGCCGAGTCCGGTGGATGTGATGATCGCGCCCCTGTCGGTGAAAGGCCCCGATGCGAACTGCGCCTCCGCGACGCCGATCCCGGACGCGGAGTTGGTGGACAGGGTGTAATAGAGCAGATACTTGCCCCCTACCCTGGCTATGTCCGGACAGGTGATCTTGCTCCCCGGGATGAACTTGGGTTTGGTGATGTCGTCGAAGACGCTCGTGCCCGTGGTCCAGTACGTCAGATTCGAGGAGGTCATCGTGGGGATGAATTCCTCCACCAGGTCGGCGCCGGAGCCGCTGGACAGCTCGGAGGAGAAAAGGTAGAACACCCCGCCCTCCTCTATCACGCACGGATCCTGCACGTCGGACGGCTCCACCGGGTTGCGGTAGGCATTCCAGACGCCCGGGTCTATGCCGCCGTCCTGTTCGCAGGAAAGCATGGCTGCCGGCAGCAGCAGAAACGCTATCAGAGTTTTCTTGTACATATATGGATTAATTAATAATCTGTTTCGGGCGCCGCCCATTCTGAAGTCATCGTGTAGGGCATGCGGAATACCTTTCCTTCCTTATTGCAGAAGTACAGGTGGGATGCTGTGAACTGGTCGGGGTTGCCGTCCGCCCAGAAGGAGTAAAAGCCGTCGGCAGCCTTCTGCGGCCGGCGCATGTAGGTGTGGTTCAGGGGGCTGCCATTGGTGAGGGTGGCGTCGAGGGTCCAGCTCCGGCCGTGGTCGGAGGACGTCCATCTCTGCACCTCTCCACCGGCTCCCCAGTACTGCGGACCGGCTTTGGTGGGAGCCAGCACGGTCCACTTGTCACCGTCGGTCCAGATGCTGCCGCTGTCGTAACAGTGGGTGGATTCGGTGATCTTTGTCTGTATCCATTCGCTTCCGTTCCAGGTGAGAGTGAACCATTCGCGGGTTCCACCCTGCGGGCCTGTCAGATGATTGTCGGAAATGAGATACAGGATAATGGGATTGCCCGCTTCGTCGAAGTTCACGTCCTTGATGTAGCAGTTCTTCCCAAGGCTTTGGTAATCGCGCACGAGCGCATCGTTCTTGAGTGTGGTTACGGGTATCTGCACGGGTTTCCCGTCAACCGTGGTCCAGCTTTCTCCCCAGTCCGTGCTCTGGAGGAAATAGATGTTCGTACGGGTGTCCACGTTTCCGTTCTTGTGGCGGTTGAAGGCCGTGCAGAGCTTGGTCCCGTACATGTTCGAGATCTGGTAGTGGCCGGATTTGGTTTCCGAGCCGTCCTTGATGGAGGCCAGTTGGCGATAGGGGGTCCACTCGACCCCGTCGGCGCTGGTCTGGTAGAATAGCTGGCGCACCCCGTCGTAACGAGTGAAGAAAAGGAAGAATCCTTTACTGTTGTCGTAGAATACCTGGGGGTAGGCCATGAAACTTTCGTTGATGAATTCGAAGGCGGTGATGTCGTAAGGATTGACGCTGCGGTAGCGGCGTCCCTCGCGCTTGGTGCTGCGGCCGGCGACGAACACCCACACGTAGCCGTCCCGGTCTATCTGCACGGTCGGGTCGTCGTGGGGGTCCTTGACCCCGTCCACACCCTTGTCCATCACCACCCGGGGTTTCTGAAGCAGGCCGGTGGCGTGGTCGTAGCAGCCGATCATGCACTGCAGGTATTTCTTGTCGGCGGAGGGTGTGCCCCCATAGACGAAGAAGGTCTTGTCCACTTCCGGGGCATAGACGGCCATGGGAATGTGTTTCATGGTGTAGGTTCCCAGTCCACCGGAGTATTTGTCTCCGTATTCGGTGTTCACCTGCCCCAGTTCGAACCAGATGCCCCGGTAGCCGTCCACGGTCTCGCATATCTGCTCAGGGGTGGGCACATTGGGGGCGCTGGGGCTGATGACGGCCCATGGGGTATAGAAACGGTCCCCGCTGCGCGGTTCCGGGACATAGACCGTGCGGTGACGGATCTCGCCGGAAACGTTGCTGAATTGCACTTGCCTGTCGGCAGAGTCGGTTGAAAGGGTGTATTCACGCTGAGCGCCTCCGGTGTCGGTATAGCTGAATTCCTCGGCGACGGTGCTGCCTGTCACAACCTGCGAGAGGGATGCTTTGAAAACGCCCGCGCGCAGCGTGCCGCTTTCCAGTTTCCAAGGCGCCAGCCCGGCCTCATAGCGGTCTCCGTAAACGAAGGTGCTCAGTTCCGGCCCGTCAGCCTGGCCGGCGGATGTCTGCCAGGTGGTCTTCAGGCGAAGCTCGCCCTCGGGCACACCGGCAAAGCTGCATTCCCCGCTTTCGAAGGGAAGGGATGTGGAATAGACTTTTCCGGCAGAGGATACAAAGCTGACGCTTTCGGTTCCGGGCGGGAGTCCGCTCCATTTGAAGATGAAGCGTTCCCGTCCGCCGAAAACTTCTGCATGGGCGTCCAACTCCCCGGCAGCCTCCTGCCCGCCTTTCTCCCCGGTCGGGGAGCAGGCGAGCAGAAGAACCGTCAGGAGAATTAGCCTATGTGCCTTGCCCAGAGGCATTTACTTAACGTAGATGGTAGGGCCGTGGCCTTTTTCGATAGAATAAGAGGCATTATCCCAACCGACGAAACGAACGGTTGCAGTAGAACTGGGGGAAGAAACGGTTCCACCGGAGATTTTTATGGTAGCATCAAGAACGCGCAGCCTTATGAGAAGTTCACCTGCGGAAATCTCGGAAGCGGGAGCATAGGTGCAATCGTAATGGGAATGCGTCCGGTCGGGAGTAAGAAGGATGACATTGCTGGTCTGACCTGGAGCATCGGTGCCGGTGCATGATTCTTCAGTGCCGGTTGTCATCATCTTCCACTCAGTACCAATCTTGATTTCAGCAATCCAGTATTTAGGAGTAGCTCCTGTTCCGAGGAAGGTGAAGTCGAAACAGACAGTCTTTCCCTTAGGAATCGCCTGAGAAATGGGTACATGGAAATGCCATGCATCATTTGTCCAAACGGAACGGAAACCTATGTCTCCTCCATTAGGGCCGGACCCTTTCGTCCCTTTCTTTACTATAAGGAATTTGCCGTTGTCGGCATTGATGGACCAGTCGGCATCTGACCCCTTTGCATCCACGAACTCCATGTATGCGTCTTTTGCTCCAGACATGGGCTTGAGGATGCCGGTACCGTGCTTGGCAGCACCATCCTGATAATTCGTGGCGCCTGACTGAGGGCCGGGGAACTCAGGGTTGTTTGCAATATTCCATTCTTCATCGTCAGCACACCATACGACTGGATTTGTTTCGAGCTCATGAGTCACGGTAGCGAGTCCGCTTTCCTGGCTGATGGCGACGGTCTTTACGATCGTCCCTGCGGTTATGGTGACGGTGGCGGTGCGCTCTGCGCCATCATTCGCGGCTGCGGTTACGGCGAGGGTTGCGTTGCCCTTTCCGGAAGCGGAGCCAACGGTTACCCATGTCTTGGAGGCGGCTGCGGTCCAGTCGGCATTGGAAGTGATGGTCACGTTCTTGCTTTCTCCGGCCTTTGCGAATTCGAGACTCTCGGGGGCTACTTCAAGAGCTGGCACGAATGCCCCCTGCTTAACCGTAACTATGTATGGTTGTGCCGCACCATAGGCAAAGGAGATGGTCCCGGTGCGCTCGGCTCCGGTGTTGTTGGCCTCGGTGGGAGTAACTGTTATGGTTGCGGTGCGGCCCTTTTCTCCCTCAACAGGTGCGACAGTGGCCCAGTCGAGATTGGCCTTGGTGGCAGTCCAGTTCTTATTGGAAAACACCTGGAAGGTCTTGGCGGCATTGTCTTCTCCACCGAAGGAGAGAGTATTGTTCTCGATTCCGTTAACGGCAAAGTTGGGAACGACCACAAGGCCGGCTTGTGTGACGGTTACGGTCTTGGTGGTAGCGCCGGCCGTGAGGGTGAAGCTGCCGCTGCGGGATTCCTCAAGGGTGTTGTTATCGGCAACGAGTGCTATGGTCTGCACCCCTTCCTTGGCGATTCCCTTCATGGGGGAAATCGTGAGCCAGTCGAGTGATGTCTTGGCAATCGACCAGTCAACATTGGTTTCAATCGTGAAAGTTACGTCGGCTTCGGGAGTGGCTGCAATTTCGACACTTGTACCAATGCCTTCGATTTTCACTGATTCCTTCACCTCCTCAGGTTTTTCCTGACAGGAGATTGCGATCGCTGCAAGCAGCGGAATCGCCAGTAAAAACTTTTTCATAACGGTAAGGATATAATAATTAATTGATTATCTGATTCTTTCGGGCGCGGCCCATTCTTCGGTCATCTCCGCGGGCATGCGGAAAACCTTTCCGTCTTTCGTGCAGAAATACAGGCGGGAAGGTGAAGGTGCATCGGGGTTGCCATCCGCCCAGAAACCATAGAAGCCGGGGTTGGCATTCTGCGGCCGGCGCACGTAGCCATGGTTATAGGTGCTGCCGCTGGTGAGGTTGTAATCCCGCTTCCAGGTCTTGCCCTGGTTCTTGCTCTTCCACTGCACTATCTCTCCGCCGGTGCCCCAGTACTGCGGGCCCGGGTCGGAAGGGATGATGACGGTCCAATCCTTTCCGTCCGTCCAGAGGCTGCCGCTGTCGTAATCGTGGGTGGATGTCGTGAACTGGCTCTCGACCCATTCCTTGCCGGTCCAGTGCAGGGTGTGCCACTTGCGTATGCCGCCCTCGGGGCCGGCTATGTGGTTGTCGGCGGTTAGGTAGAGGATGACGGGGTTGCCGTCGGAGTCGAAGTTGACATCCTTGATATAGCAGTTGCGCCCCATGCTCTGGTAGTCCCGCACGAGGGCGTCGTTGTAGCGCTGTGTAATGGGGAGTTCGACGGGCTTGCCGTCAACCGTGGTCCAGGTCTTGCCCCAGTCTTCGGACTGAACGAAATAGATGTTGGTGCGCGTGTCCACGTTGCCGTTTATGTGGCGGTTGAAGGCAGTGCAGAGCTTGGTTCCGTACATGTTCGATATCTGGTAGTGACCGGACTTGCGCTCGCTGCCTTCCTTGATGGAAGCCAGCTGCCTGTATTCGCTCCATTTCTTGCCGTCCCTGCTGGTCTGGAAGAAGAGTTGCCGCACTCCATCGTAGCGGGTGAAGAAGAGGAAGAATCCCTTCTCCTTGTCGTAGAATACCTGGGGATAGGCCATGAAGCTGGCGTTCACGAACTTGAAAGAGCTGATGTCATAGGGTTTGGCGCTCTTGAGACGCAGCCCCTCACGTTTGGTGCTCCTTCCGGCCACGAATATCCAGATGTATCCGTCCTTGTCTATCTGTATGGTAGGGTCGTCGTGGGGGTCCAGCACCCCGTCCTGGCCCTTGTCGTAGGCCACTCTGGGTTTCTGGAGCATGCCGGTGGCATGGTCGTAGCAGCCTACCATGCACTGCAGGTAGAACTCTCCGTCCCTGGGCGTGCCGCCATAAACGAAGAAGGTCTTGTTGACTTCTGGGGCATAGACGGCCATGGGGATGTGCTTCATGGTGTAGGTTCCTAGGCCGCCGGAGTACTTGTCTCCGTATTCGTGCCCCTGGCGGATGGTGTACCAGATGCCCCGGTATCCGTCCACCGTAGCGTTTTCGTGGGGTAGGGATTTGGGATATGGTTTCTTCTCGGCACGGGCCGGGCCCGCAGCGGAAAGGAGGGTCAGCGAAACGCAGATGGTGGCTAGAATTTTCATCGGTAACTAATTATCTTTGCTAAGATAGTAATTATTCTTATCTTTATTCGCTAAAATGCTTCATAATAGTATGAAAACGCCTGTTTTAAAGTTAGTTATATTCGCCGTCGCCCTTGCGGGGCTGCTGTGCTGCGGTCAGAAGGAACCATCCGCATCTTCGTTCGAGGTGAGTCTGGACATTCCTTCGGAAATCGAAGTGGAGGAAGATGCGGTGTCACTGAGCCTGGGAATCCTGAATGGAAAGAAACCTCTGGCTACGGACGTAATCGTGCTGGCCGGTCACTCCGGTCAGTATATCTGCAACATCCTGGAGGTGACAGGCGATTATGTGAGGTTCGCCCTGCCTGCCGGCTGGAAGGAAGGCTCGTACACCATATCGGTGCAGAGGGGCGCCAGCCTGCTCAAGTTGGGAAGCGCAACAATAAGGTTCAAGCGGCTGGACGACGGGGTGGAACCCGGAGAAGGCAACACTGTTTACGGCAAGGTGAGCTGTGCTGGGAAGGGGTTGCCCGGGGTCGTGGTTTCGGACGGTTACCAGGTGGTTCAGACAGATGCCGACGGCATTTACCGCATGGCTTCTGAGAAGCGCCACAAGTACGTTTTCATTTCCCTCCCCTCGGGGTATTCCGCGCCTCTGGACGGAGTCCTTCCCATTTTCCACAAACAGCTGGAACTTCGTGCCGGCGTGGCGGAAAGGAAGGATTTCGAGCTTACGGAGGTCGGCTCGCAAGACAAGCACACCATGCTGATATTCGGCGACATCCACCTGGCGAACAGGACGGATGACCGCGCCCAGTTCGCGCGCTTTACGAGCGATGTCACGAACTTCATTGCAGGCCATTCCGGGGAAAAGTTCTATGCCATGACCCTCGGCGACATGACCTGGGACCAGTTCTGGATCAAGCCCGAGGCTCCGGACAAGAACTACGGATTCAAGGAGTACGTGTCCGACGCTTCCGCGATGAGGGGGCTGCCGGTTTTCAACACCATAGGCAATCACGACCACAGCATCTATTATGCGGGCGATTTCGACACAGTCGTGGAATACAAGGCGAATATAGCCCCTACCTATTATTCATTCAATGTGGGCAGGATCCACTATGTGGTCATCGACGACATCGAATGCCAGAATAACGGCGACGGCACCACGGCCGGCCGCGACTATGCCAGCAACATAGTGAACGAGCAACTTGAATGGCTGAAGAAGGATCTTTCCTTCGTGCCCAAGGACAGCCCGCTGGTCATCACCATGCATTCCCCCGTTTACAAGAATCCCGGAGCGTCCCGCGGAGGTTCCGGCTACAACATCAAGCAGAGCGCGGGATCCATACTGGAACAGGCCATCAGCGCCTTCCCGGAAACGCATTTCTTCACCGCCCATACCCACAAGATGTACAATGTGGACAACCTCTCCACGGACCATGTTTATGAGCATAACGCCGGCGCCGTTTGCGCCACCTGGTGGTGGACGGGGCATGAGACCCCGGGCGTGCACATCTGCCAGGACGGCACTCCAGGAGGATATACGGTGCTTGAAGTCAACGGAACGGACATCAAATGGGAGTACAAGGCCATCGGCTTCCCCCTGGACTACAAGTTCCGCAGCTACGACCGCAACGAGATAGCCCTCTCCGCGGAAAACTGGACGCCCAAGGCGAACGAGGCCCATGTGGACATCCTGAACCAGTACAACACCCTGTGGAAGGCTTCCAGCACGGATAATTACGTCTATCTGAACGTCTGGAACTACGACCCTTCGTGGAAGATAGAAGTAAAGGAAAAGGAAACCGGAAAGACTCTGACATGCACCAGGATGGGCTGGACTAGGGATCCTCTCCATATTATATCTTATATGGTGCCCAGGCTGAACGGCAACAATGGAACCACCTTCGAGACCTGTGAGACCTATCACATGTTCCGCGTGCAGGCTTCGTCGCCTTCCACCACCCTGGAAATCAAGGTTACGGACCGTTTCGGGAACGTGTCCGCCGAAACCATGACACGCCCGAAAGCTTTCAACGTGGCTGCTTACAAGAGCGACGCCCTTATGTTCTGATCTTTCTGGAAAATGAAGAGACTTGCAATCATCGCCGCCCTCCTGCTGGCAATCGCCGGATGCGGAACGAAGGATGGAATAATACGCACCAAGGCGCCTTCCCGCCCTGCCGGGCAGGAAGATGTGGTCGGGCTCAGGCTTCCGCCCATGGATACCGTACATGTAGGATTCATAGGAGTCGGGATGCGCGGCAGCGATGCCGTGCGCCGTTTCTGCTACCTGCCGAAAACCAGGATAGCGGCCATCTGCGACGTGCTCCCCGAAAATGTGGAAAAATGCCAGGGCTTCCTTCGCAGGGCCGGCCGCCCGGATGCCGTGGCCTACTCCGGCTCCGAGCAGATATGGAAGGAACTGTGCGAGCGGACGGACATCAACCTCGTGTATATCTGCACGGACTGGAAAAACCATGCGCCCATGGCTCTCTACGCCATGGAACATGGCAAGAACGTGGCCATTGAAGTGCCCGCGGCGACATCTCTCAAAGAAATCTGGGCCCTCATCGACATGGCGGAAAGCAGGCGCCTGCACTGCATGATGCTGGAGAACTGCACCTACGATTTCTTCGAGCTCACCACCCTGAACATGGCGCAGCAGGGCCTCTTCGGGGAGATAATCCATGGGGAGGGTTCATACCACCATACCCTCGATGAGTTCTGGGATAGGTACTGGAACTCCTGGCGGCTGGATTTCAACGCCGGCCACAACGGGGACCTCTATCCCACACACGGCCTGGGCCCCGTCTGCCAGGTGATGAATATCCATCGCGGGGACCGCTTCAAGACCCTTTCCGCCATGGAAACCCGCTCCGTCGTGGGCAAGCGGCTCTGGAAAGAACGCGGGCACGACCCGGAAGAGTTCCGCAGCGGGGACGAGACCATGACCATGATATCCACCGAGAACGGAAACACCATCCTGGTGGAGCATGACGTGATGACCCCGCGTCCCTACGACCGCATGTACCAGATAGTCGGTTCGAAGGGATTCGCGGCCAAATATCCACGCCAGACCTTCTGTCTGGATTCCCATAAGCGGGTGCCTCCGGAAGAGATGGATGAGCTGATGGAGAAATACCGCAGCCCCATCCTCACTGCGGATCTGGAAGAAAGCGCAAAAGCGGTCGGCGGCCACGGAGGAATGGATTTCATCATGGACTACCGTCTGGTGTACTGCCTCACGAACGGACTTCCGCTGGACATGGATGTTTACGACCTGGCGGAATGGTGCTGCCTAAGCGAACTGGGCTCCATCTCCATCGCCCACGGCGGCGCTCCCGTGGAGGTGCCGGATTTCACCCGCGGCGCATGGAACAAAGTGGATGGGTTCAGCTATGCTTTTGCAAAATAACAGAAAAACATTTGCATCAATGGAAAACTTCGTTATATTTGCAGGAGTTATGTATTTGACTATCAACCATCACCACCATTGCTCCCAGGCTCCAAAGGTCCGGTAGGCATCGGTGGATATATGTAAATCCATTATATGGCTTGCCCGACCGGCAAGCCTTTTTTTGTGAATATATGATACGACTCTCAATTCAATCAAAAGGCAGGCTGAATGAAGACAGCCTGCGGCTCCTGAGGGAAATCGGCATCGGCATCGACGATGCCAAGCGGAAGTTCCTCGGCAAGGCGGCGGACTTCCCCCTGGAGGTGCTGTACCTTCGCGATGACGACATCCCCGGCGTGGTGGAAAGCGGTGCTGCCGACATCGGAATCGTGGGCCTCAACGAAGTCGCCGAAACCGGCGCTGCCGTAGATGTGGTCCGCAAACTGGGTTTCGGCCAGTGCCGCCTGTCGCTTGCCGTCCCCAAGAATGTGGATTACCCCGGCGTGGAGTGGTTCGACGGAAAGGTCATAGCCACATCCTATCCTGCCATCCTGAAAAGATACCTGGCAGATAACGGAATCAGGGCTACTGTCCGGGAAATCAGGGGCTCGGTAGAGATAGCCCCGGCCGCAGGCATCGCGGATGCCATCTTCGACATAGTGTCTTCCGGCGGCACGCTCATTTCAAACGGCCTCGTCGAGGTTAAGACAGTGCTTGAAAGCGAGGCCGTGCTCATCTGCCGCAAGGACATCCCCGCGGACAGGAAACCCCTGCTGGACACCATCCTCTTCCGCATAGACGCCGCTCTGGAGAGCCAGGGAAAGAAGTATGTGCTGATGAATCTTCCCACAGCCAGGATAGGAGATGCCCTGGCGCTGCTGCCGTCCATGCGCAGCCCCACCGTGATGCCTCTTGCGGCGGAAGGCTGGAGTTCGGTCAGCACCGTGGTGAGCGAGAGTTCTCTCTGGCAGACCGTGGAAGCGCTCAAGGGGATAGGAGCCGAAGGCATCCTGATACTGAATCTCGATAAAGTTATAGACTGATATGCGAATCTACTGCAATCCGGAACGCGCTTCGTGGCTGGAGCTGACCCGCCGTTCCCTGAGGGACGATGCGGCCGTGGAAGGCCGTGTGGCGGACATCATAGAGCGTGTCCGCAAGGATGGAGATGCCGCTCTGAAGGCTCTTTCCCAGGAAATAGAAGGCTTTGTGCCGGACTCTTTCACCGTCGGCGCAGGGGAAATTGCCGAGGCCTGCAGCAGGCTCCCGGAGAAGCTGAAGGCCGCCATCCGCGAAGCATACGGAAGGATTTATGAGTTCCATTCAAGGCAACTCCCTTCCGGGACGGTGTGGGATGATGGCAGAGGCGTTGTCTGCGGGCGCCGCTTCGTGCCCGTGAACTGCGCCGGGATGTATGTCCCCGGCGGCTCCGCCCCCCTGTTCTCCACCGTGCTGATGCTCGCCGTCCCTGCCGCCATAGCGGGATGCCCCCGCCGGATACTCTGCACCCCTCCCGACAGGCAGGGCTGCATCTCAGACGCCATCCTGTTCGCCGCAGACCTCTGCGGGGTGGATACCATCTACAAACTGGGCGGGGCGCAGGCGATCGCAGCCATGGCTTTCGGCACCGCTACGGTGCGCAAGGCAGACAAGATCTTCGGCCCCGGGAACAGGTATGTGATGAAGGCGAAGCAGATACTCTCCCGCAGCGGCCTTGCGATAGACATGCCTGCCGGCCCTTCGGAGGTGATGGTGCTGGCGGATGACAGCGCGCGCGCCTCCTTTGTTGCGGCCGACATGCTTTCCCAGGCGGAGCACGGCCCGGACAGCCAGGTGATGTTGGTTTGCCGGGATGCCGCATTCGCGGAAGATGTGCAGGCGGAAATCGCGCGCCAGAAAGCCGCCCTGCCCCGGGAAAGCATGGTTGACAAGGCTCTGGACAACAGCCGCATAATCATCCTGCCGGATGCCGCAGCCCAGGTGGACTTTGCCAACATGTATGCCGCAGAACACCTGATCCTGTCGGTCCGCGATGCGGAGAGTATCGCAGACAGGATTACCGCGGCGGGAAGCATCTTCCTCGGTAACTGGTCCCCCGAAAGCGCAGGGGACTATGCCAGCGGCACCAATCACACCCTTCCGACATCCGGCCTGGCAAACGCCTGGAGCGGCCTTGGGGTAGAAAGTTTCATGCGCGCAATCACCTGGCAGAAGATATCCCGCGAGGGACTTTCCGCCCTTGCGCCCACAATTATTCAAATGGCTGAAGCAGAAGGACTTGAGGCCCATGCCGAAGCGGTAAGGAAAAGACTGTATGAAGAGAACTGACATCATGAGCCTGGTGCGCGGCAACATCCGCTCGCTGGAACCTTATTCCACTGCCCGCGATGAATATAAGGGCAGCGTTGGCATTCTTATGGATGCCAACGAAAGCCCATTCGGCGACGGGCTGAACCGCTATCCGTCCACAGGGCTGAGGGAACGCCTGGCCTGTGAGCTGGCGGAAATCAAGAGCGTGGCTCCGGACCGGCTGTTCCTGGGCAACGGCAGCGACGAATGCATCGACCTCTGCTACCGGGTATTCTGCCGTCCCGGCATAGACAATGCCGTGATGATAAGCCCCAGCTATGGCATGTACAAGGTGTGCGCGGAAATCAACGGCATCGAAGCCCGCCAGGTGACACTTGGGGAAGATTTTTCCCTGCCTGTAGAGGACCTGCAGGCTGCTTCCGACCCTTTCAGCCGCCTGCTTTTCATCTGCTCGCCTAACAATCCCACCGGCAATTCCTTCCCCGAATCCGGAATACGCGCACTCCTGGAAAGATTCCCCGGCATGGTGGTGCTGGACGAGGCTTACGCCGATTTTTCCGCCCGCGGCAGTTTGAAAGGCCTGCTGGAGGAATACCCGAACCTGATCATCCTCCAGACCGTTTCCAAGGCATGGGGGATGGCCGGTCTGCGTATAGGGATCGCCTTTGCCGACCCGCAGGTAATCGGCCTTTTCAACAAGGTCCGCTATCCCTACAACATAGGCACCGACACCCTGTCCCTTGCGCTGAAACTCCTCCCGGAGGCTCGTATGGAAAACAGGGTGAAAGAGATATTGAAGGAGCGTGAGCGTGTGCGTGAAGCGTTGTCGGGATTCTCTTCCCTGAAGGAAGTGCTGTCCTCCGACGCCAACTTTTTCCTTGTGCGGACGGATAATCCGCGCGCCCTGTACGATTTCCTGCTCGGGCGCGGAATCATAGTCCGCGACCGCAGTTCCAATCCCATCTGCGGCCCTGCCCTGCGCATCACCGTGGGCACCGCGGAAGAAAACGACAGACTAATAAAAGCAATCAGCGAATATGACTCCATTTAAAGCATTGTTTATCGACCGCGACGGCACCATCCTCCGCGAACCCGAGGACGAGCAGGTGGACAGCCTTGAGAAACTCCGCTTCGTGCCAGGCGTCATCGGAGCCCTGAAAGCCCTTCGGGCCCTGCCTTTCCGCATGGTGCTGGCCTCCAATCAGGACGGCCTGGGCACTCCGTCCTTTCCGGAAGAGGATTTCCTCGCTCCCCACAACATGATGAAGGATATTCTCGCAGGCGAAGGCGTGGAGTTCGACGACGAACTCATCGACCCTTCGTTCGAAGAGGATAACGCCCCCACCCGCAAGCCCCGTACAGGCATGTTCGGGGCCTACATGGACGGCTCCTGCGACCTTGCGGCCAGCTACGTGATAGGCGACCGCCTCAGCGACGTGCAGCTGGCGGCCAACCTGGGAGCCCGGGCAATACTTCTGGCGTCCCCGGAAGAAGCGGCAGGGATGCTCTCAGGCAGCGAGCTCAACGTGGCCCTGGCCAGCGATTCATGGGAGGAAATCGCAGATTTCATACGCCGCGGTGAGAGGGTGCGGGAGGTGGTTCGCCGCACCAGCGAGACTACAGTCCGCGTGCTGGCTGACCTGGACGCCCGCGCGCCTTCCTCCATCTCCACCGGCCTCAGGTTCTTCGACCACATGCTCGAGCAGATTCCCCACCATGGCGGCATCTCCCTGCAGGTTGAGGCCAAAGGAGACCTGGAGGTAGATGAGCACCACACCATGGAAGACGTGGGGATAGCCATAGGAGAGGCCCTTCTGGGAGCTCTCGGAGAGCGGCGCGGCATACGCCGTTACGGCTTCGCCCTGCCTATGGACGACTGCGAGGCCATGGTCCTGCTGGACCTGGGAGGCCGCGCAGACTTCTCCTGGGACGTGCCTTTCACCCGCGAGTACGTCGGCGACACCCCCACGGAGATGTACAGTCATTTCTTCAAGAGCCTGTGCATCGCCCTCAAGGCCAACCTGCGCATAAAGGCCAGCGGCGAGAACAACCACCACCTGGCGGAATCCGTCTTCAAGGCTTTCGCGCGCGCCCTCGGCGAGGCGGTTAGCGGCCGTCCGTTCAGCTACGACATCCCAAGCAGCAAAGGAGTGTTATGACAGCGGTTATCGAATACGATGCGGGCAACATCCGCTCGGTGCTGGACGCCCTGGCGCGTCTGGATGCAGGAGACGTGGTCCTGACCCCGGATCCGGAACTGATACGCTCCGCGGACCGGGTGATCCTCCCCGGAGTGGGAGATGCTTCCGTGGTGCTGGCAAGCCTGCGCAGGGCCGGTCTGGCGGATGTAGTCTGCGGCCTGACCCGGCCCGTGCTGGGCATCTGCGCCGGCATGCAGATACTGTGCTCCCACACTGAGGAAGGGGATGCCTGCGGCCTGGGGATCTTCCGTACCCGTGTCAGGCGTTTCCGCCCGGAAGATCCTTCGCTGAAAGTGCCCCACATGGGTTGGAACAGCCTCTCCGGGATATCCGGGCCCCTGTTCGAAGGCGTGAACGATCCTGCATACGTGTACTTTGTGCATTCTTATTATGCCGAGCCCTGCGAAGATACAGTCGCGCTTTGCGATCATGGGGTGCGGTTCAGCGCCGCGCTTCAGCGCGGCAACTTCTTCGGAACCCAGTTTCATCCCGAGAAAAGCGGCCCTGCAGGGGCGGCGATTCTCGCCAACTTCCTGAAATTATGATAGAAATAGTACCGGCGATAGACATAATGGACGGCCGCTGCGTGCGGCTGAGCCAGGGCGATTTCGCCCGAAGGAAGGAGTATCCGGAGGCCCCTGAACGCATGGCCGCGGCTTTCGCTTCCGCAGGAGCGCGGCGTATCCATGTGGTGGACCTTGACGGGGCCAGGGCGGGAAAGCCCTGCAACCTGCCTGTCCTGGAGAAGATATCGTCAGCCGCCCGGTTGGATATAGAATGGGGCGGCGGCATCAAGACTGAGGAGGATGTGCGTGCGGTCCTGGACGCAGGCGCCACGAGCGTCGTCTGCGGCACCCTTGCCGTCCGCGAACCCGGAACCTTCCGCCGCTGGCTGGGGCTGTTTCCGGGGATGGAGCTCGGAGCAGACGTGCGCGGCACGTCCCTCGCCACCGACGGCTGGCTGAAGGACTCAGGAAGGGACATTTTCGAATTCGTGAAGCTGTTCCCGGACCTTCGCGAACTGATAGTTACCCAGATATCCCGGGACGGCATGCTCGCCGGGCCGGACATCGGACTCTACCGCCGCCTGAAGGCGGAGTTCCCGGGCCTCGTGCTCACGGCCAGCGGAGGCGTGGGCGGCATGGAGGATATCTCCGCATTGCAGCAGAGCGGCGCCGACCGCGTGATAGTCGGCAAGGCCATCTACGAAAACCGCATAACGATGGAGGATATAGCATCATGGTGTGCAAGAGGATAATCCCGTGCCTGGACGTCAAGGACGGCCGCACGGTGAAGGGCGTGCATTTTGTGAATCTGCGGGATGTGGGAGATGCCGTGGAGCTGGGCGCACGCTATGCCCGGGAGGGAGCCGACGAACTGGTTTATCTCGACATCAGCGCCACGCAGGAAGGCCGGGGCACCTTTACCGAACTTGTGAAGAAGATATCCCGTCGCATCGACATCCCGTTCACCGTGGGTGGAGGAATATCTTCGCTGGAAGATGCCGGGAGGCTGCTGGATGCCGGCGCGGACAAGGTCAGCGTGAACAGCGCGGCAATACGCGATCCAGGCCTGATCGACACCCTGGCGTCGCACTTCGGGAACCAGTTCGTGGTGGTGGCGATCGATGCTGCCTGTGTGTCCGGCCGCTGGACGGTCACAACACACGGCGGAACCCGCCCTACCGACAGGGAACTGTTCAGCTGGGCCCGGGAGGCCCAGGACAGGGGCGCGGGAGAGATACTTTTCACCTCCATGGACCACGACGGCACCCGCAACGGTTATCCCTGCGAAACCCTGCGCAGGCTTTCAGACGCGCTGGAAATCCCGATAATCGCCTCCGGAGGGGCCGGCAGCATAGGCCACATTGCGGAAGCGCTGACGGAAGGATGCGCGGATGCGGCCCTTGCCGCAAGCATCTTCCACAGTGGAGAAATCCCCATCCCTGTGTTGAAAAAAGCTTTGATAGAACAAGGAATAAATGCTAGACCGATATGAAATTCTCCGATTTTAACCTTGGGAAGAACAGCGATTCGCTGCTTCCCGCAGTAGTGCAGGATTCCCGCACCGGAAAGGTGCTGATGCTGGCATATATGAACGAAGCTGCCTTCGACAAGACTGTCGAGACAGGCCTTGTGACCTTCTGGAGCCGTTCCCGAGGGGAACTCTGGACCAAAGGGGAAAGCAGCGGCAACTATCTGCATCTCGAAAGGATGTACCCGGACTGCGATGCCGACACCCTTCTGATCCTGGCGCGTCCGGACGGCCCCGCCTGCCACAGGGGGACCGTGTCCTGCTTCGATACTCCCGGAGAGGAAGGCTTCCTGGGTTTGCTGGAAGACGTGGTCCGCGACCGCCGGGATAAGATGCCCGAAGGCAGCTACACCAGCTACCTTTTTGAAAAAGGCGTGAACAAGGCTGCCCAGAAAGTGGGAGAGGAGGCCGTGGAAACTGTGATAGAGGCTGTTTCCGGGAACCGGGACAGATATGTTTACGAGGCTTCCGACCTGTTGTATCACCTGCTTGTCGTCAACAACCTGATGGGTGTAAGCCTGCAGGACCTGTGCCGGGAACTTATGTCGCGGCATAAGTGAAACTGGAACAAAGTTTGCGGGGAAAAAATATAGTATGACAATAAACTACGAAGAGAAACAGGTGCCGGTGCTCCTTGTGACCGGATACCTCGGAAGCGGCAAGACAACCCTGCTGAACCGCATCCTCACAAACAAGAAGGGAATCAAGTTCGCCGTCATCGTCAACGATATCGGCGAAGTGAACATCGATGCCGACCTCATCCAGAAAGGCGGCATAGTCGGCGGGAGCGACGACAGTCTCGTCGCCCTGCAGAACGGCTGTATCTGCTGCACGCTTAAAATGGACCTCGTGTCGCAGCTCTGCGACCTGTGCCGCATAGACAAGTTCGACTACATCGTGATCGAGGCCAGCGGCATCTGCGAGCCCGGCCCCATCGCCCAAACCATAGTTTCCGTGCCTCAGATAGGCCCGAAGCAGCGCATCTATCCCCGGATGGACTGCGTGGTAACGGTGGTGGACGCCCTGCGCATGCAGAGCGAATTCGCCTGCGGCGATGCGCTGAAGCGCCCGGATATAGACGACGAAGACCTCGAGCGCCTGGTGATAGAGCAGATAGAATTCTGCAACGTGGTGCTACTGAACAAGGCGTCGGAGGTGAAGCCGGAGGAACTTGCCCGCGTGAAGCAGATAGTGCGCACGCTGAACCCGGGAGTGGAGATAATGGAGTGCGACTACGGCGACGTGGATCTGGACAAGCTGGTGGATACCGGCCGCTTCGATTTCGAGAAGGTAGCTACAAGCGCCGCATGGATTTCCGAAATAGAAGGCCACCACGATGATGACGACGATGATGATGAGGATGAGCACGGGCACCACCATCACCACCATCATGAAGGCGGAGAAGTGGAGGAATACAACATCGGCACCTATGTGTATAACGTGCGCCCGGCCATGGACCTGAACAAGTTCGACTATGCCGTGGCCCGTCTCTGGCCGAACAATATAATACGCGCAAAAGGCCTCTGCTACTTTACCACGGACATCGACAAATGTTACCTCTTCGAGCAGGCCGGAGTGCAGAAGACCCTTCGTGAGGCCGGCCTCTGGTACGCCGCGATGCCCAAGGACCGCCTTGCGGAGATGCTGCTTCAGGATGCCGCCCTCCAGCGCGACTGGGACCCTGCCTACGGCGACCGCATGCAGAAGATAGTCTTCATCGGCCAGAATCTGGACAAAGCCCTGATCAAGCAGGTGATGGACTCCTGTCTTGCGGAATAGACTATAGGGAATATACGCTTGCGCGCAGGAAAGAGCGGAGGTCGTGGAGGTTTTGGAATCTGGCGATGCGCGAAGTTTCGATTACAGGTCCGGCAAGGATGCGAAGCGTCTTGCCGGACTTGTTCAGCATTTCGCCGGGAAGCCTAAGCAGCCGCAGTCGCCAGTCGATCAGCCCCAGAGAATAATAGAAACAGGAGTTGCCGTCCAACAGGCGGAGCGGCAGCACCGGCACACCGGCATTCCGGATGAATTTGATGATGGACATCTGCCACTCGCGGTCCCTTATGCGCGGTTCTTTCATGCCCGGATGACCGCTCACCTCGGGGCGGGGCCGGAATAGTTTCAGGTCCGAAACGGCTCCGGAGGGGAACAGTCCAAGGCAGCCCCCGGATGAAAGAAGCTCTTTTGCGGCCCTGACTCCGGACAGGCTCCGGGCCGTGGGCGCGCCTATGCTGTTGCCGTTGGGAGTGACTGTGATGAGATTCTCCCGCAGAGGTTCGAAACGCCAGAGCAGCTCATTCACCATGTACTTGTAGTCCTGGCGGAGATGGCCGAAGAAATCTATCAGGGAAATGCCGTCCAGGGCCCCCTGGGTGTGATTGCATATAGTGATGAACGGGCCTTTCGGCAGCAGGCCCCGGAAATGCTCCAGAGCTTCTTCCCGCGGAAGACCGTTGACGGTGTAGTTCATCCCTGCTTCGGCGTTGATGGCATATGCGAAATCCGGCCCCCTGAAGCGTTCAAAGCCATTTATCCGCCTCTCTATCTCGCGGACTCCCAGCATCCGCAGCAATCCGTTGGCAAAAGCGTTGCCGGCCCGTCCCCGGAACAACGGGGACGCCTTCTCTAGCTC
>JAEEGL014126281.1_pt1 | contig 24947 bp, 21 predicted proteins | sample 9134231 | NCBI WGS metagenome assembly JAEEGL01 (sample SAMN16246548, study PRJNA631951) | gut metagenome | biome: gut microbiome; feature: rumen; material: fiber-attached | host: Bos | place: Iran: Karaj | collected 2018-10 | reverse complement strand
TGTTATCTGTTATCTGTTATCTATAATCTATAATCTATAATCTATAATCTACAAACTTATCAATATAATCCGGCAATTTATTTGCCGAGGATTATATTGATAAGTTTGTTAAGGTCGTTGCCATCGATGGGGTCTTGGCCGTCGACGTTGGGCTCGCCTTTCACCTCGGGATCGGTGACGCTGACCTTGCCCAGCAGGATGTTGATGAGCAGGTTCAGGTCGTTGCCGTCGACCACACCGTCGCCGTTCACATCGCCCTGCAGAGCGGGAGTCTCATCGGCTTTCTGCACCACGCGCAGCGTGATGGTCGTGGCGTGGATACGGTCCTGGAAGGTAAACGTGGCCGTACGGCTCTCGATGCCGGCGGGCAGCGCGTCGTAGGCGATGGTGAGCGTGTCGCTGGTGAGTTCGTTAGGCGTGCTGGTGATGCGGCACCAGTCGGCATCGCACTGCGGCGTGTCGTAGCCATAGAGTGCGAAAATCTGCTGCTCCACCGTGCCCGCCGCTGCCGGCACCTCGATCTCCTCGGTGCCGAGGGGCAACAAGGTGATCACCGAGTGGGCGATGAGCGGCATGATGTAGAACGACGTCTGGCTGCCGGCGGCGTCGAAATAGCCGGTGAGCGGACGCCACTGGCCGTCGCGCAGCATGTAGGCTGTGTTGTCGTGGTTGCGCAGGTGGGCCATGGCAAACGACACGTTGCACGAGTCGTTCGACTCGGGAATGCCGTCGACGGTGATGAAAAACTCGTCGTTGACCAGTTGCGGCTCAAACTCGAAGAGCGTGCCGCGCATCGTGGTGCTGGTGCTGGTGGCCAACTCAAACACCTGCCACCAGAACGAGTCGAGGCGCTCGCCGGGCAGACCGTTCTCGCTCTTGCACAGGTGCACACCCACGTTGGTGATTTGGTCGGCAATCGCCTGAGCCTCGGCTGTCTCGAAGAACACCAGCGCGCCATAAACCATGATGGGCGCCGACGGCTTGGAGAACTTCTCGCCATAGGCGGTGATGCGCCAGCGGTTCGAGCCTGGGAAGGTGCCGTTGCCGTCGAGGTCGTAGGTCACGGGGTAGTCCTCGGGCAGGATGTTGCTTATGTAGCCCTCATACTCGGCGCTAACCTGGATTTCGTCGCTCGACGCGCCATGCTGGTTCTGCACGTCGAGTTTCACCGTCTGTTCGTGCATGAAGTCATAGTTTACGATGGGGCTTTCGAGCGTGCTCGTGGCGGGGATGGTGCCCGTGAAGGTCCAGTTCCACTGCGTGGGGAATCCCGCCGACGCGTCGGCATACCGCACCGGTGCCAGCGGGGCCACCATGGGCAGGTGCGTGTCGTCGTAGCGGAAGGTGGCCGGCGGCAGAATCTTCGCCACCGGGGCCGTGCCGGTGACGCGCACAAAGTCGGTGCGGGTGACCGTGCTGGTGGCGCCCTGCGCGTCGGTCACGGTGAGCGTGACATCGTAGTTGCCGTCCTCCTTATAATATACTGTGGGGCATGCGTCGGTGCTCTCGGCGGGCGTGCCGCCGGGGAAGGTCCACTGCCAAGCAGCCACCTCGCCGCCGCTCACATCCACAAAGTTGATTTCCTCGCCAGTGCTGACGTCGACATGGTCAATCTCGTCGACACCCGTAAGGTTCAGGCCGTCGATGTAGAAGTCGGCCATATATCCGCCCGTCATGAACAGTTGGTCCTTCAGGCCGGGGCCATAGGTAAAACGCAACTGCACGCTCGTGCCGGCATAGGGCGTCATGTCGACCTCGACCTGGTGCCACCGCCATGAGCCGGAGCCGGTCTCCTGGTCGCTGCTCCACAGCGTGTCGGCGCTCGCAAAGGCGTCGGCGCTCGCTGTGAGCGAGAGGATGGCGTAGTCGTTCATATTCTGGCTATAGCCCACTGCCATGTGCAGCACACCGTTGGCCGGCACATCCATGGCCGGACTGGTGGCATAGCCGATGGCGCGGTTATACACGCGATAATCGCCCTCGACAAAGAGCGACCTGATATCTTTCGGGTCGATAGCGCTATAAGCATGGTCGCCTGTCGATTGCTTGAGTTGCCAAGTGACGTAGCCATTGTCGGAATTGGTAAAAGTCCAGCCGATGGGCGCTTCATCAAAATACTCAAACCACACAGTTTTCTGTGCCTCGGCGCCCTGCACGGTGAAGGCGGCCTGCAGACCGTCCTGTGCGGCGCGTCGCGCCTTGTGAGGCGCAGCGATATGCTGTGCCGATTTCACTATGGGCAAGGCCGCCTCAGGAGCCTGCCCGGTGGTGAGCAACTGCGTGCCGTGCCATTGGGCGATGCCCACAGCGGTCACCGCCAGGGCACTCATCAAGAATAAGATTTTTTTCATATACAATTTAAAGTTTATAAGCGCACAAAAATATTAAAAAATGGCATTCTAACCAAAAGGCATCAACCACTTCTCAAAATTATTCAGCCAACCGAGCCATAAAGCGGTCGCGATCGACGATGAAGCGTGTGTGCGAGCCTTCGCCCAGCAGCGTTTCGCCACAATGTGCCGCGACGGCAAACTCGATTTTGCGTCCATCGACGGCGGTAACCGTGGCTGTGGCGGTGACCGTGTGTCCCACCGCCGTGGGCTTGACGTGCGAGGCGGCGATGTGACCGCCCACGGTGGTGCTGCCCTGTGGCAGATGCGGCGCCACGGCGAGCATGGCGGCATTCTCCATCAGCGCCATCATGACCGGCGTGGCCAGCACGGGCAGGTCGCCCGACCCCATCGTTATCGCTGTTACATCGTCACTAACAACAAGTTGGCTGGTGTGTGTGAGTCCAATCTCTATCATAGCAATCATTTTTTCTGCAAAATTAGTGAAAAACGCCCGAAAAACCGTAAATTTGTGCTCTGACAATAAAACGACATTATTATGAAATCAAGGATTGAGGATGCTGTCGCCAAGAAGAGTTGCGGCAGCCACAGTTGTTCGCAGGCCATCGTTTCGGCGTATGCCGACGTTGCCGGCCTCGACGAGGACACCGCGCGCAACGTAGCGTGCGCCTTCTCGGCCGGAATGGGAAACATGGAAGGCACGTGCGGCGCGCTCACCGGTGCCGCCATCGTGCTGGGTCTGGTGCGTCGCGACAAGGCACGCGCCATGGGCGACATGCGCCAAATCATGACGCGCTTCAAGCAGCGCAACGGCGCCACACAGTGCCGGCTGCTCAAAGGGGCCGACAGCAAGTTGCCGCTGCGTGCCTGCAACGACTGCGTGGCCGACGCCGCCGAGTTCTTAGACGAAGTGCTCAGCGACGTGAAGTAAAGGGGGGTATACCGAGTGCTTGAGTGCTCGAGTTAATGCGGGAGTGTTACTCCTGCTTGTAGTAGAGCGTGCCGTCGATGTAGAGTGCGTTCTCGGCTTCAATCCATGCGATTGACAGATAGGTGGGGATGTCAACGGTCTCATACAGGTCGGTAACCAAATCACCATCAGTGTCATAGGCTGGCTCGTCATAGCCATGTTCATCGGAAACGCTCCAACTCTCCTCTATGAATCCCACCACGTAAGGCCGATAACGCAAAGTGCCCTTAACATCGTTGCAGTAATGCAAATCGGTGCCATTCATGTATAACTTGATGCAGCCATTCTCCACTTCCAGCGGTTGTTGGAAGAAGAGACCTTCATCGCTGGTCGCAACCATCGCATAGAACTCCTGGTGAGCACGCGTTTCCTCAGCATTGTAGACCATCTCAAAATCCGTTCTGCTTAAGGTAAAGAAACGGTGTCCGTTGGCATGCGCCTTAAAAATGCACACCTCACAGCCATCGGTCGAGCGGAACATGGCCTTATCGCCAATTTTTTCGACTGGGAGCGGCGACATCTTATACTCCTTGACCGTCACCTGCGATTTCGGTATAAGCCATGAGTAATCCTCCCCAGTGTTGTCGCCCTCAAATTTATATTTTGTCTTATTGTAGTTCACTATGCGGTTCATGGGGTCATTGGTGTCGACAATCAACTGACCCTTCTCGTATCTGTCGTTAGTGACGTTGGAATAATAAGCGGTGAGCGTGCCTTGCGCGCTGAGCAGCATGGGCAGGCACAGAGCCAATGTGGCGATAAATAACTTCTTCATAGCATTTATAAAAATAATTATACGCAAAGGTAAGCATAATCTGAGAAAAAGCCACTTTTTTCCGAAGATATTTGACAAAATCACCAAAAAAACGTAAATTTGCGTCTCACATTTTTTACCACACACGATTATGATTAGTTCACCCGACTTCGACCGGTTTAAGGACACGATGGAGTATCTGCGCAAAGTGCCTTACGATGTCACGCGGCCATCGCTGTACTCGCTTAAGGACCTGTATGCCGGCTATATCCAAGGCGACGACACGAGTTTCACGCAGTGCTACGACACACGCGTGTACCAACACTTCCTGGCCACGGGCAAGACGCCCGACAATGCCAACGAATCGCTGGCGCGGGCCATCCACGACCAAAAGATGCACGCCGCCCTCGACGAGTTTTTCCGGCGTCACGACCGCCTGCTGTGCCTGGGCCTGATGGGCGGCCATGCCCTGCTGCGCACCGACGAAATGTATGCACGAATCACGCGGCTTAGCAAGCGCCTTACCGAGCAAGGCTTCATCATGCTCAGCGGCGGCGGGCCCGGCGCCATGGAGGCCACCCACCTGGGTGCCTGGATGGCTGGGCGCAGCGATGCCGAGGTTGACGACGCGCTCGCCACCTTGGCCGACGCACCAAAGTTTGGCGATGTGACATGGCTGTCGACCGCCATCGAGGTAATCAAGAAATATCCGCAGGACACCTACGTGAGCCTGGGCATGCCCACCTGGCTCTACGGGCACGAGCCCTCAACGCCCTTCGCCACCCACATTGCCAAGTTTTTCGAGAACAGCGTTCGCGAGGACAGCATCCTCACGCTGGCCTACGGCGGCATCATCTTCACGCCCGGCAGCGCGGGCACCATGCAGGAAATCTTCCAGGAGGCCGTGCAGAACCACTATCTGTCGTTCGGCTTCGCCAGCCCCATGGTGTTTCTCGGCATCGACTTCTGGACGCACGAGATGCCGGTGTACCCCATGCTGGAGAGCCTGATGACGACAGGCCGCTACAAGAACCTGCTGCTCACGCTCACCGACGACATGCAAAAGGTCATCGACGTCTTGACCGAGTTCAAACGCACCCACCAGCAATGAGCACGATTGAGATTCACACCTTTCAGGACTTGCTGTCGGCGATATCGCAGACGGGCTTTCTGCCGCTGCTCGACAGTGGTGTGCGCGGCTTTTCGGCCGAGGAGATGGCCGACAGCGACTGCCGCTACGTCGTGCTGGCCGACGGTGGCTGGGACTGGCCGCTGTGGAAGTGGAAAGGCCCGGCGCTGGCCGACGGCAACTGCGTGTACGGCAAGTTTTTCAACAAGAAAGCGGGATTCATCGCGCGCGAGTGGTGGCCCGACTTCTTCAACTACCGTCGCAGCCGCGCTCCGCGTCCCGCCCCCGACAGCGTCGAGGAGGCCATCCTCGCCGTGCTGGGCGAGCATGGCAGCATGATTACGCGGCAACTGCGCTCGGCCTGCGGCTTTGTGGGCGCAAAGATGCGCAGCCGCTTCGACGCCTATGTCACGCGGCTGCAGATGCAGTGCTACCTCGTCACCGAGGACTTCGTCTACCCTCGCGACCGCCACAACCGCGAGTACGGCTGGGGCTGGGCGCTGCTCACCACGCCCGAGGCCTTGCTGGGCAAGGAAGCCTGCCAGTGCGAGCGCACCCCCGAAGAGTCGCTGCAGCGCATGCTCAACCACCTGCGCACCGTCCTCCCCACAGCCACCGAAGCCCAACTGCACACCCTACTGGGATAATTACGCCGATGCGGGTTAAACCTTTCAATAATAACAGAGTCACAGAGTAAACTTTAAATAAGACAATTATGAAAAAACTGATTCTTCTTTTTGTGGCATTGCTTGGTACTGTGGCGGCCAATGCACAAAGCATGAAAATGGTGGTCGACAGCGATGGCGAAGCCGTGGGCCGCTACGTGAAGACCAAAAGCAACTCCTACACTGTTGAAGTTCAAGACGTTTACGATGTGCCAAAGGCAGGACACAGGGTGGTAACCTTCAGTGCCGCAAATGGCCAGGGCGTGGTATACCGCGACCAATCGCGATCGGGCAACATCAACGTGCGCAAAGGCCCGTCGACCAAAACCGCCGTCATCGCCAAAATCCCCGACACATTAGCAATGGGTTGCGTGCCCGACTGCTACGACTGCCTGGGCAAAACCAACGGCTGGTACAAACTCCGCATCGACGGCAAAGTGGGCTACGTGCGCGCCGACCTGATGGAATGGGACGGCATGTGCACATTCTGACACAATCGCCCCCCTATATAGCCTCTATAGTAACTATAGCAATTATAGCAACTATAGAGGCTATCTCTTGTTAGATTTCGATGTGGCTGGTGCCGGAGTTGCCGTTTTTCACCACGCGGATTTGCGTGGTGATTTTTTCGACCATGGTGTCGGTGTGTGAGATTACGCACACCTTTTTGCCCTTGGCCATCTGCATCATCGACAGTGCGTTGATGACCTCGGAGAGCGTCGACGGGTCGAGCGAGCCAAAGCCCTCGTCGATAAAGAGATGCGAGAACGAGGTGTTTTGCGTCGAGAGCGACGACAAGCCCAACGCAAGCCCGAGGCTCACGATAAACGTCTCGCCGCCTGAGAGCGACGTCGTGTCGCGGCGGTCGTTGAAGCGGTCATGGTCAATCACGCGAATGCCCAGCGAGTTACGCACCTGCTCCAGTTCGTAGCGGTTGTTGAAGCGACGTATCTCGGCATTGGCATGCTCGACGAGGAATCGCAGCGTGTAGCACTGCGCGATTTTTCGCAGGTTGCCGCCTTCCTTGTTTCCGATGGCATGGTAGATGGCCTCCCAATCGTCGAGGTTGGTTTTGACTTGCTGCAATTGGTCCGACAGCGCGCCAAGTTGCTCCAAGGCCTGGTCATGCTTCGTCTTTTTTACACGTTTTTCAATCAGTTCGCCTTCCTTGTCGTCCTCGGTAAGTTTTTGCTGCTGCGCAGCAAGCGTGGCCTTGTCGTGCTCGGGCTTCGAGGCCTGGTGGTCGTCGTGCGCCTGGACGGCATTGTCGAGCGTGGTCTTGGCGCGCGTCACGGCAGTGTCGAGGCGCTGCATGGTGGCGCGTTGCGATTCCCAATCGTCATTGGCATTGAACAACTCGGCAACCATATCGACCGTCACCGGCACGTGAGCCGCATTGTACGCCTCGAGCCATTGCTCCAGTTTTTGCTTATGCTCGCCATGCTTTTCAACGCATTGGTCGTGCTGTTGCTTGACCGTCTGCTTCTGTCCGTCGAGCGTTTTCAGGTTGCCATCCACCTTGTCGACCTGCTTTTTCTGCTGCTCCAAGGCATCATTGGCATCGGCCAAGGCCTTGGTCAGTTGCCGCTCCACCTCCTCTGGGTCGCGGCCCTGCAACTCGGCATTGAAGGCCTCTTGCTTGCCCTTGCGCTCATCCACGGCATTTTGCCAAGCCTGGGAGGCGTCGCTGAACGCCGATTTCTTCTCGGCCTGCTGCTCATTGAGCGTGGGTACCAGCGAATTTAGTTCGGCGAGCGACCGCTCGGCACCATTCACACTATCCCGCAAGTCGTCCAATTCTTTGTCGGACTGCGCCTTGTAGTCGGTAAGCGTCTTGTTGGCAGCCTGACTTTTTTGTTGAGCATCAATCAAGGCGGCCTGCTTGTTGTTGTAGTCCTGCATGGCGGCTTCGGTCTTCTCTTGTTCTTTGCCGGCCAGCACTTTATGCTCTTTGAGCCAGGCTTCCGAAGCCTGCCAGGTGGGATACATTGCTATAATCTCGCTCCACTGCTGCTTTAAGCCGTCGATTTCGGCGCGCAGGCTGTTTATTTGACCGTTGAAGATGTCAATCTTGCCCTTGTTGGAGGAGAATTCGCTGTCGAGTGCCTGCTTGCGCTCGGTGTCATGCCTCAATCTCTCTTCGGTCTCCCTTAGTTGCACGTCGACAGCCTCGACGGCAGGCCTGAACACCTCATGCGAGGCGTAAGGGTGGTGAGTTGCGCCGCACAGTGGGCACGGCTCACTCTCGCGCAACTTAGGCCGCAACTTGGTTAAATCCTTGCTGGAGAGTATTGTTTTGGTTTCTTTGATTGTTTCCACCGCAACTTTCGCGGCCTCCACATCGATTTTCTCAAGTTCAGCCGTGATTGCAGTGTTGCGCTTACCGAGGCGGTCGACCTCGTCGTTGCAATTCTTGAGATTTGTGGCATTTTTTGCCAACCGCTGCTGAATCTCCAGGGCTTTGTCGGCATGTTTTGCCACCTGCACGGCAGTTGCCGCCGCGGCTTGCAACTTGCCCAAGTCGAGGCGGTCGAGTTCGCCCTTGGCTGCCACAGCAAGTTTCTCGGCCTCGGCGGCCTTCTTGCCGAGTTCGTCGCGGCGCTTATTCACCTCGCCGGTTTTCTGTTCCAACTTCTTTTTGGCATCTTCGAGGGCGGTTTTGGCTTTTCCGATTTGCGTGGTGTTCTGCTCGATGGCTGCATTTGCCGCCTGCAGCAACTTCTCGGCTTGACGCTTAAATTCGTCGGCCTCACGCTCGCGCTTGCTGGCCACGCCAAGTTCCACCTTGAGAGTGCGCGCTGTGGCGATGTGTGGCTGCTGCTCCTCGAGGGTGGTCTTGGCGGCTGCCACGGCATCGGCTTTTTGCTGTTGCAGCGTCCTCTGCTTTTTGAGTTCGGTGGTTTGCGCCTCGATTCTGCCCTCGATGTCGGCGGCAGTCTTTTGCGCCTGTTCAGCGTCACGTTTGGCGCCGTCCATGTCGTGATAGATGGTTATTGCTGGCGCCAAGGCATCGCGCAGCATCAAGCGTTGGCACATGGTGTCGTGGGCCCGGCGCGCTTCCAAGGCGCCGTCATGGGCCTGGCGATATTGCTCGATGTCGCGCTGCTGCTTCTCATCGGCGGTGTACCATTTCAGGGCATCGTCAATTGCCTGCGCACGTTCTTTCAGCGCAGCCTGATGCTCGGTGAGGGTGGCGATTTCTTGATTCAGTTGCTCGACCTCCTCAGGCTGAAGCATATTCACCGCATGCTCATCGCACTGCCTTTTGATAATCTCAAACTGTTGCGAGGCCTCGTCCTTGCCCGCGACAATGTGCTGCACGATGCGCATATACAGTGGGCCGTTGCCCACGAGTTTTTCGAGCAAGCGGCAGCGGTCATCCTCGTCGGCGGCGAGAAACTTGGCAAAATCGCCCTGAGCGATGAGCACCGTGCGCTGAAACTGCTCGAAGTCCAGCCCGATGAGCCGGTCGAGCAACGACAGTTCGCACGGCTCCTCATTGAGGCCGTCGAGGCGCACCAGATCCATCACAGCATCGCCATAATTCTTGGTCTTGAAACTGGTCGACCACTGCGAGCGGTAGGTGTTGCCGTCGTTACCCACGAAGGTGAGGCGCGAATAGCACGACTTGCGGCCTCGAGTGAGGATGTTGCGGGGGTCGGTGGTGGCGAGGCGGTTCTTCTCTTCATTGTCGCTCTCGCCCATAATCTTATATTTGTTGCCACGGTCGCCCTTCTTGCGCGTGTAGCGCGGCGTGCGGCCATAGAGCGCCAGGCTGATGGCGTCGAGGATGGTCGACTTGCCGCTGCCCATCACGCCGGTGATGCTGAAAATTTGGGCGTCGCGCAACTTGTCGCCCTCAAAGTCAATCACGTTCTCGCCCTCGAGCGAGGCGAGGTTGTTCATTTCAAGTCGTAGGAGTTTCATAGTTCAGAATCGTCGTTGGTTACATTTTTGACTACTTCGGCAAGGAGTTGCTGCTGGTGCTCATTGACCGTCGCCCCATTAATTACCTCGAAGCACTCCTTCAGGGCCTCCATGGGGTCGCGATTGAGCACGTCGTCGAGGCTGGCAAATGTGTCGCTGGCCGCCATCGCCTCGACCTGCAGTTGAGGGAGCACCTGCTTCAGCCGTGAGATGATGGCGTCCTTGCCGTCGAGAGCGCGCTCGATGGTGGCGCGGTCGTCGGCCTTGACGGCGGCCGACTCGAATTTCAGTTCCAGATAGCAGGCATGGTCGCTGAGCGCGTCGGCCTCGCGGTCAGGCAGTTGGCCGATGAGTTTCAGCAACTCGCGCATCTTGGCCGCTCCCTCGGCCGGCAGGCTGACGAGCGGGTGCTGGGGGTGATACTCCAAAAACTCCACCTTGGGCCGGCTGCCTGCCGACAGGGTCACCAGGTCGACGCCGTGGTGATAGTTGCGCTCGGCAAACGACATGGGCAGCACACTGCCCGTGTAGCGCGCCCAGTCGGTGTCCCAGATGTGCTGGCGGCGGTGGATGTGACCGCAAGTGAGGTAGTGCGGGCGCACGCCCCAATCCTCAAGGTTGATCTGCTCCTGTCCGCCGACGACGATGCGCTCCGACGAGTCCTTGGCAATCGCCGCCCCGGTGGCATACATGTGGGCCATCATCACGAGCATGCGGCCCGGGTACTTCGCGCTGGCACGCTGGGTGAGCGTGCGCAGCAGGTCGTTGACGCCCTGGGAATAAGAGTCGCAGGTGATGATGTCGCTGCGCAGGTAAGGCACGGCGAGCACTACAGCGTGCTCGGTGCCGTCGGCGCTGTCGATGGGAATCATCAGATCGTCGTAATCGACGACGTAATGGCCGCTCACGTCGGGGGTGGCAGGCACCCAGGTGCGGCGCACCCATCCGCGCACGTCGACGCGGTGCTGCTCGAGCAGCGGTCGCGGCGCCTCGAGGCGGTTGGCCGAGTCGTGGTTTCCGGCAGTAATGATGATATGCATGGCCGGGCACGCCTCGGTGGCACGCGCCAGAAAGTCGTAATAGGCCGTCTGCGCGGCGGCCGACGGGTTGCCGTTGTCGAAGATATCGCCGGCAATAAGCAGGGCATCGGGTTGCTCGGCAGCCAGCCGCTCGAGTAGCCACGCCAGGAAATGGCGGTGCTCCGGCAAACGGTCGTTGCCGTGAAACAAATTACCCAAATGCCAATCGCTTGTAGCTAATATTTTCATATCCAATCGTTTCGTCGTCAAGAAAAGGCCTCAGCATCACTCACAAGGCCTCAACCCCCACAAAGTTACGAAAAATCGAGTGCAGAACAAAAGAAACTTGTTTCTTTTTTATGCCGAGATGAAGTAACTTCGCCATTTTATGGCAACGCTACGAAAAATCTTGTAAAAAAAGAAGTATTTTCAGAAGGATAACACAAGATTCCTGTAAATAATGTGAACAGACGAAAATCACGGAAGTATAATATACACGCCGACAGATGCCGAAATGGAAAAGAAACGTAATTCCAAAAAAATCTAAACTTATTCTTAGAACTTTTTATAGTAAAAAACCAGCAGGTTTTTCTTTATTAAATTAGGTTGTATCAGTCTTTATGTGTATATTTGCACTCAAATATTGAACAGTTTATGGCAAATAATATGAACAAAAAAGAACCTGGTTACGTTTATATACTGACTAATCCCAGTTTTCGTGAAGATTGGGTTAAGATAGGCAAGAGCTGCCGCCCTGTGGATGTGCGCTCAAAAGAGCTGGATAATACTGCAGTTCCCTTGCCTTTCGAGATATTCGCCACAATGAAGACCAAGAAATATAATGAGGTAGAGAAACTGGTACATAAGACCATAGACCGCCTTACCGACCTTCGCATTCGTCAGAATCGAGAATTCTTCAATGTGGCACCTCAGATGGCTTTAGACATTTTCCGAGATATTGCCAGTGCGATAGACGATGCAGAAGTGACACTCTATGAGGACAATAAACCTATCATCGAAAGTGAGCAGAAGGAACCTAAGAAGCGAGAAGTGAAACGACCTCGTTTCAAATTCTCTATGTGTGGCATCAAAATTGGCGAACAAGTCACCTTTGATCCTACTGGCATCGTCGTTAAAGTTGCTTCCGACGACTCCATCGAGTACGAAGGTCGCATCTATAAACTCTCTCCCTTCGTTGGCACATTTATGCCTGAGCCCCATCGCAACGCCTCTGGCGCTTATCAAGGTGCCAAGTATTTCTCGTATAATGGGAAAGTACTGGATGAAATCAGGAAAGAAAAAGAAGATAATGTACTTAAATTATTACGCAATAGCCATTCAGAAAAACAATAGTTAATCATGTAATAATTGATGAGGTGTTCAACACCAATTGCAAAAGCTATTAGCTATCGCATATACCAAATAATCAAGGTTATGTTATAAATTTAGAAAGATTGTTTTTATTCAATCAATAAAACAAATCTATTGATGCCTTGAGACCAAGTTACTGGTTAACTCCTAAGTAATTAGTAAGTAAATGCAATAGAGATAGCGGCAACTCTAAATGATATGGTTTTGAGCAAAAAAAGTATATGGATAGAAAGATAAAGATAATGGTTGGTTCGACTGTATATGGTTTTGAAAACGAACTATATCAGATAGTAGCTCTGTTGCAGTCTATGGGCTACGAAGTACTAAATTCACATGTAGGGACGATTAAAGTGAATCCCAACTTGTCTAATTTGGAGAACTGTCTGAATGCTGTAGGTGAATGTGATTTGTTCCTTGGAATTGTCAGACCCTATTATGGAACTGGAAATATTGGGGAGAAAAATATCACTTTTGAAGAAATAAAAAGGGCAATAGAGTTAAAGAAACCATATTGGTTCTTAGTACATAGGGATGTGGTGTTCGCGAGAAACTTGTTTAAGAAAATCAAGGATGCTGATAAGATAGAAGTAATAAAGAACAACTTCTTTGACCCCCGCTGTATTGACGTATATAATTACGTGATAAAGAATCATATTCCCATTACGCTACGGAATGGAAATTGGGCACAGGAATTCAATCGACTTGACGAAATGTGTATATACATAAAGACGCAGTTTGAGGATAAAACATTCATAGAAAATATATTGGCACAGGAGGATTAAGTTATGGATGGAAGATTTATTATAGAAAACTTGTTAAGACAAGACGAAAACGAACGCTTGGACTTCCTGCCCAAGCCAACAGAAGATATTCTCGCAAAGAGAATTACTGCATTACTTAATGCTCGTGGTGGCGACATTATTATAGGAGTAGATAACCAAAAACATGTTATAGGAGTCTCTGAAGATGATATGAATGGGCTATCTAAAGCTCTTGCAAGTAGAATACATCCTTCAGCTCCCATTGATGCTCACGTTATTGATTATGAAGGCAAAAAGGTATTGCTTATAAGCGTGTGGGAGGGTTCTCAAAAACCTTACCATTGTGATGGAAAAATATATCAAAAGTTGGGTTACGAAATTATTGTAGCCAATCCTGAGAGCATAGGTAATATGCTGTTTGAGCGGAAAAAGTCTGATTTCAATTGGGAACGGATGCCTGTCCTTGGTGCAGAATTAGAAGATTTAGATATAGATGAGGTTAGAAACACAATGAAAGAGTATGTTCGCATGAAAGGCGATATAATCCATGACGAGGAACTGTTTTTAATAAAGAACGGACTTCTAAAAGACGGAAATTTGACAAACGCTTGTATCGTACTTTATGCTAAGTCTCCTGCTCAATTCATTCCGCAAACAAGAATCAAACTATCAGTGTTCACTTCGGATTCTAATGCTGATCTGGTGGAAGCAAGACTCTTTGAAGGTAATATATTTAAGAACATTAATGCCATATTCCAGTTTATAGATATGACATATTCTAAAAGTGTCAAAATTGACGGCCTGTTTAGAGAAGAACGTTGGAATTACCCCCAAGTTGCAGTAAGGGAAGGCATCATGAACGCCATTGTACATAGAGATTATAACTCTGTTAATGGCTTTATGCATATTCTTCTATATCCTAATCGTCTGGAAATCACCAATTATGGAATCCTCCCCTCTATGGGATCCGTTATCGTAAAAGGTGGCAAAGGTTTGTCTATGCTTCGCAATCCAGATATTGCTCATCAGTGCTATTATCGAAAATTGATAGAAATGATGGGGACCGGTATACCTAGAATGATACAAGACAGCAAAGAACACGGCTTTGACATTCCTGTATTTGAGGTTAAAAACCAGATAGTTAAGGTGTCTTTCCCAAATATCCATTACCTTCGTGCAGAAAAACCACTTCAAGGTAGTGCTAGCTTGATGTCCCATTTTGAGGGAGTAATTGAGGGAGTAATTGAGGGAGTTGGTAAAGACATCAAAGAGAAACTGGCTTCAATTCTTTGTGTCCTGAACGATCTGCCAGGAATTAGAACAACGATGCTCAGTAATAAAACTGATATTCCTGTGAAGAGCGTTGAGCGTTATGTCAAGCGTTTAAAGGATGTAGGACTTATCTATTATTCTGGTTCAAGTAAATCTGGTGGTTATTATTTATCCGACTCAATTTTGAGGGAGCAATGAGGGAGTAATGAGGGAGTAAATTAATTGGCGGAATATTTGAATAACTGAAATATGTTGCCTATCTTTGTACTTGACACTGAGTCACGAAACAGGCTGATGGCTCTGAGTCGGATGGTCTTTAAAAGGCATTATATCGCAGAACATTGAGATGAGAATGGTCTTGACGTAACACTCATAATTCTCAATCTCTCGAACCACCTTTATTTAAAGAAATGCTGCAAAATCCCACAAAGTTACGAAAAATCTTGTAAGTAGCCCAAAACCATGACTACATTGTTTTGGAAATAGCAATGGCCCGGGGGCGGAGTGCCTCGGGGCCATTGTGTGATGCGTGTAAGCAACAAGTTACTTGGTGAGTTCGAAGCCTACGCGGGCGCCGTCCTTGCTCTTGGCGAGTTGGCTCACGGCGTTCACGGCCTGCGTGTCGCTCACTTTAGCCACCTTCTGCAGCATGGTTGCCATCTGCTTGGCGTCGAACATCAGCGCCATGCCCCGCTCGGTGGGCGTCACGTTGCCCTTTAGGGTCTGCGATGCGCTCTTGAGAGTAATCTCACCATTCTGCTGATTGTAGGTGTAAGTGCCGTTGAAGGGGATGCCGTGCACCTGAGCGGCAAACTGGTTGCCGGGCTTGAAGGCGAACGACGTGTTGGTGCTGTTGATGCCCATGGCCTTGTAGTTCGAGGCCAGCGACGAGGCCAGTTGGTTGATGGCGGTGGCGCCACCAGCGTTGACAAAGGCTTGCTCGGTGGTGAACGACGCGTTAGGGGCTGCGTAGGTCCAATTGCCCAGCAGACTCGACTGGTCGAGCGTCATGCCGCCCAGCAGGATGTTGCCAAGCACGCTGCCCAGCACGCTACCCAGCACATTGCCGGTGCCCATGTTACCCATACCACCCATGTTGCCATAGCCGGTGTTGCCATAGCCGGTGGAGAAACAACTCGTCATCACAAGCGACAAAGCCGCGATCACTGTAATTACAATCTTTTTCATAAAATACTATATAATTTAAATTAATGGTTTTTCTTTTTTGAGCCGGAGTGCAACATCCCTCCGACCTTCTCACTGGTGGACTGGGGGGAATCATTTTTTGAGGGTTTCGTCCTCTTAACCATGCCTGTCAAGCGCCTGGTGGGCACGAAGGCCGTGTCGAGTGGGTCGATGACGCTGATTGAGTCGAGTGGCTCGACGACGTCGGTTGAGTCGACTGGCTCGACGGTGTCGCACAGCATATTGGGCACCGCCACCACATCACCCTCGAGTCGCCGCTCGGGCACGTTGGTTTGCTTTGTCGGGGCCATCTTGCCGCTTGGGTGGAAGATTTGTGTGCAGCCCGTGAGCGCGCTCACGCCCAGACTCAGGCCGGCAATGGTCACCGCCTTGCCCAGTTGCTGTCGCAGCCGCAACTGGCGCTCCAGCCAGCGCACCTCGCTCTCGCAGGCCGGGCAGGTGCCAGCGCAGTCGCCCTTGTGGTCGCACTCGGTGGGATGGTACTCGATGTCGTTGGCACGGGCGATATCCAAGCGTATGCCCTTCAACGTTTCGCAAATATGCTTTCCTGGTCTCATAATAAAAAAGAAAAATACGTCACCGCAAAATTAAACATTTACATTCAAATATCAAAATTTTGAGCCCAATTCGGTCATTAGAAATTATGACATAACAGAATTTGTTTTGAGAGTATTGCTGTTATTGAAATCTCGCCATAGCCCGCTATGTCTTCGATTTCAATGGCAGCAAGACGCCAAAACAAAACTGTTATGGTATAATTAGGAATAAAGAAAATAACATAATACCGATGTAATGACCGATTTGGGTTGAACACTTCGTTTGCCATTCAAAGGCCAAAATGGGGCAAAATTGGTCGGCAAAAACGGGTGATTGGTCGGTAAAAACGCGGCAAACTTCCTGAAACTGTGGGGTTTACAGAAAAATGGATTTAAACTTCGATTTACCTCCCACGTCTAAAAGACACAGAGAGAAACAAAACACTATTTGTTACACACATTAAAACTATAAAGTGATGAAAACAACTGCTACAAAAATCATGATGAGCCTCGTGCTTAGCGTAAGCATGATGATGGCAGTCACTGCCAGCGCTCAAACGATGACCGGCCGCACTCGTCCCGGCACCACATCGGCCAACACCAGCGCCGCCGTGTCATCACAACGCAATACGGGCAACACCAGCAGGGTGACCAGCGCCGCCAGCAGCGGAACAACTCGCACGACAGTGTCGAGCACGAATAGCAGCGGCAAGAGCAGCACCACGGTTGCCACAAGAACCAGCGGCACGGGCAAAGTGTCGAGCAGCAGCACCAGCGCTGTGGGCACCACCCGTCCGTCGATCAGCGCCAGCAAGGCCAGCCAGGGCAGCAGCACTACCAGCAGCGTTACTACCCGCAGCGGCAACAACACTGGCAAGTCATCCACCACCGTCGGCAGCACCACGGGCAGTGTTCGCAACAGCCGCAGCGGCGGCAGCGGCACCACCACAGTGAGCAGCAACAACACCGGCAAGGGTGGCAGCAAGGATAACGGAAAGAATGGCGGCAAGGACAACGGAAAGGGCAAGGGCAACGACCGCCCCAGCGTGGGAGGAAAAGGCTCGGGCTACGGACCTGGAAACGCCCACAACTACAACGGGCACCCCAACGCCAACCACTTCAACTGGAACTATTCGCACCGCGACTGGAGCCGTCCCATCGCTCCTCCCGCACGCGACTTCCGCCCCGTCTTCCGCACCTGGAGGCGTCCGGCAATCCCCAGCGGATACATCTACTATAGCAACGCTCCGGTCATCGACCGTATCTTCGGCATCACCTTCGGGTCACGAATGAGCATCTCGCTCGACTTCCTCTACGGCAACGGTTACTTCATCGACGGCTACACCGACAAGGTGGTGTACCTGAGAGACATCGAAATGTACGACTTGCTCTGGGACGACGCAATGCTCAGTTACGATGGAGGATTGCTCAAGGGAGTCCAACTGAGTTCTTCGACAAGTGTGATCGACCGCACCCGCTTCAACCTGGTCTACCACCGTCTCACCGCCCTCTACGGGTCGCCCGTGAGAGTGAGCGAGAGCGAACTGACCTGGTTTGGCAGCCGCGGCGCCGGATACATCACCCTGAGCGCAGAATACAGCGCCGGACGTTACTACACCACCCTGTGGATTAGCAACTGACTACGAAACAAGAGAGTAAAGATTTTTTCATAAGCACATATCCAACTATATACACACGCCAACTGGGGGTGACTCGCGAGAGCCGCCTCCAGTTCACTTTTGCCCCCACGCCCCGCAATAGCGACGACAGTGGCTAAAGGAGCCGGGCCTAATCCACCCGGTTGAGGTCGAGGGTGAGGCCTTCGTGGGCGAGGATGGTGTTGGGGAAGACTTCGCGGGCTTGGTCGAGCAGCACGGTGTCGTCGGTGTAACGGTTGGAGAAATGGCCGAGCACGAGCCGCCTCACACCCGCTTCCTGGGCCACCAAGGCGGCCTCGCGAGCCGTGCTGTGGAAGCGTTTGCGGGCCTGCACGGCGCACTCATCGCCGTAGGTGGCCTCGTGGTAGAGCCAGTCGGCACCCTTCACGGCCTCGATGACGCGCGGCGAGTACATCGTGTCGCTGCAATAGGCATAGGAGATGGCGCGATCGGCAGCGCTGGTCAGTTCGTCATTAGGCACCACGGTGCCGTCGGGCGCCACGAAGTCGAGTCCCTGGCGCAGCGAGTGCATGAAGTGCTGTGGCACGCCGTGTGCCGCCACGGCCTCGGGGTCGATGTGACGCAGTTTGGGCTTCTCGGCCACCAGAAAACCCACGCAGGGCACGCGGTGCTTGAGGGCGATGGTGTTCACGGTAATCGAGTCGTCGTCGTAGATGAGAGCGGGCTGCGTGCCGATGATGTTGAACTGCAAGTCGTAGGGGCGCTCGCGGCAGAAAAAGTCGATGGTGCGCTGCACATAGTCGGCCCCATCTTTAAAGATGTGTATTGTCAGCGAGCCCGTCTTGCCCTGCAGCGCCAGTGTGGATAGCAGACCCGGCAGGCCGAACACATGGTCGCCGTGCAGATGCGAGATGAAGATGTGCGTCAGTCGCGAGAACTTGAGGCGCATGCGTCGCATCTCGAGTTGTGCTCCCTCGCCGCAATCAATCATCAGCAGATTGTCGCGCACGTTGAGCACCTGGCACGAAGGCATGTGCCTGAGTGTTGAAGTTGCCGAGCCGCAGCCCAGTATGTTTAGGTCGAATCGCGTCATAATGATGGTTGTGTCACGTGGCCGAGTTGTTGTGGCGCACGAAAACTGGCACGAAATTACACAAAAGAGTTGAGTAATGCAAATTTTACACTCATAGACAGAATTTAACAGAGGCTTTGCGTTAAATTCTCATAAAATTGCTTAATTCAGGCTCACAATTTGGGCCCGATGCCTAAAAAAGTGCAAATGGGTGCAATTTGTGGAAATTTTTCTTTATTAATTGAATCGAAAATATATATCTTTGCACCCTGATTTACACAGAAAATTCATATTTAACAATTTAAAATTTAATATTATGTCTGAAATTGCTGAAAGAGTAAAATCGATTATCGTTGACAAACTGGGTGTTAGTGAAAGCGAAGTAACCGAGCAGGCAACGTTTGCTCAGGACCTTGGCGCCGATTCTCTCGACACCGTGGAGTTGATTATGGAATTTGAGAAGGAATTCGATATCACCATCCCCGAGGAGAAGGCCGAAGCCATCCAGACTGTTAAGGACGCTATCGACTACATCGAGAACGCAAAGGCTTAATCGCGTTACACAACGCGTTAAGCATCACCTTTTTACTACTATCTGAACTTTATTATGGAATTAAAGAGAGTAGTGGTAACAGGTCTTGGCGCAATCACCCCGATCGGCAACGACGTGAAGTCGACATGGCAACACGCCATTGACGGAGTGAGCGGCGCAGGGCCTATTACTCATTTTGATGCAACACTGTTCAAGACCAAGTTTGCCTGCGAGGTGAAGGACTTCGACCCGGCCAAATATCTCTTGAATCCCGACGACCGCAAGGAGTTGAAGGAGTTCAAGAAGACCGACCTGTACTCACAGTACGCCCTGGCCTCGGCCAAGGAAGCGCTGGAGGACTCGAAGTTGCTTGATGGCGACACCGACCGCAACGAGGTGGGTGTAATTTTCGCCTCGGGCATCGGCGGCCTGCACACCTTTGAGGATCAGGCGGGCTACTATGCCCTCCACGAGGCCGATGGTCCACGCTATAGCCCCTTCTTCATCCCCACCATGATTGCCGACATCGCTGCCGGTCACATCTCGATGAAGTACGGTCTGCGCGGTCCCAACTATGGTGTGGTGTCGGCATGCGCCACAAGCACCAACGCCATGATCGACGCCTTCAACTACATCCGTCTGGGCAAAGCAGTGGCTATCGTCACCGGCGGCTCGGAAGCCCCGATTTTCCCGGCTGGTGTGGGTGGCTTCAACTCGATGCACGCCATCAGCACGCGCAACGACGACCCGCAGGGTGCCTCGCGCCCCTTCAGCGCGTCGCGCGACGGATTCGTCATGGGCGAGGGCGGTGTGTGCCTCATCTTTGAGGAACTGGAGCACGCCCTGGCACGCGGAGCCAAGATTTATGGCGAGGTGATAGGCGGTGGCATGAGCGCCGACGCTTACCACATCACCGCCTCGCACCCCGAGGGACTGGGCGCCACCCTGGTGATGCAACGCGCGCTTGACGATGCCGGCATACGTGCCGACGAGGTGGACTACGTGAACGTTCACGGCACATCCACCCCGGTGGGCGACCTGAGCGAGGCCAAGGCCATCAAGGACGTCTTTGGCGACCACGCCTACAAGATGAACATCAGTTCCACCAAGTCGATGACCGGACACATGCTCGGAGCCACCGGCGCTATGGAAGCCCTGTTCTGCGTATTGGCCTGCGTCAATGACATCGTGCCCCCGACAATCAACCATGCCGACGGCGACGACGACGAGAACCTGGACTACCGTATGAACTTTACCTTCAACAAGGCGCAGAAGCGCACTGTAAACATCGCCCTGTCGAACACCTTCGGCTTCGGCGGTCATAACGCCAGCATCATCGTCAAGAAGTACAACGGTTAATACCTCACATGGTATTTTCCAATCTCATATCACTCATAAGGCTCCTTTTCGTAAAGGATAAGGAGCTTTATGTTTTTATACACAAGATTACCGGCTACTACCCGCGCGACATCAGCATCTACCAACTCGCGCTGGTGCACCGCAGCAAGCCCGTGCGCATGCCCGACGGACGCTGGGCCAACAACGAGCGCCTGGAGTTTCTGGGCGACGCCGTGCTCGACTGCGTGGTGGCCGAATACCTCTACACCAACTATCCCAAAAAGCACGAGGGCTTCCTGACCTCGACACGCGCCAAGATTGTGCAGCGCGAGAGCCTGAACCGCGTGGGCAACGTGTTTCACATCGACACCCACGTGCGCGCCTCGGCCCACTCCACGTCACACAACAGTTACATCAGCGGCAACGCCGTCGAAGCGCTCGTGGGCGCCGTGTATCTCGACCAGGGCTACAAGCGCTGCCGCCGATTCATCATCAAGCGCATCATCCAGGACAACTTCGACCTCAACGACCTGGTTCGCACCGAGTTGAACTTCAAGTCGCGCCTCATCGAGTGGACTCAGAAATACCGCGTCAGCATCGAGTTTGAACTTATCGACACCTACACCGACAGCGACAACAACCCCATCTTCAAGACCGCCGTGATGCTCGGAGGCATCTTTGCCGCCGACGCCACCGGCTACAGCAAGAAGGAGTCGCACCAGGGTGCCTCTAAGCGCGTGCTCGACCGCCTGAACAGCGACCCCATCTTCAAAGAGCAAGTCCTCAGCACCGCCACCGCCCCACCCGCCGAAGGATAACCCCAACCACCACACCCCCAACCACAGCAATAGCACATATAGAAACATAGATGCTATCATTGCTATTGTTGTTATAAAACCATCGCTGTCCGGCAAAACCATTCAAGGGTATGAGATAATACAATTGGGTGAGAGCAAAAGAGGGTGTGTATTATTCAAAAAGGTTGGAACAGAAGTTCCTCCCCTAAGTTAGGGGAGGTGGCCCAATGGGCCAGAGGAGTGTGTCCTGACTTCGTCACTTTTTTCAAGAAAGGAAATTGTTAATTTATAATTACCTATCAAACAATTTGTTGTAAATTTGCGTCACCTAAAATTGGGTGACGCAATGACGAAGTCAGGAGCGCGACACCTATAATAATGGTGCCGCTTTTTTTCTTCCAGTGGTTGATTGGTTTTCTTGCTGATAGATCAGTTCAGCAGATGAAATTTCCAATAAGGTTCATAATTGGGACCATTTTGTCCAGAGCAAGCCCTGTGCGCCCACATAACAAAACAACCGGCCACTTACGCGGTCGGTTGCTCAAAGGCGAAGCGGAGAAAAAAGTCTTTTGAATGCAAAGTCACCGTGCTGGTTGTAAGGTCACAACCAGTCCCATAGCAGCAGCGATTTTGTAAAGTGTAGAAACAGTTGGTATGGTCAATCCACGTTCAACGCGTGAAATATAACCTTTGTCCGCACCAATTCTTGCGGCAAGCTCAGCCTGGGTCAATCCAGCATTTTTCCTCGCATCTAGAAGAATTTGTGCATTATATTCTTCCCAAGCATGAGCAATTGCCTGTTTGCGGCTTTCGCTGCCCACTTCACCAAACTCACGTGCGAGTTCGGCGCTTACGTCATAAATTTGATTGTCCTTTTTGTGCATAGTATTCTCCTTTCAATCTTAATGCTTTGTCAATTTCTTTCTTTGGCGTTTTCTGCGATTTCTTACGAAAGCAGTTAAACAAGACTACGATTGTCTCACCATCATAAATAAAAAACAGTCGGAATTCATTGTTGCCATATGTGACACGGAACTCATATAGGCCATCACGAATATATTTAATATAATGATGGGGAATTTTCTCCTCAGACTCAAATAGCAATAACGCTCGCATTATCTTTTTACGCTCATTGTCCGAAAGCGATGACATGAACTCTTGATAGTAGCCTTTATATGCGATTATCCTTCTCATGCTGCAAAGGTAAGTAAAGTTATACAATTATACAACTTTTCGGCTGAAATTTTCGTTTTTTTAAATCTTTTACCATCCACATGGCTTACGATTCGGGAAATATGTTGTATATTTGCGAATGGTTTGGAAACAATCCACCGACATTTTGAAAAAGAAGCGACATGCTTATTCTAGTAATTTGAAAACATAGGAAATTTTCAAGATTCGAACACAAGAGGACGAGTTGACTGGAATAGTCCAATTCTTATAATACAGATGCCCATAGGCTTATTCGAATCTTGTAATATCCTGTACAACTATCAATTAACAACTAGCAAAAGTAAACACAAATAAAGTATAAACAATGAAAAAGATAATTCTAATTGCAGTATCGATTGTTGTAACTTTCAATGCTAATGCCTACGATTTTATAGTCAAAGGCTTGTGCTACAATAAAAACGCAGACGACACGACAGTCACCGTTGAATCATCAACTATGGGCAAATCCCTCAACAATAATGTTATTATTCCTCCAACCGTTAAGAACAAACGTAAGACATATTCGGTTACTTCAATCGGTGAAAATGCGTTCAATTGTTGCGAAAACTTGACAAGCGTGTCCATACCCAACTCCGTCACGTCAATCGGTGAAGGAGCGTTCGGGGGGTGCAAAGGTTTGACGAGTGTAATAATCCCCAACTCCGTCACTTCAATCGGAGACCGAGCGTTTGAGGGTTGCCAAAACTTGACGAGCGTGACCATTGGCAACTCCGTCACTTCAATTGGCAAACTAGCATTTCGGAATTGCAGTTTAGAGAGTTTGACCATACCCAACTCCGTCACGGCAATCGGTGAAAATGCGTTCATGAGTAATTGCTTGACTAGTGTGAACTGGAATGCGAAAAGATGTTTAGATTTTTCTTCTTATAATAATGCCCCGTTTGACTTGAACTCTTTGAAGACCATCACGTTCGGCGATGAAGTCGAAAATATCCCAGCCTTCCTTTGTTATAAACGTTATGGCCTAACGAACGTAACCATACCCAACTCCGTCACTTCAATCGGTGAAAATGCGTTCAACTGTTGCGAAAACTTAACAAGCGTGACCATACCCAACTCCGTCACGTCAATCGGTGCAGGAGCGTTCGGGGGTTGCGAAGGTTTGACGAGCGTAATAATCCCCAACTCCGTCACCGAAATCGGTGCAGGAGCGTTCGGGGGTTGCAAAGGCTTGACGAGCGTGACCATACCCAACTCCGTCACTTCAATCGGTGACCGAGCGTTTGATGGTTGCCAAAACTTGACGAGTGTGATCATTGGCAACTCCGTCACTTCAATCGGTGAAAGTACTTTCAGCGGTTGCGAAAGCTTGATGAGCGTGACCATCGGCAACTCGGTCACTTCAATCGGTAACAAAGCGTTCTGGGGTTGCAAAGGTTTGACGAGCGTGACCATACCCAACTCCGTCACTTCAATCGGTGAAGAGGCTTTCACATTATGCGAAAACTTGAAGAGCGTAATAATACCCAGCTCAGTCACTTCAATCGGTGAAGAGGCTTTCACATTATGCGAAAACTTGAAGAGCGTAATAATCCCCAACTCAGTCACTTCAATCGCAGATAACGCATTCGACACGTGGAATACAGAGATTATTGGCAATTCAGATGAGATTAAAAGACTTAGAAAATTGGATGATGAGATTGAGGAAAGTATTGCTCAAGAACAAGAGTATAATGAATCATTATTAAACTCAATATCGCAAAAAATAGGTGCAAGTACTTATAACGCCCTGTCTTCTGGTCGCATAACTCAAGGTATGCGCTTGAGCAGCATTAAATATTACAAAGGTGAAATCGGAAGATATGAGAGTGAGAATAATCGTGGGATATTCTATATTCTATTTCTAAATCCTCTTCGTGAGACGAATGGATACACACTTTATGAAGCCCAATTCGTGTCTGCTCATTACACACAGAATAGACCTTATTACAAGTTCTGGGTTAATAATGATGTGGTGACTAGTTACCAAAGGTAACCTTTATACATATGGCAAAAGATCGAACATTGGAATCCAATCTTGGCTCATAACAGCATGACTGATTGGGCTCCCGTCGTTGGTTTTTACAATGAAGACCAAAATGGAACCTTTGAGAGGACAAGATTTGTCGTCATATTATCAAGGTAACAGCCATTTTGATTTTCAAATAGTTACATTTTCAAATTTCAGATTTTACCCTATTTTTTACTATTGGTGTCCGATAAATATTTTTTAAACACTCACAATTCATTGAATGTCAAGCAAAAACATCAAGTTCATAAATAATGGGCTTGCTTTGTAGACCTTTTGGGCTGGACAGGGTTTAGGAACGCGCCATGGCGCGTTGTGGAGCAAAATGTGGGTTAAATGTGTTCATACTCATGTTATTATTTTGATTGATATCGTTTTCGAACTACG
>JAEEGL013181093.1_pt1 | contig 24947 bp, 28 predicted proteins | sample 9134231 | NCBI WGS metagenome assembly JAEEGL01 (sample SAMN16246548, study PRJNA631951) | gut metagenome | biome: gut microbiome; feature: rumen; material: fiber-attached | host: Bos | place: Iran: Karaj | collected 2018-10 | reverse complement strand
TTGCCAGCAACAACATTGGCTTATCAATGCTATTCTAATATGTTCAATGGTTGTACAAACCTTAACAGCATCACTTGTCTTGCAACCAACATTTCAGCATATAACTGCACAACTAACTGGGTAAGTGGCGTTGCCGCATCTGGCACATTCATCAAGGCTGCATCAATGACTGGTTGGAGAACTGGTAGTGATGGTATACCAAGTGGGTGGACGATAATTAATAATAACTAATAAAAACTATATCAACATGGCTTTAATATCTCATTATCCATTAAATGAAAACCATATTGACTTTGTGATTAAGAAGGATAATTCACAAATCATTAATGGTGACGGTAATAATCTGTCAATAATCACACTTTTCACTGACAATGATAAAGCGATATTGGCATCACAACTTGACGCAAATAATATCGGTTATATCAATGCTGCTGAAAATATCGAAAGCTTTGTCAAAGCATTTAAACCTTGTTATTATAAGGATGCTCTTGAAAAAGTGAAAAGTGAATATGCACTTCTGATGGATGCCTATGATACGAAGGTAAATGGGTTTGAAGGAATCCGTGAAATCCCTGCGTATTATGGTAAAAAAATAATATATAGTGCATGGAAATATCATTTTCCAACTTTTTTCAACGTTGATTTTGGCGTTGTGGAAGAAAACCCACTAAAATATATAAATAGTGGTGTGGTCTTTGGAAGGACGGAAGATTTGTTGGCATTTTATCTGGTGTTGTCTGATTACATAAAGCAAAACTACGAAAATGATGATTGTTACGTGAAGGACTTTGAACAATATTGGGTTTATAAGTTCCTAAGTGAAAACAAGGAGATTGCAAAAACTGTCGGGATAGACTACGATTCTAAATTGGCTGAAACAATGTAATCTGTTTAAAATAATAAATGAGCAGTCAAATCAATGGCTGCTCATTTTTCATTAAAAAAACTTTGCTAATTATTTGGAAATTAGAAAAAAAGGAAGTATCTTTGCATAAAAATTAAGATAATGTCATCAGAACGTAAAGATTATTATAAGATATTGGGAATCAGTGATTCTGAGAAAGAATTGACTGGAGATGAATTTGAGAAGGTTCTGAAATCAAAATTCAGGAAACTTTCCTTAAAGTATCATCCAGACAAGAATCCTGGGGACAAGGATGCCGAGGCCAAATTCAAGGACATCGCCGAGGCATATGACGTGCTTCACAACAAGCGTGAGGAATATGACAACCCATCTTCTGGTTTCAAGTTTGAAGGCTTCACTGATTTCAATGACATTTTTGGTGGTTTCAGCCCATTTTCTGACATATTCTCAAGTATGGGGATGGGTGGCGAAAGGAAGAAGGAGCCACGTGGTTCCAATCTAAGGATTGAGCTTGCCATTTCGCTTGAGGAATCATACAACGGCGTTAAAAAGAGGGAAAAATACTCAAGGTATGTGACTTGTGAGTCTTGTGGCGGAAGCGGAAAGACTGCCGAGACCAAGGAGAAACCATGCACGGTGTGTGGTGGAACTGGTTTCGTGTACCAGTCCAATGGGTTCATGCAGATGGGCAGCACCTGCCGTCATTGCGGAGGTACTGGCAAGATAATTGAAAACCCTTGCAAGAAATGCAATGGTCATGGATTGACCCTCAAGAGCACTGAGGTTGAGTTCACTGTTCCAAGGGGTGTTGCTACTGGTTCGTCGATACGTCTTCCTGGCATGGGAAACATGGCGCCTCATGGCAAGGGTGAGTCTGGTGACCTTTATATTGTGTTTGTGATTAAGCGTCACCCAGCGTTTTATATGGAAGGCAATAATCTTGTATGCACTTGCAAGGTGAACGTATTGGACGCCATAACTGGATGCAAGAAGGAGATAATGACAATAAGCGGAAAGAAGTTGTCCGTGATGATACCACGTGGGACATCAGATGGTGACAAGTTGAAGATTAACGGCCACGGTATGCCATTGCAAGGTGGCGGGTATGGTTCGTTGATTATCATTGTCAACGTTGTAATGCCACGTGAGCTGACAGACGAGGAGGTTGAGCTGATTGAAGTATTGAAGACAAAACCAAATTTTAATAATTAATATGAACACAAAGAAAAATAAAGTTTATACAAGGTATCTCAAAAACAATGAGAAGTTCATACCAATCGGTGAAAGTGTTGAGATGATGCCTCCAGGCTTTTATCAGCCAGTTTATGACTCATACAAGCAGAATGCGTTCTTTGTCGAGAAGAACGTGATTATGCCCAATCTGTATGTATTGTCTAATGATGTGCAGAAGAACATCATAGATGACATTCACAATTTCTGGGCCTCAGAGGACAGGTACAGGAAGTTCGGAAGCGTGTACAAGAGGAACATCCTAATGTATTCGACTCCAGGTAACGGTAAGACCTCCCTCATCAACATTATATGCAAGCAGCTGATTGAAGAACAGGGTGGAGTTGTCATTCTGATTGATTCCACATCCGATTTGTCGGCATACAACAAATGCATGGACAGGTTAAGGGACATAGAGCCTAACAGGAAGGTAATAACTGTGATAGAGGATTTCGAGAGGTTGACCAAGGATGACCATTTCGCTTCCATGCTGCTGCAGCTGTTGGACGGAAACAAGCAGTATGACAATGTAGTGACGATTGCCACGACCAATTATCCAAGCATATTGGAGAAGAGGTTCGTGTGCAGACCATCGAGGTTTAACATCATCATCGAGTTCCCAAAGCCAAACGAGACAATCAGGCGTGAGTATTTCCAGAAGAAGCTTTCTGATGGCGGTATAGACATCAACGATGAGGCTGTGAAGAAGGACATTGAACGCTATGTTGAAAAGAGCGACGGGTACACATTTGACTTCATCAAGGAGCTCATACAAGGAATATATGTGGATGGCCTTGGTGAGGATGTTGTCTTCAAGAGACTTGAGGACATCAAGGACAAGAACGGTAAATACATCATTGAGGATGATTCTCCAAGGAGGATTGGGTTTGGCAGCCTTAAGCGTCTTGGGAGGCCTATTCCAGCAGAGGATGAATGTGGTGAATATGACACCCCATCATATGGTTACCCAGACTTGCCAGATGGTATTGACTATGATGACGATTACGGTTCTGATGATTATTAAGCCATGGTCACAGTTATCAAGGACATAGAATTGTACGACCACATCAAGGAATACGATGTCACATTGGTAGGTACGAACATTTATGCGTCTATGGGTCAAGGAATTCAGCTGAAGGTGATGCTGAACTACCCGTATGTCCATACGATGAACATGGCCACCAAGTACGGTGATATAAGGAAGATGGGCACCATCCTCGAATGCAAGGAGGATGGGGAGCCTGTCTTTTGCCTTTGCTTCATAACGAAGGGCTACAATTTCCGTCCAGACCTGGAGAAGGATTACTTGTCTTATGAATCCCTTGAGAAGTGCCTAAGACTTGCCAACGTCAAGTACAAGGGGAAGAGGGTGTGCTGCACGCTGATGGGTGCTTCACGTTTTGACGGGAACGGCGACAAGGAGCGCATATTAAAGATGTATGACGAATGCTTCACAGACTGTGATGTAACCGTGTACGACTATGAGCAGAAGAGCAGGAATGAGGAGTACATGGAGATGTTCATCAACGAGAAGAAGATAAAGGACAAGGACCCGAAGATGTATTATGAATCGGTGAGGAAGAGGAAGAAGGAGGCTGAAGAACGTTTCAAGAAAAACGGTCACAGAAGGTGGTGAAAAAAAAATTGTTAAAAAGTTTAAATGTTCTTGCATCTTCGCAGAAAATGCCGTAACTTTGTGGCAACAAAACCAAAACAAAAACCTAACTATTAATAAATCAAAAAAATAAAATGAAAATTCATCTGAAATTAAATGAAGACCACATCAAGCTCATCAGGATGGTTGGACTTGATGATGACAGGGATGACTGCCTTGAAATTGACAAGAAGGCTTTCTTGTGCGTCAAGTCACACTTGCTTGATGATGTGGCAATGGTGCTGGGTAAGATAGACCAGGCGATACCTAGCACAACGGAAGATTCTGATGGGAGAGCATATCCAGACGATGTAGAGGAATATCTCTTGACCACGTACAATTACGTTAAGGACAACCTTTATTACATTGAGCTTCTTCTCCACCAGAGGTGCGGAGAGGGCATACAGCCAGGACATTACGTTGCCTCAGACAAAGACCTTATATGGACAAAAGTTGAGGAGGGCTGAACGTGGTGAAGGATAATCCGAAAATAAAGTCTGAAGAACGCTTCAGATTTAAGATAAACAATGAGATAAACATCAATGGTAAGGTAAGACTTATTGAAGATGGCGAGGAGCAGCTTGTGGTTAGCATGGCTGAAGCCAGGAAGATTGCTGATGAGCGTGAGCTTGACTTGATGCTTGTTACAGACAAGGCAGACATGCCAGTGGTCAGACTGTGCGACTACGAGAAATTCATCTATTCGATGAAGAAGAAGGCCAAGCAGAACAAGCAGCAGTCTAAGCCAGTTAAGGAAATCACCTTATCAGTGAACATTGCCGACCACGACCTGGAGACAAAGGCAAATGCCGCCAGGAAGTTCATCGAGTCTGGTCATAAGGTCAAGGTCGTGCTTAAGATGCGTGGACGTGAACTCACAAGGCGTGATGAGAACAAGAAATCACTGCTGAAGTTTATCGTCATGCTTGAGGATGTGGCTGTTCCAGAGGGTCAGCTGAAGGATGAGGGCAACAAGACAATTGCGTACCTCAAGAAAAAGTGAGAAAAAAAAATAAATTTTAATCGTTTAACAATTAAAAAAAACCAAAACCGAGATGGGAAAAAGAGCTATTGACTTAAAAAGCTCTTCCTGCATTGTCGGACGTAGCGAAAGTGTAAACAGGTTCTTCAGGGACATAGGGAAGTACGACACCCTCACTCCAGAGGAGGAGTATGAGCTGTTTCGGAAGATGCGCTACGGTGCGACACCGAAAGAAAGAAAAAGAGCAAAGGAGCAGATAGTCAACTGCAACCAAAGATTCGTGGCTGGATGTGCCAAAAAGTACGCAACCGAAAGCACATGGCCAGATTACATTAACGAGGGCAACATCGGGCTTCTGGAAGCCATAGACTCGTTTGACGAGACTAAGGGTTTCAAGTTCGTCACCCACGCAGTGCACTACATCAAACGTGCGATAGTGAACTACCGACAGCAGACAACTGGGCTTGTCAGGCAGTCAAACCTTGCCAAGACACAGCTTCAGAAGTCAAAGGCCATCAACAAGTTCATGCAGAAGTATGAGAGGGCACCTTCTGAAAGGGAGTTGATGATGTTCATGAACAAGACCGCAAAGCGCAAAATCAAAGATGCACACGACCTCACTGACATGAGGTACACGTACATCGACGCTGAAGGTATTGAGAATGACTCCGTCAATTTCTCCGACAGCGGGATTGGTGACTACTACAAGGCCAGCTCCAACGCAAATGGATATGTAGAGTCAGCTGACATGGAGCACAACAAGGAGCTACTCAAGTCTCTCATAAGGAACCTGCCAGAACGTGACCAGCGTGTCATTAGGATGCGCTATGGCATCAGCGACGGTGAAGATGTGGTGAAGACTGAATTAAGCACTGGGGAAATAGCAAAGATTCTTGGACTGACACAGGAGAGGGTGAGGCAGATAGAGGTGGAGTCGGTGAAGAAACTGCATGAACTGTGCTTGGCGAAAAAGATTGTTAAATAGAAAAATAATAATGGCGGTTGTGCATGACCGCCATTATTATTGTCAGAAATTATTTGGTAGCTATTCTTCCGCTGTCTATACCCTTTTCGAGTTTTGCCGCAATGTCATCTGTCATTTCACGTTCTCCAGTGAACATCTTCCTGAGCTGTGACTGTGCACCGTTAGGGGTGTGGTCTGGGAGAAGTTCCTGACCAAGGTCCTTGATGTTGTTCCTTTCAAGGTCAACCTTTGCACGTATTTCGTCAGCGTCAGCAAGCGCTGTTGATTTATGTGCCTTCTTGTATTCGTCATAGTCATAAAGCTCACGCTTGTCGCCGCTTATTTTCTTTGACTTGTACTTACCACCCTTTTTGTCGCCATCCTCATCATTATCTTCATCATCATCGTCATCGGACTTGCTATTGTTTTTATTCTTCCTCAATGATTTAGATGCATTGCTGAGTTCATCTGACAGCTTTTTAATGATGTCTTCAAGAGTGTCGTTGCTTACATTGTTCTTCTTCTCGATGAGGAACCTGTCAAGCTCCTCATAGAATATTTCATTGAATCTTCTATTTGTCATGATAATTAAGCCTTTTTATATAAATATCATCGCATTTTAGTTTTCTTCGCTGTAGAAGTAACTATGTTCTATCCATTCAGCCTCATAATCAGTGAGTTTCCTATTTAGGTGTGTCATGATTTTATCAAGGAATGCTTTCTTTTGCTCGTTGCCTTCTTCATCTGACAGATTCCAATCCAGGCTCCACGAAAATGCATTTAAGGCAGCGATAAGCATTGACTTGTTACCGTTAACGTAGTTTACCCAGTAAAATGCACCAAGTTCAATGATTATGCCAGCAAAGTCATTATTGACAAGCTCATCATTCAAATTCCCGTGACCAAAGTAGTCTGGTGCATTCTTGTGGTACAGCAATGAGATGTACCTCCTTAGCAAATTCTCCCCTAAATATTTCATCATGTCCACATCAATGAGATGTCTGCTATCAGTGTAATTCTTCAAGATTCTCATTGACTGGCTAAGAGGCATGTCTTTCAATCCAACGATAGTGTCATAGTTTATCTTTCCTTTTAACGACTTCATTGCATCATCGTTAAAGTAGTCATAAACTACCGTGTCATCATATGTGCTGTCACCAAACGTTAGCAAAGAGTTCGGGGACACCTCCTCCATATCTGAATCAACCTTTGACAGGTCATATATGACACTTCCGTGTTTGGTATTGTCATAATAGCCAATACCGCTTACATTAACACCGTTATAACCATTATATTCCATAAAAACGGTAGAGAACGACTGAACGCCTTCATGGCTCTCTGCCATTCTTGTCAGTTCCATATAGGAAGGGCATTTCAGATTGAGTGCCTTTGCGTTCGCCCTTATAATCTGATATTGCTTTCCATTGTCATAGTTGGCAGCACTTTTGGAGAATTTCCCAAAATTCCTGACAATCATGTTATGAAACAAGTTGACATTTTTCAGAAGCGTATAAAGGACATCACCTTGTCTCTTTGACCTGACCCTGTACAAGTTTTTATATAGGTCAAAGTCAACCCTGTAAACATTATTGTCGATTCTTATGAAGTTAGGGTTGAAATTTGTAGTTTCTTTTGCGTGTTTTGTTTCTGTGTCGCTATCTTTGTAAGTCGAGAAATAAGTTCCACTGCCAAAATGCCCAGTTTCACGTCCGTACATGTGATATTTGTTATCGCTCAAGTACGGCCTCATATCATGTTCCCCACCATTGGTGAAGTGGAAATTCCAGTTGTGTTCACGTAGCATTTTCTTCACGGATTCTGATATGATTCCGTGGAGGTCTGTTTCGGTTATTTTTATTATTTCTCGCATGATTATAAATAGTTTGAGAGCTTTTTTGTTAAATTGAAATAACTACCTGAAAATTTGGTAGTTACGAAAAAAATCTGTATCTTTGCAAAAGATTATTGATAGATATAAATTCTACAATTAAAAGTATATGGGTTTAACTATTGAAAACAAGTGGCTACGTGCCGCAATACCAGCGTTGCTTATACACGCATGCATTGGCAGTGTGTATTGCTGGAGTTTATTGAAAGGTGACATTGCAAGCGAGATGGGGTGCCAGGTTTCATCAATTGAGTTTGCGTTCTCCCTGGCCATATTTTTTCTTGGTATGTCTGCGGCTTTTGGTGGCAGATTCGTTGAAAAGAACGTGAAGCTTGCATCATTCATATCCTGCATGTGTTTTGTGGGCGGTCTTGTGACCACAGTGCTTTCAGTTCACTTGAAGGATGTGAATCTTCTTATGCTTGGGTACGGGTGCTTGATGGGCATAGGTCTTGGGATAGGTTATCTATCTCCAGTGAAGACACTCATGCTGTGGTTCAGCGAGCATAAGGGTCTGGCGACTGGAATAGCTATTTCTGGCTTTGGTCTTTCTAAGGTTTTGTTCTCACCTTTCATAGAGTGGTCCAATGATGCATATGGAGTCTGCAACACTCTTTTGATGATTGGTGGAATATCACTGGTTAGCATGCTTTCTGCCACTGCACTTATCAGGAAGCCAAAGGCTTGGAAGGAGCCAAAGACACCATTCAGGATTAAGGAATATTACAAGGTGGTGAAGAACCCAACCTACTTGAAGATATGGGCTGTGTTCTATCTGAACATTACATGCGGTCTTGCCTTGATTGCGTTCGAGAAAAGCATTGCCATTGACATTGGCGTGGCAAATATAGCCCTTCTGGCGTCCGTCACGGCGTTTTTTAACACGGCTGGTAGGTTTGGCTACTCGACGATTTCGGACCTCACAGAGCGAAAGGAAACGATATATAAGGTGATATTCGCATCATCTTTAATAGTTACAGCGGTGGCTGGCGCTTTTTATTCGATGTGGCCAGTGATTATCATGTTGATGGTGATTAATGCTGGGTATGGTGGTGGTTTCTCCACTCTTCCAACGTTGTTGCAGAGCAAGTTCGGCATGGAGAAGATAAGCATGATTCACGGTCTTGCACTTTCTGCCTGGGCGTGGGCTGGTTTGAGTGGTAATCAGTTGTCTAATTTCGTCATCAACACTCTTGGGCTTGACTACACGGTGCTTTTCTGGGTTCTTTACTTTTTGTATGGTGTAAGCCTTTGCATCACTGGCTCGATTAAAAGGTCTTCTGTTTAAGGTTTTTTAACATTTTCATTTTTGCCACCAAGAATTTTGTCTGTATCTTTGCAGAGAAAAAGATAATTTTTGAAAAAAAAAATGTTTTATAGAAAACGTAAGCATAAGAACAAGATTAAGGTGTGGGATGGGGAGTTGGAGTCATATGAAACTGGCTCTGACTACCAAAAGCAATATCCGAAGAAGAAAGGCAAGAAGAAGAAACGGTGGGCATGGGCGTATGATAGCCAGCTCACCGCTTCTCAGATGGATTACGTGGTTGATGAGCTACTCATTAATAGACCTTCTGTTGTAGTGGTGATGATACAATGACAAACTTTAAACATAAACCGAAAAATGAGAACTGTAATTGAAGAGTTGAGGGAAAGAGGTTTACTTTCCCAACCTTTTGGTAACATTGATGAATTTTTTTCTAAACCAACAACATTTTATCTGGGAATCGACCCTACGGCAGATTCTCTTGGTGTGCATCATCTTGTCGGTCTGATGGCTGCTAAGATTCTGCAGTCGTATGGTCACAAGCCAATCATCCTTGTTGGAGGGGCCACGTGTGCTATTGGGGACCCGTCTGGCAAGACTGAGGAAAGAAAGGCTATCTCGATGGATGATGTGTTCAAAAACGTTGAATGCGTCAAGGGTCAGATTTCAAGAATCATCGATTTTGATTCTGATGCTGATAACAGTGCCATGATGGTTGACAACTATGACTGGTATAAAGGCATGCATCTTCTTGAGTTCATGAGGATGGTAGGCAAGAAGGTCACGGTTAATTACCTGATGGCAAAGGAGAATGTCAAGAAGAGGCTTGAAAGGGAGGGTTCTGGAATTTCCGTGCAGGAGTTCTTGTATGGCACGCTGCAAGGATATGACTTTGTGCATCTATATGAGAAATACGGATGCAAGGCTCAGATTGCTGGCACAGACAACCTGTCCAACATGAAGACTGGTCAGATGCTGGTGCATAAGATTCTTGGAAAGGATGATGTGTGCGGCATCACATGGGATTTGGTGACTTGCGCTGACGGAAGGAAGTTCGGAAAGACTGAGGGTAATTCCGTGTGGCTTGACCCAAAGAAGACAACCCCATACGATTTCTACCAGTTCTGGGTGAATCAGTCTGACGTGGATGCTGAGAGGTTCCTTAAGCTTTTCACCACCATACCTCTTGAGTCCATTGAAGAGATAGTGAACGAACACAAGGCCAATCCTTCATCCAAGACCATGCAGATGGAGCTGGCTAAGTTCATGACTTGCATGGTGCATTCAGAGGAAGAGTGGAAGAAGGCATCTGCGGCTTCAAACCTGTTGTTCGGAAGCATCACAGCCGAGACATTGTCATCTATGGATGAGGAGACGTTCTTGACTTCTGTGAAGGGTGTAACCACCATAGAGGTCAGCAAGGATATGATAAGCAGTGCAAACATACTTGATGTTGCCATGCTTCACAAGAGCGTGACATCCAAGAACGATGCAAGGAAGCTCATAAAGGCAAACGGCTTTTCAATCAACAAGGTGAAGGTGAATTGTGAGAAAGGTCAGATTGACAATTCGCAGTTGATAAACGGCAAGTACATGCTCCTACAGAAGGGCAAGAAGGATTATACGTTAGTTATCGCTAAATAATTGAAGGCCTGGAAGTTAGCTTCCAGGCTATTTTTTTGCATTTTTTTGAAAAAAAGTTGTCTAACTATTTGGTTTTTAGAAAGATTGTCTGTATCTTTGCAGTGTAAAACACGGAAGGATATGACAAGAGAAGAGCTTGAGGGGTTATTAGGCGGGAATAAGATGTCTTATGGCGTGGTGCCGATGAGTTTGTTGTTGGAGGCCTCTGACTGGGTGAATGTGGTTCTTGATATGGACACTTCCAGCCTTGATTATTATTACAAGATTAGTGTTAATGAGCTTCTTGAGTCTGGGGCACCCACCCAATTTGTGGAAAGATTGCGTGATGAAGGGTGGGCGCTCGATTCTTCCAAAGAGAATGTAAATATTTTCTTAAAACTATAAAACTAACAACCAAAAAAAATTTCTAAAGATGTTAAATGTTAATTTTATTGGACGGCTAGGTGCCGATGCCGAGGAAAAGGTCTCGACGGCTGGCAACCATTTCCTCACGTTGAGGGTGGCCGTTGACGGATACGTCAAAAAAGAACGGACTACCGATTGGGTTCGTGTCACATATGTCGGAGAACGTGCCACAAAGATGAAGGAGTTCCTCACAAAGGGCAGACAGGTCTATGTGGTTGGTCAGGCAAGGATTGACACGTACCAGACCAAAAATGGAGACTGGACTGGCTCGTTTGACGTTATAGCTGACAGAATTGATTTTGTCAGCAGTGGCGGGAACGGACAGCAGCAAGGTGAACAAGAGCAACAAACATCAATGACCACAACAGCTAAGCCTGCTGCCAAACCAGCGGAGCCAGCACCAAGTGCGCCTGCACCTGTAGATGCACCAGCGGACATTGACCCAAGCGACGATTTGCCATTCTAATAGATTGTTATACTTAGTGGCTGTCAGTCAGAAGCGATTCTGGCTGGCAGTTTTTATTTCTCTTAACATATTTTAACTGCACAATGGTATGCGGTATTATTTTTTTTATGTATCTTTGCAAAAAGTTTAATAAATTCAATAAAAATAAAGTATGGCTACCGAAACATCGACAGAGGTTGTTACCGCAACTGTGACGGAGGAACAGAATGCCGTCATGCAAATGCCAAAAGAGGATAAGGCTATTTCCCTTGAAGGGGTGGCTAAGGAAAAGATACCGTATTACAAGGCAATAAGTAAGGCCTTGAAGGAGGATGACATCACAACTGTGATTGACTACGGAGGTGACCTTCACAAGGCTATGGGAGGCTTTGCGACTGACTTCCTGAACAAGCAGATAGCCGCTGGCTCAGACAATGAGACAGCCAAGTTGGTCGCTGATTTGTACATGGAGCTGAAGGCTGTTGACATAGAGGATTTCGAGGACCAGAACGCATTTAAGCGCATTATTGCCAAGATTCCACTTCTGAAGAACTTTGTCATGTCATATGACAAGCTGAAGAGCAAGTACAACACAATCCAGAAGAATGTTGACGGTATTGTTGAAAGGCTTGAGGCTGCCAAGCACATTGCCTTGAGGGATAACAACCAGCTTCAGCAACAGCTTGAGAACAACGTTGACTATGTCAAGCAGTTGGAAGACATCATCATTGCTGGAAAACTAAAGTGCAAAGAGCTCCAGGATAAGATTATGCTCATGGAAAGCGGACGTCTTGATGGGACAGAGCTGAAGCTGCACGACCTGAAGGATTATCTTGGGGCACTTGAAAAGCGAATAACTGACCTCGTGCTTCTACGGTATACGTTCAAGCAGTCCCTTGTCCAGATTCGCATCATCCAGAACACGAACATGATGGACATCATGAACACTGAAACGCAGATTAAGATGGCGATACCAGTGTGGATGAATCAGCTTTGTCTGGCAGTTGCACTTAACAACCAGAAGAAGTCAATAGCCATGAAGAATATGATGTCTGATGCAACGAACAAGATGATAACCAAAAATGCCGAAATGATTAAACAGCAATCTGTCGAGGTGGTTAAACAGACACAACGCACCATTGTGGATGTAGAAAGCCTCAAGAAGGCCACGGCTGACATTCTCGCAACAGTTGAGGGTGTGCAGAAAGCCCAGAAAGAGGGTGCTGAGAAGAGGGCTGCTGCTGAAGCCGAAGTTAAGAGGCTTGAGGAGCAGATGGGTGCTGCCGCTGATAACATGAGGCGTTCAGCAAACAGAATAATCACATCAGAATTACAAAATCTTGAAATCGAATAAGAAATCATGAAAGTTAATGGTGAAAACATAAATCAATTACCAGAGAACGACCAATGCCTTGCAAAGGCGTTGTTGAAAGACATCGATGAGATGAACAGGATTGCTCCGTCAATAGGGTTTTACATCACATTCAACGATGACGAAGACGATGATTTGTGGGGCACCTACAGGCTGAAGGCTGAAAAGATAGACGAAAGTGAAAGTTTTGGCGTGGAAATGAGCATTCATGAGCTTGACAATGCTATTTGTGTTGCAAGTGACATTGTTGAACATCTACTGTACGAAATCAATCAAGAGGAGATTTAGGGATGTATTTTACACTTGAGAGTCTGAAGATACTTGAAGAATGTAATAAAAAGAAGGTGTGGTTCCACGTTGACCAGGCCTTCATGTCCCTTGTGAATTATCCTTTCCACAGGAATGACGCAAAGTACGTCAAAGAGTTCAACGTCGGGGTGAACTATTCCATATCAAGCGTTGCTTGTAAAGGCTTTGAACCAAAGAAAAAGGTGTACAAGATGATTGGCGATGCACAATCAATCAATGGTGTTGACATTAACTCCATCATCGTCAAACAGGTAAGCGGTAACGGTGGGAAGATGTACACATTGACCCAGGAAGACTGCGAGCATTACGATGTCGAGTATGAGGATGGGCTTATCCTTATGCCAAAGAACATGAACTGGAGGCCAGAACCCAAGTACCAGTCGTTCGACCCGTTGAATCTGGCAGCCTCACCAATATCAATAGAGGACGGAAGAATTCACCACTTTATGCTCAAGGTGTCACCGTTCAAAAACTTCAGTCATGGGTATGTCATCACTCCTTCTGGCATGACTGTCACGGAGGATTCCATAAAGAGCACCATAAGGGTTAAGACAAAGAAGCCAATTGTATTGGCCAACAATGATGTTCTGGCTGAAGGGTGCGTTCTTAAATCTGCCATAGAGACACCAAGAATGGGAGGACTCATCTACAAGCATGGTAATTTCATCTCATCTGATGATTCTATGTACATTCATGTGTTCGTCAATGACCCTGGAATAGACCCAGAATACATCGATGGCGTGTCTCCTTATGATATGTTTGACATCATGTGGGATGAGGGCGAAGCCTTATCTGTTGATGAGGCAAAGTCAAAGGTGGTGGCTGTTAAAAAAAAAGAAGCTGATGTTAACAAGGCAATAATGGATGCAAAGTCAGTCACGGATGAATCGATTAAACAAATGATTGATGAGATTGCTTCGCTGGATAATGTATTAGTCAATGTAGTGCGTGGCAATCATGATGATTTAGTCAAAGGCTTTGACGAAACAATTGACTTTTATTTTAATCACCGATTAAGTAGACTTATAAAGTAACAACCTTATGAAGACAGTTAACAGACCAGAAGAGATTAACGGCATAAAGGTCGTAGACGATTATGCCGAGATACATTCCGAATTGCTTAAAGGCAATGAGGTATATCATTGGGAGGAGGGCGATTCAATGGCACCAATCCTTGAGAATATGGAATATTGTAAGATTACACCAATATCAAGCATTGATGAGGTGAAGCTTGGTGACCCAGTATTCTGTAAGATTAAGGCATATGACGGAAGTGAATATTACATGGTTCACATGGTTCTCCTGATATCGAACAAGGCATCCGACGGGGAAGGAAAGTGGTTCCAGATTGGCAACACAAGCGGTGACATATATGGATGGACGCAGGACATCTATGGAATAGCACGTGGCACAGACATATTCCAAGAGACGGTTGCCGTGGAGGAAAGAACCGTTGCATATGACCCATATGATATAAGTTTGACAAATTTGTCAAGCCATTTATAGGGTCAAGCGGCTCTGGCTCTTATGATATGATAACATTTTAATTAAAAAAAATGCTAAAATGTTTGGTCATTACGAATAAAGTTTGTATCTTTGCACACGGAAACCGTCATGCGAGGAAGCGTAGGCACTTTAACAGGGGCCACTACGAACGTGAGGGTGCACACTTAGAAAATGTAGGCGACAAGTAACAAACCGAAATGGGCAAATTCTGCAAATGGTTCCTCCGTCAAGCCTGTTCGGTACTTGCATGCTGATTGGCCTTATGGTGTGTGAAGCGTCCTCAAGGTTCCTCAAGCAGAGGGGGTAATCAAATCCCTTGAGGAAAAGCCAGATTCCCAAAAAAAGTGCCCGCATGGCGGTTTTCCATTTTGTTGACAACACTTAAAAAATAAACGATATGCACATAGAAGTATATAACATTTTTGGTAAGGTGCTTGTATCAAGCATGAAAAAAATGTCTTTCGTTAAGCTTAACAGCGTAGCGGTCAAGTGCGGCGTGATAGTTCCGCCTGACTTGTGCTATAAATGGCTTTATGACCTTCTATGTGCTACCGCCATCAACCCAAACAGCACTTTCTATAAGCAGTGGAGTGATATCAGGGACAAGAGCAGAATCGAGATAGCCTTGGACCAGATATTGCATTATTCCACCACATACGGCACCAATTTCGAAGGTGAAGCATGGGTTCCCAATGACTTCAACTTTCCAGAGTTCGAATTCAAGAATCTTAAGGTTCTTGAGCCTATCACAGAAGAAGAAGTGATAGAGAAGTCAAGGGTGATTGCATATGGCGGAGGTGCATTGTCTGAGGACACCATATCATTTCTTGAAGAATATATGGCGAAGCATCTTGATGTGTACAAGGTAACCAATCGTCAGCTTAAGATGAGGCTGATTGACGATGATTACGAGTTTGGTAGCGGTCAGGAATGCTTGAACTGGATTCTGTGGAAATGGTACGGCGTATCCATGCTAGTTAAGAATAAAGAGACTTTGTCATCGATAGAGTCCAAGGTTTACGTCAATAAAGCTGAGTTATCCTCCATCAAAAATGCCTTACACAAAAACAAGGTGATATTGTCATCTTGTTTTAAGAGGAACAAGGACGTGTTTCTTAGCATAAAGCTGTCAGCCAGGGATGGTACGTTCAGCACAATCATCAACAAGATAAGGAAACTCTCAGATAAGCACCATAAGCCGATGAAGAGGTCTCCATGGCTGATGCTATGCGAATTGTCCAAGGAGCAAAGAAAATCATTGTTTGAAAGTGCTACCATATTCAAGTTGGTACAGGTGTATAATGCACTCAACAATATGGGTGGGTATTATGTCATCAGGAACGGAAAATCCTGGTACAAGGACATGGTTGTGCGCAACACACCTCCAGAAGTCCTTAGTGACATATTAGAGGCGATTATCAAGAAGGTCCCTAATGGCAAGACGGTATCTTTGCCTAAAGGCATCGAGATTGCTATGCCATCTTCTGAGAAGAACTTTATAGGTGACATACCTCTTGGCTCTTACGTTTCGGCCAGTGACACCAACACGATGATTGGTATATATTGGCGTAATGAATGGGGTGCTAGAGACCTCGACCTCCATGGCAAGACGATACTTGGTGATGCTATAGGGTGGAATGCATCATTCAATTCTTCTGGAATTATATTTTCTGGAGATATGACATATGCTAGCCCAGAGGCTACGGAGGTTCTATGGTTCAAGAAAAAGCCGATTGACTCCATCATATCGGTTAACCGTTATAGCGGTGAGCCAGGGTACAAGATGAGGGTGTTCTTGGCACAGGAAAAGGCCACTGACTTCGGGGCTGGGTATATGGTTGACCCTAACAACATAATATACCAGGCAGAGTTGAATGGCGGCACCGTGAGTGATATGACAATTGGCTTCTTCCATGACGGAAAGTTCGTCTTCCACATGTGCAAGATTGGCAATGGTCGAGTGCCTTCAGAAATGAGGGAAAAGATTCTTTATTTCCTTGTCAGAACTAAATACATCACTGTGCGTGAGGTTCTTGAACTTGCTGGTGTGACGATTACGGATGAGAATCCAGATGTAGTGCTTGCCACCAAAGGAGATATCATAGGATTTTTCTCATAAAAAGCATAATGGCTAAGGCGGTTCCTATCTTTGTATTTTTGGGTTAAATAAACTACCGCCCGCCACTCATAACGTGCTAAAAGCGTTCCTATCTAACACAAGAAATGCAAACTCCTACGCTTCGCACGTTCCCTACAACGGGGGGTTAAGATGGTTCCTATCAAAAGACTTGAAATCTTCGTTTTTACCATCCGCCCCCCATTATTTTTAAACCAAAAACAATAGCATATGGACTACGGTAAAGTTTTTAGCGTTATGGTCGAGAAGGCCTGTCAGTATTTGACTGACAACAAGCTTAAGGCGATGATTCTTGGTGTATCAGGAGGAATAGACAGCACATTGACAGCATGCATATGCTCTGAGGTGTCTTCAAAGACAAATATACCCTTGATTGGCGTCAGCCTTCCATGTTCATCGAACTCTAATGAGGAGAATAATTCAGCTTCCATAACTATGGAGGCTTTTTGTGATGAGCACTGGGTGGAGAATCTGCAGAAGGAATATCTTCTCATGAAGGCCACATGCGAACAGCACTCTACATCCACATTGATTTCTCAGGGAAACATAAAGGCAAGGCTCAGGATGATTTATCTTTACAACCTGGCGAGCACACACAGCGGTGTCGTTATGGACACTGACAACATAACGGAAAATTCCCTTGGGTTCTTCACTGTTTCTGGCGATGTCGGAGACATTAACCCGATAGGTTGTCTGTGGAAACATGAAGTGTTTGAGATGGTCAAGTGGCTATATGAGAACAAATTCACAGATGGTGTGGAGCGTGAAGCCCTTGAGACTGCTTACAACATGGTTCCAACTGACGGTAACGGGGTGAAGGCTGGAGGAGACCTTGCACAGATAGCCCCTGGCTCCACGTTCGAGGAGGTTGATGCCATACTGGAGGAGTATATGGAGACTGGCGAGGTTAACGGTGATTACCCTAAAGACACCGTGGAAAGGGTGATAGGCAGGTACAAGGCAAGTTCATTTAAGCGCAAGGGGCATCCTATAAAGATTGTTGAACGTTCAGAAATAATTTAATTATGGCAAACAGTATTTTTTCTGCAATGTCGGCCAATGATGTCATCAGTGAGGTGAAAGACGTTTCAAGGCCGAAAGAATTATGGGGTCAATACTGGATTCAGAATGAGGTGTGCTGCCTTTTTGCTGACACCAATGTGGGCAAGTCCATACTTGCCGTTCAGATTGGTGACAATGTGGCACGAAAGTTCAATCCAGATGAAACGGTTCTGTATTATGATTTCGAGCTGTCAAAGCTCCAGTTCGAGATGAGGTACAGGAATGCTGATGGCACTGAGCATCACAAGTTCGCTGACAATTTTCTCAGGGTTGAATTGAACACGTCTGAGATAACCCCAGAACAGATGAAAGACCTTGAGGACATCATCATCAGCGGAATTGAGGCTAACATTGTCGAGCATAACGCAAAGGCTATTATTGTGGACAATATCAGCTGGCTTGTCAACATCAAGAATTCAGCTGCCAGTGCTGGCCTCCTCATGAGAAGGTTATGTGCACTGAAGAAGGAGTACGGTCTTTCAATACTTGTACTGGCACACACCAACAAGAGGAACACCAAGAAGAGTATTGAAAATAACAATATGAACGGCAGCAAGAAGCTTTCAAACTTCTTTGATGCAATGTTCACGATAGGCAAAATACCATGCGACAGCAATGCAAGGTATGTCATGCAGACAAAGGTTAGGACTGGTGCATTCTCGCATGGCGACAACAATGTTGAGGTGTGCAAAATTGGGAAGGAAGGGCCAAACCTCATATTTAAAACGTTGGGGTGTATGAAGGAGGAGGATGCGTTGAAGGCCACCAAGCTTGAATTTGACACTGGAACAGTCACCACGGTATCAGCCAAGGAGGTTGTGAAAGAGGAAGAGAGCGAAACTGCACACACAAAGATACATCGTGATAGCAAGGGGAGAAGTGAGCTTGTGATGAAGCAACTTGCTCGTATTGAGGGATATGTGATGGCAAAGTACAGACCAGTCAGAATCCTTGGCCAAAAATAATTTGAAAATTCCTAAAAAAAGTTGTCTAAAAATTTGGTCATTTCGAAAAAAGTCAGTAACTTTGCGATGGAAATGAGAAAAGGAAGAACCAGCAACATCCTATAAAAAATAGCTGGACGAGATAAATAACTTATTTTTTAATCAACCAAAAACAAAACGAAAATGGGAAAGTTTTTGCAAATGATGAGCCAGAATGACTCTAAGACTCTTCAGGCTCGTGCAGCGGTCATCAACACCCAGGCCGAACTGCATCAAAAGAACCTCATCAACGCACTCAAGCAGAAGAAGGCTGAGGTTGAGTTGAAAATCCAGTCTCTGACTGATTTCGCACCAGACACCACACAGTCTCTCCGCCCTGGAACTGCCAACTGGAACCCAAAGCAGTGGGTTACTGAGCTCCAGAACGCAAAGGTGACTCTCGCTGAGATTGAGCTCCAGCTCAAGATTGCGAACGACACTTGGGAAGACTTCTTCGGCGGCGATGCTGATGAGTAATCATTAACAAGGGATGTTTGCCAGGGCGCCATAATTCATTAACTGATGCGTGGCGCCCATCTTTAACCCCTTAAGTAACAACAACAAAAAAAAGAATCAACCATGAGATTAGTAACACTTAATCCGAAACCACGTGATGGAAGAGAGGCTTTCCGCCTCATCAGGGAACGAGTAGGTTGTCCTGTTGTTGCCATCTACAACGTAAACGAGGGTCACCTTGAATGCGCACCAGACGCATCTAACCCAAAGGAAGTTGAGCGTAAGTATGGTCTTGATTCTAGTCTGATTCGCCAAATCAAGTCTCTTGTCGGCAATGACGTGCACGTAATCCTTGCCTATGATTTCTCAAGGAAGGAAGTGTATATCATCGACGCAGTTCCAGAACTGCAGATTGCATCTGCTGTGCTTACAGTGCTCTTTGCTGAGATGCTCGGATGTGGATGCGATAAGTTCGTCGATAAAGAAAAGTGCCCATGTGAGGAAGAAGACCCATGGGATGACGAGCCAGGTGAAGAATGGGATGAAGACCTTCAGTTCGATGAGATGTTTGAAGTTACACACGCAAAGAACAGGGATGAAGACTACCTTGGTGGTCTCAAGAGACTCAAGCCGTCTTTTGAACTCACGTTCTAAACAAAAATCGATTGGCGGGGTATTGTATTACCTCGCCAATTGTTTTTCAACACCCAAACTTATGCAAAGGCGAAAAAAATACTCCGCATTATATCACGCATTCTTTTTGTGGATGAGAAGGGAAAAACTGATTGGTCGTTTTCTTAAAAAATATGCTGAAAAACACCAGGAGTTTTCCTCCATTTGTTCTGTAAATTACATCACCACCATGCATAAAGATAATGAATTATGGTACGTGAATTCGCTTTGCAATTTTATTACTCAATATCAACTATTCATATTTCTCAATTGGGTGGCTGATAATAAAAAATTGCTTTACAAGCTTACAAAAAAAGACATAAGGCGTGAGAGGAGAAAAAGTTTGAAAGAAAAAAAGGAGGAAGCTGAAAATGGACAGCCATTCTATGTTAAAGCAGCAAAAAACAATAAAAGAAGATGGAACTGAAAAACCAACCATGCTATAATGCTGACGGAGAATTCCTTGGATGGTTCTCCAGGTCAGTGGCTGCCATGATAATGGTGGTGGCGAAGGACAGAGAAGGAAACAGATACGTGCTTGCATCGGAACGTGGCCCAGGTGCTGCTGATTTTCAAGGTTACTGGAACATGCCGTGCGGTTATCTTGACTTCAACGAGACGGTTGCAGAGGCTGCATGCAGGGAATGTTATGAGGAGACTGGCATTAAGGTGAACACAGATGAGGCCAAATTCTTCGAATTTAATTCTGAGCCATCAGCAAACAGGCAGAATGTCACATTCAGGTTTCTGGCCACCCTTAAGAAGCCAATTGAAGACTTGACGTTCTCAAAGGAAAACAACGAGGAGAATGAGGTAGGAAAGATAGAGTGGGTGCCGTTTGACAAGGTGTCGGAAAAAGAATGGGCCTTTGGTCACGATAAAATCATCAAGGATGCCATTGAAAATTTTTTTTCTCTTTAAAAAAAGAATCTTGACTATTTATATTTTCAAGCGCTAAAATTTGGTCATTTCAAAAAATGTCCGTATCTTTGCACTCGAAAAGGGATTATCCCGACTAAACACTAATTACATCAAAAACAAATTATTATGAAAGGTTTGGTTTTTATTGTGATTGCTAGCGTTGCCATGACATTCGCAGCTTGTACTGGCTGCAATAAGGCTGCTGACAATGCCATTGACTCTCTGAAGGCTGATAGCGTTGTCGTAGACAGCACTGAAGCAGTTGACAGCGTCGTAGCGGACAGTGTCGTTGCTGACACTGTTCTTGCAGACTAAGGCATTTAGTTGCGATAGCAATCGGTAACGTCAGCCTTGCGGTAACCCCGCATTCCTGACGTTTTTTCGTTCATAAAAAGTTAAAAAAAATGAAAAAACATGGAACTATCTTACACTAGCCAGGAAATGGAGCTTGCTTTATATAAAGTCGGTTACATTGTCGATGAAGTGATTGCGTGGCATCATCCGACCGAGATTTATTATAGTGACGATGATAAGGATGACCTCAAACCGATAAAAGTTAATATTGCATATAAGGAGGCCAATGGTTATCCAGATGAGTTGTTGAAAGACAAACCTTTGCTGTGCAATTTGGAGACCATGGAGAGTGTTTTTTGGCACATGTTTAAAGAATTACTGCTGAAAAAACTTTTTTCTTAAAAAGTGTTAATCAATTTGGTTATTTCAAATTTTGTCTGTATTTTTGCAAAAGAAATTTTATAACATCGCATAAAATGGCAGAAGAAATCAAGAAAGAGCAACAAAATGTTCAGTTGCCAGAGGACCCTCGTGATGATGACATGGGCCTCAAGTACATTGACAAGGATTTTGTGTACGACACAATGAGCGTTCCAACACATAGTGGGGACGAGTACAGACTTGTTGAATACATTGTGTTCTGGTGCCTAAGGAATGGCATCAAGTATGAATTCGATTCATACGGAAATATCTACCTTACAAAGGGTGAAATTGCTGAGGGTGAATACTACCCATGCCTCACGTCTCACTTAGACACTGTGCAGACCAAGCAGGCCACATTCGCAAGGTTCTCCGTGAATATGAAGATTGTGACAACACGCACAAACGAAGGTCACAAGATTGCCATTGACGGTGGTATTGGTATTGGTGCCGATGATAAGGGTGGTGTGTGCATTTCCCTTTCGATGTTCAAGTATTTTGACAAGCTGAAGGCATGCTTCTTCCTTGAGGAGGAGAAGGGTTGCATCGGTTCTGGCAAGATGGAGAAAGAATGGTTCGACAATGTTGGCTATGTCATAGGATATGACTCTCCAGACCTGTTCAGGGCTGCATGGGCTTGCTCTGGCGTAAAGCTGTTCTCTTATGACTTCTACGAGAATTACATAAAGCCAGTGTGCGATAAATGGGGGTTGAAGAAGGGCTGTTTCTTCTCTGAGCCATACACTGATGTCAAGAACATAAGGATTGATACCCATATTGCGTGTATGAATTTCGGTAACGGAGGATATGGGGCCCATGGACCTAACGAGTATAGCGTCATAGAGCACATGGACCATGCGCTTGGTATGGGAATTGACCTTGTGAAGCATATAGGCCTCACCAGACATATAATTGAGGACACGTCAACGACATCAAAGGCTAAGCCTTCTTTCTTCAGAAGGCAAGATGGGCTTATTGGCAGAAAAGAGACTGATGACACCAAGTTGCTGGAAGGCCTTGGTAGTGTTGGTTCACAAAGTCAATATAAGACAACAACTTACAAGACTGTTTCAAGCAAGGAGGATGAACTTGAATTTGAGAGCGTCGAATATATCGTTTCACGTTATGAAGAGTACATTGAGTACTTGAAGAATAAGACAATCGCAGATGTCAAGGAGCTTAATAATAAGGGCCATTTGACAGACACTGAGTTGACTGAAGCCATAACTGCGGTATTCAGCAAGAAAGTTACGTTCTAAACATAAACAAAGGAGATATAGAGATGGGTGAGAAACAAATTAGGACACTCCACGCATTAGTAAAGTCATGTGTTCCATATGAACCTCGACATGGCTTCTTTAAGTGCCTGGACTACCCAATGTCATTCTTCATGGCAATAAGGGGCGAGAAGTATACATTGCTGTACAATGACAAGGTTAGCTACTCCAAGAATGACGTTGGTTCAATCGTTTCGAGTGACAAGAAGTTAGCAAAAGCGCTAAGCGAAGTCCCTCAATGTGCATCTAAGGTATTAGTGATACCAAACTCCATAACTCACAGACAGGTAATTGACGTTTACTTGGCTGAGATTACCCTTCTTGATGACGGGTTTGTTGATGAATATAACAAATGGATGGAGGTCAACAAGAAATTGTATGAAAGAATGTGCTACGTATTCGATTACGGTATGCTAAGGTATGCATATTATCTATCCCATGGTTCTAAGAACATCATTGAATGGATGATAAACGTCACTGAGAAATATGGGGTAAGGGCTTGCACATTCAGACAGATTCTTCAATGGAGGGATGATTATCCAAACCAGTCTAAGGAGTTGTCACGTGGAAGCATAACGTCATACACAAAGTATGACGCCATGATTGAGCTTAGGCGTGAAATTAACAACATCAAGAAGACTCACAGGGCGAATGAGGTCATTTCCAGGTTCAACACTGCGCAGAAGAAGTTGCTCAGAAGCGTTGAGAACAAAGACCTCATTGGAGTGCTCAACAAATTCTACCGTCTGAGCACAAAGAAACAGCATAACTTCATCAAGAAGGTTTCTTCAATTGATAACTATGATGAGCTTGTCAGGGAATTGCGCCATGTTACAGCGGATGACTACAAATGGAGCAAGCAGGACTTCATCGATTATCTGTCTAACGTTGAAGGCTTGGAGTACAGCATCATAGTTAACGACGGCCCTATTGTCTTGATTTCCGTAAATGACTATGAGACGATAAAGCGTGTGGCTAAGGCTACAAACTGGTGCATCAGCAAGAATAAATATTACTGGGACAACTACATGTGCAACGGTGATTCCACGCAATATGTGCTGTATGATTTCTCAAAGAAGGAAGATGACAACCAGTCTATTGTGGGCTTTACGACTAATTCGAAAAATGGAATAACACATGCGCATGACTTCATCAACAATAATGTCATGCCATCTGGGTTAAATAGCGGTGGCACTGCCTGTCATCTTAATAGGCTGTATTCAGAACCTAACATTGCTTCTGATATTTATGGCATTTTGACAAAGGCCAATATAAACTTCAGTTTATTCATGAAGTGTACGGAAACGCCGTATGAATGGTCTAAGGATGGTATCATGAAGCACCTCTCCGAGTGCGTTGACATGAATAATGTGAAGGTGCTCCTTGACACAAAGGACAAACTTGTAGTCTCCGTTGATGATAGTAACATTGTCGAATTCTTTGGGCAGCCATATCGCAATAGGATGTCGTCTGAGTATTGGGCGATGAAGCACATTATCTTCTGTGATTTTACGAGTAACCCATTCATCAACAAGTCTATGATTATAGCCATCATAGATGAGGACTATACAGGCCTTGAGACCTGCTTTTACATTGATGACAAGTCGTTCAGGGGCGGGTCATACCAGTTTGAGCGTGTGCTCATTGATTATGAGCTGCCTTATGACATCATTAAACGTCCAGTGAGCAAGGAAGATATTCTTTCAAAGGGAATATTGAATTTCACATACAAGCCATTCATGACGGATGGCATGACAAAGGACGAGGTGAAGGAAGTGATATGCACTATGGTTGGTAATAGCACGTTCTCAAGACTGATTGACCAGTCTATGTCTTCATTCCAGTCATTCGATTACCTTGACCTGGCGTACAATAATGGATATCTGATTGGTGAGAATGCTGGTTCTGAGATGGTTGCCAGGATTATCACTAACTTGATGAGTTCCGTGTACAGCTCTATGTTCGCACTGAACAACATTAACTTGCCATGGCCTACCGAAGAGGATATTGAAACGCTGTACAAGAAAGAGATAACCAGCAGACCATATGCTATATATGTCTTCAATAGCGTTGCACTTGACGCTATTATCAGAACCGAACTCAAGGCAAACCAGCCTGTACGTAAGAGCACTATGGTCAGCGGGCCACTCGACCTGATGTTAAATCAACTGGAGTCCTCAACGCCAGTTGGGCT
>JAEEGL010846638.1_pt1 | contig 24947 bp, 20 predicted proteins | sample 9134231 | NCBI WGS metagenome assembly JAEEGL01 (sample SAMN16246548, study PRJNA631951) | gut metagenome | biome: gut microbiome; feature: rumen; material: fiber-attached | host: Bos | place: Iran: Karaj | collected 2018-10 | reverse complement strand
GATCGAACTCTCATATAAAATATCTTGCTGGCTTCGCTCTCGCTAAGCTTTGTTCTTTCCGAATTACTTTGTTCTTCTGAATTATTCCTTCTGGAATTTCTTCAGGGTCGCACTGCTGTCAGATTGTCAAGGTTCGCTGCACCGCCCTTGAGGCGAGTGCGAATGAAATAATATCACCCGACTGAAAGAATGTCAACAAAAATTTTTTCAGTCTGCGGAGAAGGAGGGATTTGAACCCTCGCGCCGGTTTCCCGACCTACACCCTTAGCAGGGGCGCCTCTTCGGCCTCTTGAGTACTTCTCCCTGTCAAAAGCATCCCGCACCGAGCCATCGGGCGGGTAATGAGTAGCATACAATGAATTAATGGGAAATGTCAAGCCCTGTTACGGGACGAATAGATATCATTTCCGAAGGCGTCAAGTCCGACCACGACGGGGAAGTCCCGGATCTGCAGCCGCCTTAACGCTTCAGTCCCCAGATCCTCCCAGGCCACGACCTCAGCCCCGGTGATGGATCTGGACAGGAGAGCTCCGGCGCCTCCGGCCGCCACAAAATAAACGGCCCTGTTCTTTACGATGCTGTCTGCCACCTCTCCGCTCCTCTTTCCCTTCCCTATCATGCCGGAAAGGCCCAGATCCAAAAGACGGGGGGTATAACGGTCCATCCGCCCCGATGTGGTGGGGCCTGCCGACCCCATGATCCTCCCCGGTCCGGCAGGAGAAGGACCCATATAGTAGATAACGCTCCCTTCTATCTCAAAGGGGAGCTCCTCACCCCTGTCGAGAGCCTCGGCCATCCTCTTATGCGCCGCATCCCGGGCGACATATACGACTCCCGAAAGGCTGCACACGTCCCCGGCCCTGAGGGAAAGTCTGATATCTTCATTTTCAAACGGAACTCTTACGGTTTTACTCATATTCACCACCAATGGACAGGAGAACAGGCCCTTCTCCTGTTGAACGGGATGATCTGCGCGAAGTCAGATCTCTGCATGAGCGTGCCTGCACACGTGGCAGCACATATTGACCGCCACGGGAAGCCCCGCGATGTGCGTGGGTCCGGTCTCCACATTGACGGCAAGGGCAGTCACCGCGCCGCCCAGACCCGCGGGTCCTATCCCGGTCTCATTTATCTTTTCAAGCATCTCCTTCTCAAGCTCCTTGACCCAGGGGATCCCGGAGCTGCTGCCGCATTCCCTCGTCAGGGCTTTTTTTGACATGAGGGCGCACTGCTCAAAATCCCCTCCTATGCCCACTCCTACCACGTAGGGAGGGCAGGCGTTGGCGCCGGCGTTTTCCACCGTTTCCAGGATAAACCTCTTCACGCCGTCTATGCCGTCCGCCGGCTTGAGCATTGCCAGTCTGCTCATATTTTCGGAGCCGAAGCCCTTCGGAGCGGCTGTGATCCTGACCTTATCTCCGGGGACCAGCGAATAGTGGATAACGGCAGGGGTATTATCCCCCGTGTTCTCCCTTATGATCGGATCCCCCACCACAGAGGCTCTCAGATGCCCGTCCACGCAGGCCTCTCTCACCCCCTGATCCACGGCGTCTCCGATATAGTCTCCCACAAGATGCACTTCCTGCCCCACTTCAATAAAGAGGACCGACATCCCCGTGTCCTGACAGACGGGAACCCGGTCCTCCCTTGCGATTTCAAGGTTCTTCAGGAGCATAGAGAGGATCTCCCTTCCGGTTTCCGATGTTTCATCCTCCGAGGCCTTTTTCAGGGCCTCAGTCATGTCGGGGCTTTCGTACAGATTGGTCCGGATGATCAGATCCTTTATCGCTTCCCTTATCCTGCCGGTGTCGAGTTCACGCATCGGCTTCGCCGTTTACGGCCTTCCTGATCTCTGCCAGCTCTTCCGCCGAAGGGCTTCCCGGTTTCCAGCCTATCAGCTGGCCGTCATTCCTGTAGCGGGGTATGACATGGATATGAAAATGACTGACCGTCTGACCTGCGCATTCACCGTTATTCTGTACGATGTTCAGACCATCGGCCGAAAGAGCCGCCCTGATCTTTTCGCCTGCCTTTTTGGCCATTCCCAGAGCCCTGCCGGCAAGGTCTTCAGGGATCTCAAACAGGTCAGCGTAATGTTCCTTCGGCAGCACAAGGGCGTGTCCCTTCGTCGCAGGCCCGTTGTCCAGGATCACTCTGAATTCATCATCCTCACAGATGGTATTTGAAGGGATCTCACCGTTCGCGATCTTACAAAAAATACAATCGTCCTTTTTCATGTTCTCTCCTTCCTGTTCATGCAGGTTTATGAAGGGCCGGGGGGTGTACCCCGGCGCCTGTACCGTCACTATCAGACCTTATCGGGCAGCAGAAATTCACTCGAAAATGAAGACAGCATCCAGCGCCCTGAGAAGCTTGAAATCCCCTCTGCTCTTTATCTGGCCCCCCATGAAGGACTGCTGGAAGGTAGTCTTTCCGGATATTATCGAGGGCATGAAATTCCGGTCGGCGGTAATGCTCACATCCGGATCCTCGATATTGCCATAACCGCAGTCCAGCCGCCTGCCGTCGATCCTGATGTGCAGAGGGGCGCTCCTGCCGATCTCTATGACATAGGAAGCCTTCAAAGAAGGCTGCGGTCTGAAATGGCTCTTCAGGTCGTCCAGATACAGAGTGTCCGAACCCTGGGAATCCTTCTGCATCCGGTCCCTGAACTGCTCCGCCAGTTTTCTCAGGTCGTCCTTCTTTGTCTCCCTGTATTTTTCGTCATCGGCAAACTTTGAGAGGATCTCCGATTCCTTTGGCGTGATGTTCACGGAATGGGCGATCTGGACTTTCTTTGTGATCTCGAGAGCGCTCTTGGGAAGGACCACCGTCTTGTGCCCTATGACCCGGTACATATTCTCGGCGCACCTCTCTATGGCGTTCAGATACTGTTCATTCCCTTCAAAGGAGAGGGTGTTGGTGATGTACCCGCAGATCCCCTCGCAGGTCTTTCCTCCCAGCATCTCCCAGGCCTCTCTCAGTTCGGACTCCGCCTTTCTCTCGCCGTATGTGGTGGACATCACCACCGGACACATATATATCCGGGAGATGGCTTCTTTATCTCCGTACAGCCAGACCGCATCCAGAAACTGCGGAAGGAACGAACCGTATCCCCACCATTCCACGGTATAGGCGAGCACGATGCCGTCGGCCTCCTTAAGGCTGCTCACAAGGGAAGAGATCTGTCCCTTCATATCGTACAGACGATATTCCGACACGCTCACGTTCAGGTCATCAAAGACCTCGATCAGTTTTTTTGTGGCGACAAGGGCGGGATCGTCCACTATCCCACGGCCGCCGTAATAGATATTTATTTTCATGGCACACATTATAACCGAGTTCGGTCATTATTTCAAAACGACCATACCCGTGGATCCTTCCTGACGAAAATATTGTAGCATATTTCCGTAAAAATAACTGTCATCGGGATCGGATTTCCGGGGCGCGAAAACAGTTCTTCACCGCATGCAGTAGCTGAGGGTTCCGAGCCTCAGTTCATCTCCGGATCTGAGAGCGCAGGTCTCGTTCGGCATAAGGCGCTTTCCGTTAATGAACGTACCGTTGGTGGAATCGAGATCCGTGACGGTGACCCTGCCGGCTTCCTTGTCAAACCTTGCATGGAGCCTGCTGACGGAAGCATCCGGCAGCACTATATCGCTTAGTCCCTTTATCTTTCCCGCAATGGCAGGCAACTTTGAAAGACTGATGGAAGGCATACAGCCGTCGAGGCTGTAAAGGGCGTATTCTTCCGGCTGTTTATTGTCCGTGAAGATCACGGTCCGCTCCTCCAGGGCGTAAGCCCTGAACATATCGTCCGCAGGCAGCGCCGTCTCCTCCGCCCCCGCCTGTGAGAACGGTTCCTTCGCGGATGGATTTACTTCCTCCTCACCATCGAAGCCCGGGACATCGGGGGCCTTTTCTTTCCTTTTCATTCTGAACAGGAACCTTTTTCTGTCAGCCGGATCGGTATCTGTCCTTTCCGATGAGACCGGTCCTGTCATTTCCTCCGGAAGCGCTCCTGTCTTTTCCGTCTGATCGCGCGTTTCGGTTTTTCCGGGCGCCGTCTCCCCCCTATCCCGGGATACAGCCGCTTCCTTTTCGGCGGAGCAGGCCGCTCTTTCTTCCGGGGAAGCAGCCCTGTTCCTGCTTTCGGGAACGGCCGCGGCCTTTTCGGACGGGGCGGTCCCATTCTTTTCGCCCGTGACATCCGCAGCACCCTTTTCATCAGGAGAGGATCTTTTCTTTTCGGATCCTGAAGTCCTTTTCCTTTCAGCCGAGATCATCCTGAGACTGTAAAGGGTGACCCCGAACATAACAGCGGCGCAGGCGGCCGTAACGCACAGTTCCTCCACAGCCATTTCGAAGGTAAGATACAGAACGGCAGCCCCCGCAAGACCCAGTATCCCTATCACGGCCGACAGGATATAGATAATTGAAATGCGGCTGTCGGAACCGTGATCTGCCTTTGCCTCGGGTTCCTCGGCGTAATCCGGGATATCGAAACCCATCCCGAACAGCGAGTCGGAATCATTCACCGGAACGGCGTCGGAAAAGTCGAAGCCGGCTTCATTCCCTCTCTTTTTATTCAGATTCTCAACTGCGGGCAAAAGCGAAAAATGATCGTCTGTCATGCTCATCTCACAAAGCCCGTAAATAAAGGACACGGCGTCGTCATCCGAGGGATCCACCATGTCGGTCAGAAAAGTCAGAAGGCTTCCCGCGCCTCCGCTCCCTCCGGAAGGATCGAGCACGAACCTGTAGCATTCCCTGCCGGGATCGTAAAACACATAACAGGGATCCAGGAGGATTCCCGATGAGTCCATGAGATAATCCTCAAGTTCGGAGCACAGGGAAGCGAAGGATTCAAACAGCCGATCCAGCTCCTCTCCTCCGGGTCTGAAAGCCCTGCACCTGTTCTCAAGGGAGACCGCTCCGCTTACGTCATAACAGCAGTAAGAGTCTCCGTTGAGAGATAGGATCTCTACGGGCATCAATCCTTCAAAGGATCGTTTTTCCATCATCCTGAGAGAATATCCGTTCATTTCTCCCACGGGTATCACCAGGCGGCTTCTGTCCCGGTCCCTCATAAAACTGATCTCACTCATAAATCCTCCCTTAACGCTTCCGCAGTTTCAAGCATTTCCGGGCAGCACCCGGATACGGCGTTCATTCCCGCGCCGCATCACTCCCCGTCTGCCACATCCCTCACCATCTCCGCGGCCTCGCGGATGCTCCGGGCTTTTCTGAGAAATCTCGTGGCGCTTTCCCTGTTGCAGGTCGCCTTAGAGCTCATCCCCCAGACATCCCCCGGGGAAAAGATATAATCCCCCACGGTCTTTACGATCCGGGAGGAGGTCTCAACAGTGACGCTGTCCTCCGACACGGAGGAACTCTCCTCGATACCCCTTGTGAAAAAATAAAACCTGAACTGCTGCTCCCTGTTCTCATCAATGTACGCCTGCGCTTCCGAGGGTTCCCCCATGTGGACGGAAGCCCTGAAGCACAGATCGTAGGTGTCCGCAAAGAGCATGGACCGGTTGTAAAGCACAGCGGTAGAGTATACAAGAAGTATGCACACAAAGAATGCAACCGGCACGATCAGCGAGGCCTCCAGGGTCATATAACCGGGAAGAGCTTTGTGACGTTCCGTATCCATGAGGGTTTCCGGCGTTCTCATATCAGCCACAGCGCCACCCCCGTCCCCGTTGCAATAAAAGGCACGAAAGGGATACGGAAAGATCTGCCCTTGCGAAAGAACACAATAAGCACTGCGGCAAAAACCGCCGCCAGGACAAATGCGAGGCAGATGGCGACGATCGCCGGGAGAAACCCCGTGCCAAGGCCCACAGCCATGATGATCAGCGCATCCCCTGCGCCCATCATCCCCCGAGCCGCAAGAGAATATAAGAACAATAAGATCCCCGGGATAAGGCTCAGTATTATCTCGTAAGCGGGAAATCCCCCGCGCTGTATCAGGCACACTCCCGCCAGGACAAATGAGAGACATGTAGCCCAGATCGGGACGGACAAGCCCCTCACATCATAAACGGAACACAAAACCAACGCTGCCAGGATCAACCACCGCATTTGCTGCACCTCCCTCTTCCTCCTGCCTGGGACAGGGGAACGCATCTGACATCCCGCTTCAGGGCGGAGCAGGATGCCGACCTGTGATATCTGTCGCCGTAATCCGTGATATAGTACACGGAGGAACTCCCTGAGGCGGCCCTGCAGGAACTGCAGGGATAATACTTTCCTCCGCTTTCATTTCTGGCAGAACTCAGAGCAGCCGCTCCGATGGACCTGACAGAGGGGCTCAGGTAGGGGCAGCCTCTCGAAAGATGATATACGGTACCGTTAGGAGTGATGAATACATAGGGTTCATCCGTATCGCCGTCATGGCCGGTCCCGGCCGCATCGAACCCGGTGAATCCCCTGCTGTAATATCTGACGCTCATGTTCTTTGAGTAACCCAGCCCGTAGGCGGAAATATAAGGCACCGCTTTCCACCTGACCCTGAGATCCACGATATCGTCGGACAGCATGACTTTACAGTCCGTATAATCCAGTCCTCCGAGGCCGCCCTTTACCGCCCCCGAATGGTCCAGGCTTCCCGCCAGATGCTTCTGCATCCCGGCGGGGATGTAGGCGTAGGACAGGACCGTCCCCAACGCCCCTGCATCCGCCATTCCCTTGACAGACGCGCTTTTGACTATGTCATTTCCCGTCATGTGCGCGGCAGCCATCAAATGAGACTGCGCCCCCAGCATCTGAAAGATGAAGAGTATGTTCACCATGAAGAAGAGGAACAGCGGCAGCACCAGCGCAGCCTCAAGGGTCATGGAAGCCGCGGATAAAATCCTTTCATCCGTCCCCGCGTCGGACTCCCTGTCAGCCCGGAGAGTTAAGTTTACAGGTTCCATCCGGCCTCTTATTTTTGTTTTCGAGTTCAGACAAAAGGATTCCATCCGCCGCCTCCATTCCGCTTATCCGTACGTTCCGTCCGCTTCAGTAGTAACCGAACCTTCGGGTGATGCCTATGCTCCTTCCCGCAAAGCTGATCGAATTCACCAGAGCCTTGAAGCTGTCAAGGCACCAGTCCATGCGGAAATGCTCGTTCCCCGGGGTAAGCCTGATGTTCATCTCCATCACATCCATGGTCCTCATGACACTCTTGTCATAATCGTTGATAAGGAGCATTATCCCGAGATAATCTCTGTATTTAAGCCCCCTGTTACTGCTTTTTGCGCCTGTCAGATTCCCCGCTATGCTTTTCACCGAGGTCTGCCAGGTTTCGGAGTCCTTGATGATGGGGACTCTTCCTCCCGCCAGAAGCGTCTTCATATCCTGAACGCTCTCCATGAACGACCAGGCAAAGAGTATGGCCTGAGTCAGCGGTTCTTCAAGCTCGGGACAGAGCGTGACTATCGATACCGCAAGCGCCACAGCTTCGGCAGCGCTCTTTTTACCCTCATCCTGTTGGATATACAGCCAGTTTGAGGCGAATCTCCAGCCAAACAGCACCGAACACACCGCTTCGAGATTCTCTTCATCCGAGTCCAGGCCGTTCAGAACATATTCCAGCTCATAATCCATGGCGCTGCCATCCTTGTTCTCACCATAGCTTCCCAGTTTTTTGAGCATGTACTGGATAAAGAGGAGCCTGGAGCATTCGGGAGACTCTTTTCTCTCCTCAGGGGAGAGACCTGCCCCGATATGTCTGCTTCCGTTGTGAGAGATACAAAGGGATGTATCCGCAGCCTTTCCGGAGATCCCGAATTTAGGCGGGGCGAGGGCCAGCACCGGCTTCCCGAGCTTTGAAAACGCCGTGGATGCGGGATTCTTGAGATATACTTTCTGAACCTCACCGTCTTCTCCCACTTTTTCATAGGGCTTTACTCCATTCAGATATTTCTGGTTTTCTTTCCATTTGGACTCCACATCCGTATCCCTTATCTTGTGGGAGTCCATTATGTTCAGGTTCTCCGTGAGCTTCACCGTGACGGCGCCGTCAAGCGTGCCGTCCATATAATCCGCCACCTGGCGTTTGAACACCTCGCAATTGTTGTCAGCCGCATAGGCGCATTCGGAAAAAGTCACGCTTTCAAGCGTCATCCCGGTGAAGTCCATGGTCCCCTGAAGATGGTCCCTGAACGTCAGGTCGTAATTCTCACGCATATAATTTCGAAATCTCTCTTCGGTATTGGCCTCGGAATGATTTGCGGTACCGTAGCCGGTCTCGATGAAGAGCAGGTCATATCTTTTCAGGAGTTCACGGTTATACTCCGAAAGAACGCCGTTCCCCGATGCATCCACCGCCGTATCTGCCTTTAATCTCACGGCTGAGAGCCTGGCGATATTTACAAACGTGAGCACAAAACTGATCAGCACCCCCATCGTCAATGCCAGATATACGGTCAGATATCCTTCGCTATATTTTCTGCCAGATCCGCTTCCCATATTCCTCCCCCGAAGAAAGAACGACGCTACTCAGCTATCTCCATTGCGTTCTCATCCACTTTGTCAACGATCTTGTTGACGGTGACCTGGATCTTGCTCTTGAAAATGAGCACAAGTGTAATGAGTACCACAATGATCAGTATGATCTCCACGGTTCCCATACCGCTGTCATCACGGAATATCTCCCATGGCCTTCTCAAGCCGCTGTTTCTGAGTGTGTTTTCCATGCAGTCTCCTCCTTTCCACCGCCCGCCCGGGGCGCGGCCCCGTTCTCCCTCTAAACTCCGAAGGATGCAAATGCGGGCACCATTATGATCACCATCACCACCATCAGCATAAGGATCATCGGAAGCAAAAGCTTTGTCCCGGCCTCTTCCCCCATTTTCCTGGCCAGATTTCTCCTCTCGGTAAGGGATTCATCAGACTCTTCCATAAGCATCTGCACAAGAAGCGAATTTCCCTTCCGGACGTTTTGGGACAGAAGAGTGGAAAGCCTTATATAAGGCCTCAGTCCGCATCTGCGCCCGAAGTTCTCCACCGCCTGATCCTCCGGGATGCCGCTTTGTATCTCGTTTTCGGTGCGGCAGATCTCCCTGTTCAGATAGTTTGTTCTGTCCTCTCCCTGCTTTCTTGCGCTTTCCGCCATATATGAGAATATCCCCGATAAAGACATGCCGGCTCCCATATAAAGCGTTATACGGGTTACGAGGGTGGGATAATCCATCACCAGTTGTCTCTCCCGCTCCCGGATCGCCCTGTTTACCGAAGCGTCCCGGGCGTAAGACAAAGCGATCGCCGCCGCCACCCCTGCGAGCAGGAGGATCCCGCTCATTCGTGCTGTTTCTTCTTTCCATGTGATTCTCCCTTCTTCTATTCCCTCAGGAAGCGGCAGAGCATCCTCAGTGATGGTGCTGTCATCGGACATCCTTATCGCTTCCTCCAGGTTTTTCCTGATGGTCTCCCTCCGGGTAAGTTCCGGAGCATAAATATCCGCCGCCAGATAGGTGGTCCATCTTTTTTCGTTTCCGTAAGCGGAACAGACGGCGGTGAGATTCACCGTCTTATGCCCCTCGATCCCGGAATTGTTCACCTTTCCCTGTGTATTCACCAGTTCGTAATCGTCAGTCTCCCAGGACACCGTATAAGGCCATGAAGAGTATTTCTTCTTCAATGCCAGATCCTTCGTAACGTAGGAAAGGCTTTCATTTTTCCCGGCGATCAGCCCCGGCAGCGCATCTGAAAATTTCTCATACATGGAGTCGAGTTCCTCCGTCGAATACCTGATGGATTCCACATCGATCTCAACAGGTTCCTCATTTCCGTCTATATCCGCCGTCAGACTCACCGTGCGGCTCCCTTCGCCGTAGTCACCCCTTTTCAGGTATTTCCCGGACACCAGCTCGGATCTCCCTTCCTCCTCGCTGAACGCTATGGCGGAAATAAGTACCGCCCCCAAAAACGCCATCAGTACAAGGGAAAGTTTCCGCGCCCTGTGTTCCTTCAGCTGTTTCTTTTCGTTTTCCGAAGGGTTCAGTATCCTGAGCTTGCCCGAAAGCTGACCCCTTCTGGCAGCGAAATAGGCGTTTCCCCTGAATCCGGTCCTCTTCGAAAAGTCCTCTCCCTTCCTCATGAGATAAAGAGACATTCTGAGGAAAAGCAGCTTGACCGGTCCTTCTTTTTCGTGGCCGCGCACATCCTCTCCCAGCGAGAGACAGGCCAGGATCCCGTATGCGGCCATTATCAGCATATAGACAGCTATCATCCCCACACCTCCGCTTGATCGACCGGATCCTCCCGGTTAAGGGGCCGGTGATCCCTTTCGCGTCACACCTCTATGGAAGTGATCTTTTCGGACAGAACGCAGGAAAACATATATACCGCAAGGCATCCCGTCATCACCGCCACCCCCAGCACATTGCCGTAAAGTACGTCGAAGAATCCCGGAGAGGACATGGAGAGATACATGATGATGCCGAAAGGGACCAGGTTCATGATCTTCTGCTCGTACCTTCTGGAGGTCAGCAGCACGTCTATATCCCTCTCCACCTCCGCTTTCCGGCTGATGACATCAGCGGTGAGGGCGATTATCCTTGGCATGTTCCCCCCGTTCTTTCTCGCTGCGGTAAAGGTCTCCCCAAACTGCTTTATGTCCTCTATGCCGCTCTTTTTCCCGAGATTCATCAGCAGCTGTTCGATGGGAATATGGTTGTCCAGCCCGTAGATGATGTATTTCAGCTGCCGGCACATCATGCAGGACTCGCCGTAGAGCATCTTCACATCCCGGTATGCCTCCCTGAAGGAGTTCTCGGCGGAGTACCCGGCTTTTTCACTGGCTGCCACGGACAGGACCGTGTCCTTGAATTCCAGGGCGAGCCGCTTTTTCTTTTCCTTCTCCCTGGCCCTGGAATCGCTCCTCACCCTGTAGATAAAGAGGGGGATCAGAAACGCCAGCGCTATGAGCGACCTGTAGAAAAAGTAAGCGACAGCCGCGGTAAACAGGGCAGACTTCAGTACTATCACCGTTTTCTCTCCCGCAGTGAGCGCATATATGCCGTTCTTTTCCTCATCAAAAACCTTCATCATATACTCCTGCTGCCTTCAGCTTTTCCCTGTGGACAAGTTCTCCGGTCCGGACGATGCTGCCCAGCACCTTCCCGTTCTCTTCACCGGTCTCCTCAAATCTGAATATGGAATGAGTGACGATATCACCGTTCTCATATCCGTCTATCTCCGATATATCCAGCACCTTTCTGCTCCTGTCCCTGATGCGTCCCAGGTGGACTATCAGGTCGATCCCGGAAGCGATCTGCTGTCTGATGGCGGGAAGAGGCAGCTCCATGCCCATAAGGATCATGTTTTCGAGCCTCGCCAGCATGTCCCTGGAACTGTTGGCATGCCCCGTGGACATTGACCCGTCGTGTCCCGTATTCAGACACTGCATCATGTCGATAGCCTCACCTCCCCTGACCTCGCCCACGATGATCCTGTCAGGGCGCATCCTGAGGCTCGACCTGATCAGATCCCTTATGGTGATCTCGCTGCACCCTTCCACATTGGCGTTCCTCGTCTCCATCCTAACTATGTTGGGGATCCTGAGTATCTGAAGTTCCGCCGAATCCTCGATGGTGATGATCCTCTCGTCCGAGGGGATAAAATTCGACAGGGCGTTCAGAAACGTGGTCTTTCCCGACCCGGTGCCGCCGCTTATAAAAATGTTGTACCGAGCTTTCACGAGCACCGAGAGCCACCGGGCGATCCGATCCGTCAGAGACCCGAAGGCGATCAGATCCTCCATCCCGATGGGTTTTTCCGGGAATCGCCTGATGGTGAGTATGGGGCCGTTGAGGGCGATGGGTGCGAGCACCGCGTTCACGCGGGATCCGTTTTTCAGCCTGGCATCCACGATAGGCGAGGATTCATTCACCACCCTGTTGCAGGAGGAGACTATCCTCTGGATCACATCCTCCAGTTTTTCGGAAGAGTCGAACCTGACGGGACTTCTCATGAGTTTGCCCGCTTTTTCCACAAATATGTGATCCGGACCGTTGATCATTATCTCCGTGATCTCCGGGTCGTCCACCAGATCCTGCAGCACATCCAGTTTTCTCACCGAATGAAAGAGTTCCCGGCTCAGGTATTCCCTCTGCGGGAGCGAGAGCAGCCTCTTTCTGGTCTCCCGGAATATAAGGCTGTCAATGAGTTCCCTCACGTCTTCATCGCTCATATCCCGCGAATAATCTATCCCCGCTTTCAGTTTTTCCGTGAGTTCCACGCGGACCTTTTCCAGATCCTCCTCCCTGACCATCAGCCCGCCGCCTGTTTCACAAACGCTCCGATATAGTTGCTGAGTTCGCCATGGGTCAGCATCGAAAAGTCCTCGGGGATCTTTCCGAAGGAAGGCAGATCGCACCTGATGGTCTTGTCCATGATCCCCGCATGCTCGTGAAGTTTCATCCATTTTTCGTATTCAAAGAGCTTCGCGGCGGCGATCCTGTCGTTGCCTGTTATGGTAAATATCCTTTCGCAGGCTGACAGTATCTGTATCAGTCCCTGTACCGCCTCGGAAAGGTCCAGTATCAGGTAGTCATAGACGCCGCAATACGAGATCCCGCGGAACATCTCCACCCATTTCTCACCGCTTCTGTCGTATGTGTCCAGGTAGGACAAAGGGGGCATCAGCATATCCAGTTTCCCCACGGTCTTTACCAGACCCGGCAGCTTATATGGCAGTTTTTCGGGGGCCGTGTCGCAGTAGTAAAGGAGATCCGTGACGTCAGGCCCCTCCTTTGCCACCGTCTCCAGGATCCCGGAAAAACCGGAAAAGCCTTCAAAATTCATGTAGAGCACCCTTGCTCCCCGGGCCAGATATTCTCCCAAAGCCACGCAGAAGGTGGTCTGAAGACTCCTCTTGACCGGGGAATAAGCCCCGAGAATATGCAGTTTCTTTCCGCCGGAGCACACCGTATCCCCGTTGACCCTGTCAGCCATGACCGACAAAAGAGCCTTTGCCGCATTGGTACAACCGCCGTATCTGGAAATGACGGATATGGAGTCGTCCCTCACCATGCCGTCTTCCCCCATGATCACCGTCCTCTCCGGATCCGCCCCTTTGGGAAGACCTTCGCTGCCGTCTCCCATAAGGAGATAACAGTCCTTATCGGCAGAAAGGTGCTTTTCCAGCGCGGCTCTGTCAGTAAATGTCCTGAAAATGCAGGACATCCTCATCCTCTTTTTCACCCCCTCCGTCAGTCTTACCGCTATGTCCCTGTCCGGGGCATATACCAAAACCGTGTTTTCCTTCATTTCCGTATCCTCCTCTGATATGATCGGGCTTCTCCGTCGAAAGCCTTTCCGTTTGTATTCACAGGATCCCCTTCAAACCGAGGACCGTGATCCCCACTCTGACAACTGCCGCCACAGTGAGAGGAACAGCGAAACGTATGTATCTTTTCTTCCGGGCTATCAGTACAAGTCCCATGGCCGCCGCTATAACCAAAGCCGTAAATAAAAGCAGATACGCCTCTCTGAGTCCCAGCCATGCGCCCAGCGCCGCGCAGAATTTAACGTCGCCTCCCCCGAGGGCTCTCAACATAAAGAGGGGCAGCATGGAGATCATCAACAGGGCTGCCGTCAAAATGCAGGGGATCACTTCCTTCGCATTTCCCGAAACAAGGCGGGGAATAAGGGCCAGCAGCAGGACCGTAAGACTCAGCACATCCGGGATCCTTCCGGATCTCAGATCGGTTATGAGAGCGGCCAGGAGAAATACCGACAGAAAAATATACTGTGTCATGATCTTCTCCTGATGATCTTTTAAGATCTTATTCGGATGCAAAAGACGGGATGCTCTTTCGCATCGGTTGTGGGTTGGATTCTTCTGCGCGAATTGCGCATCTGAATGTCCTGATGATCCGTCGGAAAGCCGTCTTTCCTTCGGAACGATCTCATCATAATACCGGGGTTTTCATTTGTCTACAGGCCTTGAGCATTTTCGTGATTATTTACATCCGGATCCGTGGCAGACGAAAAAAAGCCCGCAGTGTCGGGCACTGCGGGTGTCAAAGCCTGATTTTCATTTATATAAGAAAAGATATTTGGATCGGCGGATCAGACCCGGGGAAAAATCCCGCTCATTTGACAAATTCGTTCGCTAACCCGCCGGGGCCGTAGGTCATTCCTGCATAGACCTGTTTTGAATTTTCCATGACCGGGCCGTCCTGGTCGTACTTCTCAATCTGCGCCCAGGTATCCCTGAGGCTTTTTACAAGTCTTCTCATCTCCTCAACCGCGCTCCTGTCGGCCTTCATGGCGTATCGGTTGATGAGCCTGCCGATGTAATTGTAGATCTGATACAGTTCCTTTGCCGGGGATACATCGGGCTGAACGGACTCGATCAGCATGGACAGGCAGCCCCTCATATGGCTCTCGGCGGCCACACGCTCCTCCCGGTTTTTGTGTTCCACCGCCTGATCGGCGTCGTCCATATAGGCGAGCATTATGTCATAGATGATGGTGACCATTTCGGTCTTATTTGCCGACGCAACGCGCAGTTTGAAACTGTTTTTCAGTTCATCAGTCATTGGATACCTCCCCGGCCTGACCGGACTTCATATCGCTGGAGCATACGTCATCTGAGCGCAGTTCACTGCAGAAGCTGCAGCACCTCGCTGGGCCTGTCGTTTGCCTGGGCCAGCACCGAAGTGGCCGCCTGCATCAGTATCTGCTGGGTAGAATAATCCGTGGTCTCCGCCGCCACATCCGTGTCCTCAATTGTGGACAGGGCGCTCACCATGGCCTCATGGGTGGCCGAAAGGCTTGCCGCGGAATGCTCGAGCCTGTTCTGCTGCGCGCCGATGGTGGATCTGGTCCTGGAGACGTAATCGATGGCGTACTTTATATCGTCGATGGCCTTTGACGCGCCCTCATTATCCGTGACTTTTTCTCCCACGTTTTTCGTGTAGGAGGATACGTTGACCCCCGCGATCCCCAGGGTCATCAGCGATATCTTGGGGATCTCGATATCGATCATCTGGTCCTTATTTGCGCCGGCCTGAATGGACATGGGGCCCATGTCGGCCACTTCAAACTCCACCGTTCCGCCGCCGTAATCCGCTTCAAAGGAAAAAGTGAACTCCGTTCCGTCGTCCCCGGCCACTGTCAGGGAGTTGCGGATGGTGGTCTTCTCGTTCGATGAACCCGTGTCGTTGACAATGTATTCCTGATCGGTCCTGACGATCTTCAGGTTGCCTAAGGACGCCGAATAGCTGCCATCATTCTCCTTGTCATACTTCAGCTGCACGCTGCTGGAACCGGCTTTAACAGTCTTTGTCCCGTCGGCGGCGGTCTCATAATCCAGATTCACGATGAGTTGGTATTTTCCGGAGGCGACCTGGTTATTTACATACTCGACGGACATGTTCTTTGCCGAAGAATTGCTGTTCACATAGGAGTGTCTCCCGAACCTTCCGTTCAGCAGATGCTCCCCGTTGAAGTCGGTCTGCTCGGATATCCTGGTGATCTCCTTCTTCAGCTCGTCGATCTCAGTCTGACAATAATCCCTGTCTTCCTTCGAAAGGGTGTCGTTTGAAGCCTTGACTGCCAGCTCGTTCATCCTCTGGAGCATATCGTGGATCTCTCCAAGGGCGCTGTCCGCGGTCCTGGCGACATCACATCCGGTGTTCACCGCGTCGATGGATGAAGAAAGGCCTCTCACCTGAAGAGCTGTCCTCTTGGCTATGGAAAATCCCGAAGGAGCGTCTTTTGCGGAATTGATCTTTTTCCCCGAAGAAAGCCTTTCGGTAGATGTGGAAACTCTGGCGTTTGCGATGTTAAGCTGGGTCTTTGCAGACATTGCCTGCGCGTTATAAGATATTCTCATGGATGTCCTCCCTGTCTCCGGGCTTTCCGGATCATTATGTTCCCGGCGCCCTTCTCTCCGTATCTCCTCTGCCCGATGCCGAAGCCATGTCCTTCGCATCCCGGCAGCTGTCATATCCCGACATCCATGTCATGAACCGGCATTTCCTTTGCCTTGTATTCCTTATATCGTCATAAACAGTACAAAATTAACCTGTTTCCGGACCGGTCATTTTCGCCGTGTCAGGAAAGGGCACGCAGAAAATTCCGGGCCAGTCTGTAGAGTTCCGCATCGGGAACGCCGCTGCCGTCGGTCTCCTTTTCTTCAGCAGCCTTCAGATCGAATCTGAAGGGCCGGGCTTCCTCCGCTTCTATCACCTCTATATCTCCCGAAAACCCTGAGAGCACCTGCTCTCTCGCATCCTCCAGCCTTTCTCTGTACCCTTCGCCCACGCAGACCACATAACCGGAGACCTTATTTCCGTCTAATGAGAAGGAAGCCGATATTTCCGCTCCTTCCCCGGGTTTTGCCTGAACGTACACCCGTCCCTTCTGCTGTCCGTGGATAAGCTTCAGATTCACGCCGGTCAGTCTTCCGTTGATCTCCATGGGGATCTCGTAATCTTCCTCCCGGGACAGCTGCCTGATGACGGACACCTGTCTGCGGGCGGCTTTCAGAGCCTGTATATCCAGATAAGTGATCCCGTCGTCGGAAGCCAGTCTCTGATCCAGCTTTTCCTCCAGCTCGTCACAGAATCTCTCCTCCGCCCGTACCGCCTCTTCCTTTCCGGTCAGCGCGGAAAGGAGGCCCTCGGAGTCGGGTCCCTTACCGCCCTCATTTTCGTATGCTTTTTTCAGATAGCCGCTGCGGTCGGTCCTGAGCCCTTTGAGAGCCTGAGCCGCAAAGATCGTGTGCACTCCCCCGAAGGCGTTCATCTCTTTCTCGAACACCTCCTGAATTGCTTCTTCCGTGAGGATGGACCGCATATCGGACACGACTTTTTCTTCCCAGATATTCCTTTCGGGGCCTTCGGAGGAAGGCTCAGACAGTTCATCTCCGGTCCTTGCCGCCTGCTCCGCCACCCTGTCCAGAGTTTCGTTCTCCATTTTTCCGGTATCATACAGGAAGTTACCTGCTTTCAGCGTATCCAGCAGGAGGTCCGGAGTCATTTCGGATATCCTTTCAAGTCCGATGTCCAAAAGGCCAGAAGGGGTGGAGATATCCGTTATCTCCGACGCTGCCGCCTTTGTATGCCTTACGATCTGTTCGATGATGGAATTGTCCGTCCGGTGATCGCTGCCGCGGAAATCCTGTCCCATGGATACGTCGATCTTGTTTTCGGCTCTGAGGGATTTGGATTCGGAGAAGAGGTTTCCGAGGGTGAGCTCTCTCCCGGATTTCAGAAGTCCTCCGACGGAGCGGTCGTCATGCTTCTTTATCTGGTTCAGCAGCCTGAAGATGCCGATCAGGGCTTCTCTCTCGTCGTCGGCGAGGCTGCCCGAATTCTCCATCCTGTAGACGAATTCTCCCAGCGAATCGTAGTCCGCGCCCCTTTCGCCTTCCCGCGCTTCTATCATCTCCATGAGTTCCGGGATCCCGGTGTTAAGGGTGTCCACCCCGTTCCTCACAAGGGAAAGAGCGGCTCCGGGAGTCAGTTTATTCACCAGTGCATTCAGCATGTCGTCCGCTTCCCTGACCCTGAAAACGGATTCCCTGGTGATCTCGGTGGAATTCCAGCCGAGGATGCGCACGGCCCTGGCGTTTGCGGTATTGTCCTCAAGCCCCAGGTCAGAAAGGATATCTCCCACATTTGAGAACGCCTTGGACATGGAATCCCCCAGGTCAGTCCTGACCTGCGTTCCCACCGCCTCATAGGTTTCATTCATCTTCCTGAAGGTATCCGCAAGAGAAACCGCTTCGGCGCCTGCCGAAGACACGGTAAATACCGGGGCATTCTCCCCGGCAAAAGCCAGCCTGCCCGCGAGAGCGGCGGGGGCGCTCCTGATATTGTCCACCGCTTCCAGGGTTTCCTTGTAGATCCTGTCCCTGGAGACCGCTTCCTCGCCATCCGAACCCCAAAGGGAGGAAAGCCTTATTTTCTCCGCTTTCTCCAGGGCGTCGGCAAGTTTTTCCATATGATCCGTGTCTATGGAGACCCCGCTCCTGACAAGGATGAGATTGGTCTCCGACGACATCCTGGCCCTGGCCCTGGCTAGCACGGCCTCGTTGTGCAGAAGGTCCTCCGCCTTCATGATATCGTTCCTGGTGTCCGCCAGGTTTCCCGACATGGCGGATCTGTTGTCGGAGATGGCGGATACGGCCGCATCGGCTGCGATCTGCATATCGGGAGGAAGGACGAGGGTTCTCAGGCCGATGTATTCATTGAGGCTTTCCTCATTCAGAGGGACGCCGTAGGACACCATTTCCCTGGCGTAATCCATGGCTTCTTCGCCGGAATAAGCCTCTGAAGACGCTTCCGCAGCGCTCTTCACTATCCTTTCAATATCAGCTTCCAGTCCCGCGCCTTCTATGTCCTCGTCCACCGGACGCAGGGCGTTGCCGCTGTTTTCCGCTTTGTACAGATCTCCTATGGCGGGGCTCTGTCCCTCCAGCACCATATAGGCCGATTCCCCGGCGGTGAGGGGCCTGAGGTTCCCGGCAATGGATAATGCTTCCGCGGAGCCCTTAACGTTTTCCTCGTTAACCGGTACATCATATTTTTCGGACGCCTTCATAATGGCTCTGGCAGCAGCGGGAGATCCCGCTATCTCTGCCACCTCCTCCACGGACAGATCGGTATTGAAGCCCGCAACGCTCTTCCCGCCCTTCAGGACTGCCGCCTTTATGGCGCCCAGCACTCCTTCGCCGGTGGCGGGATCGATATCCGCGGGATCGAAGCCTTCCTTAAGCATCCTGTTGTAATCCTCGTCGGAAACAGTGTTCGCCACCACGGTCATGTAATCGGAGAGATTCTTCACGTCGCCGGCACCAAGCCCTCCGGAGACGGCTTTCTTTATGTCTCTCTGTATCTGTTCATTTCCGTGTTTGCCGGGATTAAACGATGCATTGAAAGCATCCGGAAAACCGGATCTCTCCGCCTCCCTCACGCCCGGAGTCCCTTCCTGCCGGGATAAGGGGGTGTTCAGTCTGTTGAAGCCCAGGGTGTCAACACCCTCAGAAAATGTGATCTGCATATGTAATTCTCCTCTACAGACAAGGTATCGGACAAAATGCGGGAAATATTAACATAAGAGGCAGACCGTCACAGCCTGCCTCTTTCCAAAATATCATAGGGATGTTTTTTCAGAAGGTGAACACCGCCGCAGTGTAGGGCGGGAGGTCGAACACGAGATGGTAGGGACGCCCGATGCAATCTCCGGCTGTGGGAGTGATGATCCCGGGGATCTTATTTCCGTCTCCCCCGAACCTCGTGTCATCGCTGTTAAGTATCAGCCTGACCTTGCATTTCTCCGGGAAGGGGACCCAGTAATCCTTCCACCACATGGGGCTGAAATTGATGACGAACAGGACCCTCTTCTTCCCGGTATAGTCCTTTCTGTAGAAGCTGTACACGGATCTGTCGGCGTCATCGGCGTTCAGCCACTCAAACCCGTCCCAGCCGTCATCCACGGTCCAGAAGGCGGGATATTTGTTGTAGATCTTGAGAAGTTCCTTCATGAACTCCTCCATGCCCGCATTCTCCTTATTCTGAAGCAGGAACCAGTCCAGCTCCCTCTTCTCGGACCACTCTCTCTCCTGAGCGAACTCCTGTCCCATAAACAGGAGTTTCTTTCCCGAATGTCCGAACATGAATGCGTAGCCGCAGCGGAGATTCGCATATTTATCCTTGGGATAGCCGGGCATCTTGCCCAGCATGGAGCACTTGAGATGCACCACCTCGTCATGGGACAGAGGAAGGATGTATTTTTCCGCGCCGTTATAGCTCATGGCGAAGGTCATCCCGTTGTGGTCCCCCTTACGGAAATAAGGATCCAGCTTCATGTATTCGCAGAAATCATGCATCCAGCCCATATTCCACTTGAAGGTGAAGCCCAGTCCGTCGTCGTCGGGACTTGCGGTGATCTTTGGCCAGGCGGTGGATTCCTCCGCGATCATCATGAAAGAAGGTATCTCCTGATGGATGATGGAGTTCAGATGCTTGAAAAACTCGATGGCTTCCAGGTTCTTATTTGTGCCGAACTTGTTCCTGACCCACTGTCCGTCCTTCTTTCCGTAATCCAGATAGAGCATGGAAGCTACAGCATCCACTCGAAGTCCGTCCACGTGGAACTTTTCCGCCCAGTAAAGGGCGTTGGCGATGAGGAAGTTGGACACCTCGCACCTCCCGAGATCGAATATCTTCGTCCCCCAGTCGGGATGCTCCCCCTTTCTGGGATCCGCGTTCTCGTAGATGCAGGAACCGTCGAACCTGGCAAGTCCGTGAGCATCGGGGCAGAAATGCGCAGGCACCCAGTCCAGGATCACGCCCACACCGGCCTTATGAAGTCTGTCCACCAGATACATGAAACCATGGGGATCCCCGTATCTTGAGGTGGGCGCATAGTAACCCGTGACCTGATATCCCCAGGATCCGTCAAAGGGATGTTCCGCTATACCCATCAGTTCCACGTGGGTGAATTTCATCCCCTTCAGATATTCAACCAGTCTGTCCGCAAACTGGCGGTAGGTGTAGAACCCGTCCTCGGTACCGTCGGGATGTTTCATCCAGGACCCGATGTGACACTCGTATATCGCCACGGGACTGTTCTGGATATTCCTGGTCTCCCTGTCGGACATCCACTTTGAGTCCCCCCATTTGTATGTGTCCAGATCGAAGGTTCTGGAAGCCGTGCCGGGCCTGAGCTCTGCATAACAGGCATAGGGGTCCGCCTTATAGATCTTTTCTCCCTCAGAGGTGACTATCAGGTATTTGTACAGGGCGCCGCTCTTGATACCTGGGATGAATAATCCCCATATCCCGCCGGGGCCCAGCTTACTCATGGGCCATCCCTGCTCATCCCAGCCACTGAAATCGCCCACCACGTGGACTTCCTGCGCATTAGGCGCCCACACGGCGAAATAATAACCTTCTTTTCCCTTTTCTTCGGAGGGATGGGCGCCCAGCTTTTCATAAATCTGGTAGTGAAGCCCTTTGCCGAACAGATACTGGTCTTCCTTGGAAATGTAGATTTTGCTCATTTGATCCTCGCGCTTTCTGCTTCAGAGCCGGGCGTAACACTGTTCCGGAAAACCACAGCAACAGAGACCCGGTAGTTCCTTATCTGTAATGCTGGAAATCCTTTTCGTGAAGTATAACCATATCATTCTTGTCGTATCTCTTCCCGGTAACCGTCTTTAGCAGGAAGGACAGATTCTTCTTTTCGGCCCAGTAAATTGCGTCGTCCACCATCTCTCTTATCTCTGCCACGGTGACTTCGTGATCCGCCGTCTGCATACCCGCGATCCTTTCATGCAGGGCGAGGAATCCGAACTCATCTATAACATACTCGCGGCTTTCCGCGTAAGTCCTGGCGTACTCGACCAGAGCGTCGTCGTCCAGGGGCCTCATGATGATCCTGATATCAAAGACCTTCTTAAGGGCAGGAGTATGGGTGAACAGGGTCCTTAGCCGGTCCTTTCTGTCAGTCAGGATGATGAGGGATGCGTCATGACTGTTTTCGAGAATGGCGCACAGATCCTTTGCCTTGTCGTCACCCATGGCAGCGGCTCTTTCGATAATAAGAGCCCCGCCTTTTATCTGTTCTATAACTCCGGTGATGCTATCTTTCTGGGCCAGGGTCTTTCCGTTGATCTTCGCGACTCTCCCGGTAAAGTTGGCGTCCTGGGCTCTCATTTCCCTGATGAGAGCCTTTGCAAGATCGACGGTTCCCGCCTCTCTTGAACCCATGATCACCACGTTGCCGGCGTAAGCAGCCATGGACATTTTGTCCAGAGCGTTGATTATCTGGCCTCTCTCTTTTTTGGATTTGATAAAGCGCCCGAATAACTGTTTTTCTTCATCCGTGAGCGCGCGCCTTACGGCTTCATTCTTTTCCGAAGGCCCCTTCTTTTCGGCGGGAGTCCTTTCGGGGCCCTCCTGCCGGCCCTGATCCTCGCGGACATCTATAGCCTCGGAGACCCGGCGGATCATTTCTTCATCGGCGGTGTCCCCTTCATCATTTTCAGGCTCTTCCGGGGAGGCATTTGCATCTTCGTCCTCCTCTGCCGCGGGCTCATCAGTATCCTCTGCCACAGGCTCATCATCAGTGGCACCGGTCGTCTCCTCATAGGTTTCCCGATCGTCCTGATAACCGCCGGACTCCTCCGCCGGTTCATCGGCAGGGGTCTCATAACCGTCGGGAGCATCCTCATATCCTTCATAGTCAGCCGGGATCTCGTCCGCTTCGGCGCCGCCGGCTTCAGTAAGCGCCCTGTTCTTTGCACGCTGCTCTTCGGCAGCCCTGACCGCAGCGGCCTTTATCCTTGCGTTCTCCTCCCGCTCTGTACGGTGGCGCTGGGCGGGGGTGTATTCCTTCCTTCCCTCAGCCTCGTCCCGGGTCATGGAACTCACAAAAGCCTGCTGAAGCTGCTCTAAAAGCCCGTTTCTGGTGGCTTCATCGAAATCGCTGAAGAGACTGCCGGTATTCTTCAGTATCCTCTCTTTGATCTCATCGCGGCGCTTCTGCTCATTCTCCTTTTTCACCTTCTCCCACTCGTCCAGAACATCGCCTATATCCATCTGTCCGGTGATCTGACGGTCAAGCTTCTCGCTGTCCGGTACATTTATCGTGATCTGCCCGTCCACGTTCTGGAGGAGCATCCCGTCAATCCTGGTGGGTCCTGCGTTCAGCGGGGTGAGGGTGCCTGTACGGGCTCCCGGTATCATATCAACGCTCTGATCCGACGATTTAAGGATCTCATCCGTATCCCTCTTGATCAGGTGCATGAGCTCACGGGCTTTCTCGTAGGCCTCGCCCGTGACCTCCTCCTCAGCCTGATCGGCCGTGATGGGCTCAACTCTTTCCACGCCCGAGCCGTCATATTCGGGTATGGTATACCTGCTCCCGTAGTCGGGGATGGAATCCGCATCCCCGTACTCGGGAAGGGGATCGTTGCTCCCGTAGTAGGGAACGTCTTCGGTCCGGCGTTCCGTCTGGGATGAAGTATCGTCGAACAACTCCTGTGTCAGTCCCACAAAGATAGAGGGATCCTGGGCGCCGGGGCCGGGACCGGGATCGATGGCCTGCGGGGCTTCCTGCCCCGCGTAGGTTCCGTCTTCCGGATAGCCCTCTTCGCCGGCATAGGTCCCGTCCTCCGGGTATCCTTCCTCTCCGGCGTAGGTCCCGTCTTCCCCATAGCCTTCCTCACCGGCGTAGGCTCCGTCTTCAGCATAACCTTCCTGTCCGGCGTAGGCTCCGTCTTCAGCATAACCTTCCTCACCGGCGTAGGTTCCGTCTTCCCCGTAGCCTTCCTGTCCGGCGTAGGCTCCGTCTTCCCCATAGCCTTCCTGTCCGGCGTAGGCTCCGTCTTCCCCATAGCCTTCCTGTCCGGCATAGGCTCCGCCTTCCGGCTCTGCGGCAGCGGGATCGTCAGAATTTTCATCGTAGCCCGTCACATCTTCATTTTGCTGGGCTTCCAGTTCGTCCTTATTTGCATAAAGCTGCCTCATATTCTCCGCGAGGTCCTGCTGGAGATTGATGGTGTTGCCCCTGCCCACATCTATGATCTTTGCCTCTATACTGCTGACAAGCTGATGCGACGGAAGGGGAACAGTGTCCGCATTCTGTACGGCCTTTACATAGGCCTGTTCTTCCGGGGTCAGAGGCCGGTCGCTGTTCATGAGATTGGAAATGTTGGGAAGCACCTTTGTGATCTCCACATCATCCTCATCCTCCGGCGCCTGTTCCTCCGTGGTGGTGGCTTCCACCCTGTCGGTCCTGGATGAAGGTTCGGTCTCGCCCCTCCAGGCGTCCAGCCTGGCCTGCTGGATCTCGCTCAAAGGCTGGTGCAGTTCCTTGAGCTCCAGGGCCTTTCTCACATAACGTCCCTCTCCGAACCACGCAAATATCTCGTCGCACTCCGAGACGCACTTTGTCTCCTCGCCTGTCCGATGGTAGAGATAGGCGAGTTCATACGCCCATTTCTCCCTGTAATCGACCTTTTTCAGTTCTTCCAGGATCTCTATCCTCTCTCCGAGGTTGACGTCCTGGGCGACATACATCTTGTACTTGAGAATGTACTGGCGGCTTTCACGGGGAGCTACGCTTACAAACTGTTTGTAATACTCCAGGGCCTGGACCGGATCCCCGAGCTTTATGGACAGCTCGCACAGGGAATAAATGATCCTGGGGCCCTCCGGATGCCTTTCGTAAGCCAGCTGAAGGATTTCCTTGCTCTCCTGATACCTGTGGTTCACCTTGTAGAGATCGCTTATGGTGCAGAGCATCGAAACGCTCTTCACGCGGCGCCAGTCAATGGTATCGGCTATTTCTGCGGCTTTTTCGTATTCCTGCTCCGAAATGAGATTCCTGATCTCATCTGCGCAGGCTTTGTATTCGTATTTGTCCATAAAAACCCTTCCGGCAGACTTCACTCACGCATTCTCTGACATTCTCTCCGCCGTTTCCCGGCAAAAGCCCGCAGATCGCGGCTTTCCGCTGAACCCGGGCGACGATCCCTGCATGGAGCGAGGTCTGTCCAACTCACATTCCGACACATTCTAACATATATATAAATGTATGTAAACAAAATGTAGTGAAAAATTCGATCAAATTTCTATATTTTGTGTGAGTCCATTTTATGATGTCAGGGTCAAAAGCTCATAAGGCGATCATGCTTGCATGATTCGCCGCATGAGTTTGGGACCCGCCCGAATATGAGCAAGTAGCAAGATGCCCGTTTTATGGGCATCGCAGCGGATTGCGAATGGTCGGAGAATTGCGAGAGTTGCGAAGCAACGGAGCAATTCGTGGACATCATATGATGTAAATTGACTGTTGACCTTAACATCATTTTATGTGAGTATTGTTGTATAATCTTGTCGGATCTGTAAACGCCGCTCCGGTCCCGCCCCCCGCAGCCGAAAAGCCCCGCTTCCGCAGAGGAGAGCGCCCGGGCGGAAACGGAG
>JAEEGL016749642.1_pt1 | contig 24948 bp, 12 predicted proteins | sample 9134231 | NCBI WGS metagenome assembly JAEEGL01 (sample SAMN16246548, study PRJNA631951) | gut metagenome | biome: gut microbiome; feature: rumen; material: fiber-attached | host: Bos | place: Iran: Karaj | collected 2018-10 | reverse complement strand
ATATGGAGTATAAGGGCGACGACGGCTTCCGCGAACTGATGGCCCGTGGCGGATGCGCTGACGTAAGCTCCATCGCAACCTATGTGGCCGAATTCCTGTCGAAAGGCCACTTCAAGCCCGAAAAGATAGACCCGCCTGTCAAGACCGTCGGCTGTTCCACATTGGCCGTAAGTACACCCGAAGGCGGCCGGATGATGGCGCGCAACTTCGACTATCCGTACGGCACGGCGCTCGTGGTCCACACTGTGCCCGATGAAGGCTATGAGGCAATCACGACCTTCTCGACCGACTTTTTCGGCTTCGGCGACGACTACAAGCCCGAAGGTTTTGCCAACCAATACAAGGCGTTGGCGGGCATCTTCATGGCCTTGGACGGACTGAACGAGAAGGGTCTCGCGGTGGCATGCCTCTGCGCCGGCGACACCGAATTCACGCACCAGAAGAGCGACAAGCCCGATCTGACCTCCACCACTTCGATTCAATATCTGCTGAAGAATGCGGCCAATGTCGATGAGGCAATCAGCCTGCTGGACGGCATCGACATGAACACCGACCCCGGCTCGGCCTACCATTTTGCGATGGCCGATGCGTCGGGCAAGAGCATCGTGGTGGAATATGTTGACAATGAGATGATTGTGACCGAAACGCCATTCGTGACGAACCACTATCTGTGCGAGGTGAAGTTCCAGGTCGGACTGAACGAAAACGACCACCGGCACGAAACCCTGATGGCGCAATACGACAGCCTGGGCGGCGTGATGAACACACAGCAACTGACCGAAGTCATCCAATCCGTAGCACAAAAATCTGAAAAAGAGGACTTTATCGGCGGCACACTGTGGACTATGGTGATGGACCTTACCCACCCGTCGGTGACCTACTATTCACGCCGCCACTTCGACAAACCTTACTGTTTCAACCTGAAAGGACGCACTTCGACTTCTCGTTGAAGATTTTTTCTTGGCCAATGTCCATCGGCCACACCCACATTCCAACAAAAAGAAAGGCCGCCTCGCATTTCGGGGCGGCCTTTTGTTGTGGCAGGGGCTCAACGGACGATGACCTTGCGGGCCTGGGTGGAGCCGTCGGGCGCGGTGACGAGCTGCACGAAGAGACCCGATTCGGGTTGCGTCGAGCTGGCCACGCCCTGCAGGTTGTAGTAGCGGCGCGCGATTGTGTTTTTGGCCGATGCCGTTCGGATGGCAGCCGGGATATCGCGCACCTCGATGTCGGTCGCCTGGATGACCCAGCGCAGGCGTGTGCGGTCGGCGTGCATGGCGAAGAATTCCAGCGGGCCGCCCTTGCCGTTCGCGTCGGGCGCACCGACGTTGAAGAGGCGCTTGCCCTCGGCCGTGGCATCCATGTAGAAGGCCGCGTGGCCGTTGTCCTGCTTGGCGTAGTAGGGGCGGATGGCGACAGGTTCATTGGCCAATGTCGTTTCAATCCGTAGGTAGCCGCCCGTCTGCTGGTTGCGCGCGATGACGTAGCCCGGCTCATCGGCCGCAGTGAGGGCCCAGAGGGCGGCCGGGTCGTTGGCCAATGGATCCGTCTTGCCGCCGTTGATGTCATTCTCCTTCAGGCCGATGCGATAGACCAGCGAGTCGTGCACCCCATCCTTACACGGCGTCGTGTAGAGGTAGCGCCGCTCGATGCTGCCATCGGCCGACGATGCGCCCGCGTTCGGGTGCGTGCCGTAGCTGTAGATGACGTAGGCCAGCTCGGTCGAGAAGCCCTCCAGCGTGTAGATGCGTGTCTCGTTGAAGCGTGTCACGGCTTGGTTCAGGGCCGATGCCTGCGCATTGATTTCCTCCTGGGTGGTCTGTTCGTTCACGCCATTGGCAAACACCTGAGCCGCGTTGATGGCATCCATCAGGTCGTTCAGGGCCGATGTCGGGTAGCCCAGCGTCACGTCGGTCTGGGCGCTGTTGGCCAATGCCGTTGCCGCCTCAAGCGCGCCGTTGAACTTGGCCATGAAGACCTTCACGAGCGAGGCGTCAATTCCGACCAGCGTGAACACCATGTCGGCGCGGTCGAACGTTCCGCTGCCCCAGATCCAGTCATCGGCGAAGCCTCGCGCACGAATCTGCTGGTTGCCGTTCGACGGGCTGTTGATGCGGTACATCGAGACATCGCCGTACAGGCCCGACTGCGATGGCCGCTGGTCGCCCGTGTAGTTGATGGTCAGCGTGGTGGCTGTGGCCGATGCACCGATGCGCTCACTGCCGCCTATCGTCGAGTGGTGGCTGCCGATGTACTTCTTGTTGCCGTAGTTCCGTATCTCGAAACCGCCCTCGACCGGCGTGATGCTCCACAGCAGCGCGGGGTCGTCCCACAGGTAGTCCTCGGTCGCGCCCAGCGAGCCGTTGTCGTTGAACGTGAGGTATTTCGGGGTGCCGGCCAATGTCGTGCTCGAATTGTACGGCACGGTGGCATAGCTGATGATGCGGTACAGCTTGCCCTCGCTCGGGACGAAGGGATTGACACCGGCCCGCGTGCCGCCGCCTGGCCGCATGAACTCGTCGTTGACCGAGACTGTGGCCGAATAGAGCGACTCGAGATTGTCGGGGCCGATGGTCTTCAGTCGGAAGTAATAGACCTTGTCGGGCGTGAGGTCCGTGAGGGTGGTCTCAGTGGCATCGGCCGCAAGCCGCTGCACTTCGGTGAAGGTCTTGTTGTCTTCCGACTGCTCGACGACGATGGCGGTGGCGTTGTCGGCCTCGCCGTTCATCCACGAGAGGCGCACGGTGGTGGCGTCAACCAGCTCGGCCACGGGGTTGAGCGGATACATGAGGTAGCTGCTCTTCTGGGCCAATGAGTTGACATAGTGCTCGATGTTCGTGTAGCCGCCGCCCAGGGTGTAGTCCGTCGCATCGGCCGCGAGGGGATTCAGTCCGTTGGCCGATTCCCAGTCGTCGGGCATCCCGTCGTTGTCCGTGTCGGCGGGACGAGGGCCATTGGCCACAACCCCGATACCGCCCACGTTGTCCTCACTGGCGATGAACGAGCCCTTGGTGCCCAAGGAGGTCACCTGCTCGATGATGCGCTTGTCGTGGCTGTCGCGCACGCGGGAGGCGCCGACGTGATCTACGATGGTGTAGTAGGCTTTTTCGGCCGATTCGACATTCATCGGGTGGGTCGTCCGGAAGTTCGGGTTGGCCATCGGCGTAGCGCTGTTGTAGTCGGTGATGAGCGTGCCGTTGAGGGCGCCGTCGCGGTTGCCGTCGTAGTAGTTGCCCGTGCTGTAGAGGTGGTCGGTGGCGGTCCAGTCGTCGAAATACTTCTGCGAGCCTTCGGGACCGGCGATGAAGTAGTTGTTGATGACGTCCTGGTAGTTGTCGGCCGCCGAGTGTCCGCCGATGATGCCCATCCCGTAGTTATAGACCACGTTGTTGTAATATTGCACGTAGCACTTCATCTTCGGGTTGCGGCTCTTGTTGTCGGCCCACAGGCAGTGGTGGATGGTCCAGTTGCGTGTGCCGTCGGTGATGCTGCCGAAGCGCTGCGGCTCGATGCCCTCGCTGTTGATGCAGTATTGCCACGTGACGTTGTTGGCGTCCTTGATGTGGACGTTGTCCCATGGGCCCCACGAGACGGAGCAGTGGTCCATGATGAAGTTCTGCACCTCGTCGAGCGTGAGCGTACACTTGCTGCTGTTGACGCTCTTGCCGCCGCGCATTCGGATGTAGCGCATGATGACATTCTTGGCCTTCGATGCGATGACGCGTCCGCCGTAGATGGTGATGCCTTCGCCCGGGGCGGTCTGACCCGCGATGGTGATGTTGCTGGCGATGGTGATGCTCTTGCCCGTGATGTCAATCACGCCGCCCACGTCGAAGACGACAAACCTGTTCGGCTGGCTTACGGCATCGGCCAATGACCCCGCGCCCGCCGCATTCAGATTGGTGACGTGGACCACCTGGCCGCCGCGGCCGCCGCTGGCATACGCGCCGTAGCCCTCCGCTCCCGGGAAGGCCAGTTGTTGTGCATCGGCGTTCATGATTGTGGCCAATGCGATGATGCTAAAAGCTAAGTTTTTCATACAGTCTCGATTTAGGCTGCAAAGATACGGGGCATTGGCCAATGAAAACTTGTACAAAGTCCGAATATGGATGGACGATATTATTGAAAGAGGACTTTTCCCGGCCCTCATGGATGAAACGCCATTGGCCAAAAAATGAATATTTTACATCCAATATTTTGTATTTCAGAGAAAAATGCGTATCTTTGCGCCTCATTTTTAGGGAATTCTGTTAAAAGTCACCTCCCCTCGGGGAGGGGGTTCCCAAGGTTAAGGTATTTGTTATGATTTACATCCGCACGATTCTATCCTTTTTAGCGTTCTCATTGGCCACAGTCACCACCACTGCGCTGGCCCAGGATGCCCACGTCATGGGCCATATCGCCGACGAGAAGGGCGAGCTCATGCCCTACGTCAACGTCATGCTCCGGGGCACGACCGCCGGCAGCCTCAGCGACGAGACGGGCCACTATTTCCTGAAGGACCTGCCCATCGGCCGTCAGACCCTCGTCTTCAGCTGCGTGGGCTACACCACTGTCGAGCGCACCGTCGAACTTGGCCACAACCAGATGCTCGAACTCAATATCGTGATGCAGGAGGAGAGCTACATGATGGACGATGTCGTCGTCTCGGCCAATAAATATGCCACCAAGCGCAAGGAATCGGCCACCATCGTCAACGTCATCTCGCCCGTCCTCATCGAAAATACGGCAGCCCACTGTATGGCCGATGTTCTGAGCTTCCAGACCGGCCTGCGCGTCGAGCAGACCTGCACCAACTGCGGCGTTCCCTCCCTGCGCATCAACGGCCTGGACGGCCAGTATTCCCAGATTCTGATGGACTCGCGCCCCATCTTCTCCTCGCTCGCCTCCGTCTATGGTTTGGAGCAGATTCCCGCCGGCATGGTCGATAGGGTAGAGGTCATCCGTGGCGGTGGTTCGGCCTTGTTTGGGGCCAATGCCATTGCCGGCGTCGTCAATATCATCACCAAGGAGCCCACGCGCAACTTCGTCAACATCGACCACAGCAGCTCCTTCCTCGAGTCCGGCGCCAGCGACCACAACACGGCGATGAACGCCTCCATCGTGACCGACAACCAGCAGGCCGGCTTCTTCCTCTTTGCCGTCCAGCGCAAGCGCGAACAGTACGACCGCGATGACGACGGATTCTCGGACATCCCCCTGCTCAACAGCACCACGGCCGGCCTCCGTTCTTTCTTCCGCACCAGCGAATACACCCGCCTCACTGCCGAATATCACCACGTCACCGAATATCGCCGCGGCGGCTGCGACCTCGACCTGCCGCCCCACGAGACTGACCTCGCCGAGCAGCTGCGCCACTACATCGACGCCGGTTCCCTGCGCTGGGATGCCTATTCACGCGACTCGCGCCACTACTTCCAGCTCTACGGCAGCGTCCAGAACACCGCACGCGAGAGCTATTTCGGCACCGGCAAGAACCCCAATGCCTATGGACGCACCAGCGACGTGACCGCCGTCGCCGGCACGCAATACCGCTTCAGCTATCCCTTCTTGGCCAATGTCACCGGCGACCTCAGTGCTGGCGCGGAATACACCTACAACCGCCTGCATGACCGGATGCTCGGTTACGGCCGCGACATGATCCAGGCCGTCCGCGTCGGTGGCGCCTATGTCCAGAATGAGTGGAAGGACGACCGTTTCAGCCTCCTCGTGGGTGGCCGTCTGGAGCAGCACAACCTGCTCGACAATCCCATCTTCTCGCCCCGCGCCAACTTGCGCTATTCACCCTCGCGCGACGCCATCTTCCGCCTCACCTACGCCAGCGGTTACCGTGCGCCCCAGGCCTACGACGAGGACCTCCACGTGGGCGCCGTGGGCGGCGAGGTCTCGCTCATCTCGCTCGACCCCGACCTCAAGCCCGAATATTCCCACAGCCTCAGCGGCAGCATCGACCTCTATCACCGTTTCGGTGCCTGGGAGACCAACCTCACCGTCGAGGGCTTCTACACCCGTCTGAACGACGTCTTTGCCTTGGTCGAAAACGGACATGACGCGGCGGGCAACCTCCTGCTCACACGCGTCAATTCCAGCGATGCCTACGTGGCCGGCCTCAACCTTGAGGGCAAGATAGCCTACCGCAAGCTCTTCCTCCTCCAGGGCGGCTACACCCGTCAGCGCAGCCGCTACAGCGAGCCGTTCATGTGGAGCGACGATGCCGCCATTCCCCCCCAGCGCCGCATGTTCCGCACGCCGGACAACTATGGCTATTTCTTGGCCAATGTCACTCCGCTCCACGACTTCACCGTCTCCATCAACGGCAAGCTGACGGGCTCGATGCTGGTGCAGCATTTTGCGGGATTTGTGGCCCAAGACGAGGAGGTCACGACCGACCGCTTCTTCGAGTTGGGCATCAAGCTGAGCCAGGAGTTCCATCTCTACAAGCACTATACGCTCGAACTGAACGGCGGTGTGAAGAACCTGCTCGACCAGTTCCAGCCCGACCTCGACCGCGGCATGGATCGCGATGCGGCCTATGTCTATGGCCCCGCCCTGCCGCGCACGTGGTTCATTGGCCTCAACCTGAAGCTTTAAGGAAACAGTCGGGAATTTTTATTTTATCCAATCTTCGCACTGGGCGACAATCCGCCAGATGGTGCTTCGAGAGAGATTTGTCTGATGTTGTATTTCACTGGTCTTAAATCCTGATTTCCATAGGTAGCAAACCTTCTTCCGTTCTTCATTGAACGACTTCATTTGGTAAACTTGTTCGGAGAAGGAGGGCCATTTGTCATCCACAGAGCGATACAACTCATCCCAATCCTGATTTGTCAGATTCAGTTTGCCTTTTGCTGCCTCTTTTAATTTTTGCAGGATTCCCTCTGTGTTATTGCCCAGTTGGTTTTGTCGCATTTGGCGGAGAATATTCTTATTCAGTTCTGATTTTTCTCGTAGTTCATCCTCTGTCTTGCGCAGGTTGTCATTGACATTGGCCAAGACCTTGTCTATTTCATCCTTCTCTTCTTGTGCCTGTTGTAGTTCCTGTTCAAGAATTTGAATCAGGCGATTCATTTTTTCTTTTTCTTTGCCGATATTTTTGACTGCATCATTCAGTGAGACGATTTTGAGCATTTGTTTTTTTCTGTAGTGATAGATTATCAATAAGAAAATGATTGTCAAAATAGCGATCATAATGATTATTTCAAGGATTAATTCCTTATATGCCCGGTTTTCTTCCATTACCCGTTTCTCCTCTTCTATGTCCCGTACATACTGATACCAGTTGTCGATGGTTGCTGTTTTTTCTTGACGTTTGCCGAGTTCCAACGAATCATTGACAGCAACGAATGCCTGCGCGAATTCTGTCGCTCTTTTCAAGTCTCCACGTTGCCTGTAAGCCTCAAATAAAGCTTTTGAGACATCATACATATCGTTCAGATCTTCTTTTTTGGCCAATACATTTTCGAAACACATCATGGCCGAATCCACATTGCCTGTCATCAGGTAATAGCGCCCCATAGCATTGTCGCTGTTTGACGTAGGAGCAATGTTTTTCTTATATAGATCCTTTATCAAGTGTGCGCAAGTATCAGCTTCCGTTATTTTCTTATACTCTACATAGTCGTAAAGTATTTTGGATATGATTTCTAAATCACGCTTGTTTGTTTGTAATTGTCCATCCAACGCCATGTCATAATATTCAAATGCCTTATCAATGCTGTCGCAATGAAGGTAGGCGTATCCTAAATGAGTTATGGTCGTGGGCTCTAAATCGTTAAGTTTTAATGACAATTGGTACTCTTTGAGAGAGTATTTCAGACACGATTGATAATTCAATACGTTGGAATAAAGATAGGAGAGATTGGAAATGGTGTATAGATATAATAATGATTCGGTTTCTCCTTCAATTTTTTCGGCGATAGATTCTGATTTCAAAAAATAATCAATGGCAGTGGGAGCATCCCGCATGTCGCGGAATGTACTTCCCGCGACATAATATGCCAATTGCAAATCCTGAAGCGAGCCCTTATTTTCAAAGTATTCGACTAGTTGCTTGGCCAGTTTGGTCGATTGGGGCTTGACGAAAGCCCTGTCTTGGAGGCGTGCCTTGACGAGTTCATATCGCATTCGCACATATCTGGATTGTTCTGAAACGGTTTCTTCTATCGAGTCCAATTTGATAAGGCCTTGACTAGGGTCCTTTGTGGCCAGAATGTCTTGTAATGTCGTCTGTATTTCTCTATCATTATGATTCTCACAAGAATATAAAGATAGACAAAACAATAAAGAGAGAAGTAATTTGTTCATTAGACAGATTGTATTTTAGTTATAATAGCCGTGCGAAGATAATGATTTTTTTATTATTATGGTAAATTTAGACACAATAATCTGGCATTTTTTGTTTCAAGTTGTTTCATGAAACAACTTGAAACATCCTTTTTGCATTTTTTCTTTTTATTTGTTATACCTTTGCGCCGAACAACTAACCAATACAACTTCTAACAATGAGAAAATTTTTATTTATTTTATCGATTGCGTTTGCAGTCATGGAGACATCATTCGCAAGCAATGAAAATGGTGTATGTTTGTCCCGTATTGTCATGAATCCAGGTAATGTTACCACGCAACCACGCAGGGGAATATCTATTACGCCAGATAGTGTAACACTTAATGGAAAACAATTTGCCTCGACATGGCGTTTTGTACGTCCAGTTAAAGCCGTTTATAGTATCTATAATTCCGATGGTGATTGTGATGTCGCAGAGGAAGATGTGCCTATTGAAGGCTTTTTGCGTATAGATGAGCTGTCATTGCATGAGACGGGGGTCTATCAGTTACAGATTGTCGCCAAAGAAGATTGCATTCTGACGTTGATAACAGACTATCAAGATGGAGAACCAGAGATAGAGTCCGTTTCGCTTTCATCTGCTGGTGTATATCACTTGGATATTGTCGTGACAGACGATAACGAATAACCCGTTTCCCCTTGAAAAAATATTTAACGTGTTAATATCCAGACCATATTGGTAAAAAAGGAATTCGATTTAAAAATTTTTAAAAAATGACGAAAAAGATTTTATTTCCAAAGTTGGCACTTTTAGCCATATTTACATTTTCATCATGTAGTGAGGAAAATGATTATCTTCCAACCGTGTCTTCTGAAAGCGTTGGAGAGGTATTATGTGGTAACGAAGCAATTGTCCAGGAAGCGATTATGTTCGTTTCATCCCTCGATGATGGGACTACACGCTCTGGCTCGGCCTATTCTGTTAATTCTATTCAAAAAATGAATTTAGAAACCGCAGGTGATACCCGTGTTGATGACTCTCTAGCCGTTCCTGATTTCTATTCTGTAGGGTTGAAGGATGAAATGGGGACTGTCATCTTAGCAGAAAAAGGCAATACCATAAAGCCCCTTGCCTATTTTCAGGGCGAAAACGATCTTGATATCAATGAAGTTCTTGAAGATACGACAAGTACGCTCTCTTTTATTGTCAAAGTTTTGGTAGAGCAGAATCTTGATATGGAAGAATCCAACGTCGTATCAGATACTCGTGCTGTAACTAATACAATTGTTGAACGGCTTGAACCGAAGTGTAAGGTCTATTGGCATCAAGGCTCTCCATTTAACAAATATTGCTTTACATATGGCGGAGCACAAGCTGTTGCAGGGTGTGTTGCGATTGCAGGCGTACAGGCTTTAACCGTTTTACAACCTCGAGAACCTCTCATCAGTTCTTGGGACGCAGTGATTGCAGAAAATTATTATTATTTTTCCAACACGGAGGTAACTAATGAAGTCGCAAGATTGATTGCTGAGATTGGAGCAAAAATTAATATGAACTATGGAGAAACTGCGTCAGGCGCACAGAAGAGTGATTTGATAAAACACTTCAAGGAAAAGTATGGCGTCGTGGATTATGATTGTGGACGAGCCATCGATGTATTAAAAACAGAACATGGAGTGATTATAATAGGTGGTTACGCTACGAAAACGACAAAAAAGAAGTTCTTTAAGAAGACGACTACATACTCGAATGGTCATGCTTTCATTGCAGATGGTTACGTCAAATATGGTGATGAAGGGAAAAAGAACGATGATCCCTATTATCTTCATATCAATTATGGCTGGGGAAATAATTCCTATAATGGCTATATTCTCTCTGCGAATAAAAATTATACGGAAGATGCAGGTAAGAAATATATTTATAAAATTACTTATGCTACATTGACTTATCCTTCTGAGAAAAACTGGTAAATATAAAAACGTTAAATTCATATCGTTATGAAAACTATTCAGCATTATTTTCAGAGTCTTGTCTGCCTGAGTGTCTGTGCTTTTCTGTTAATTTCCTGTCATAAGGAGGAATCCGATTCGCTGGGAATCTGGACACCTGTAATATGGGAAGATACAGATTATGAACAGGTCCAGGAAGATGGGAATGATTATTTCTCGGTTCCAAGTGATGGTGGAAGTTTCCAGTTCCATTGCAAGAATTATGACATAATAACTTTTCTTGCTGGAGAAGTGAAACAAGAGGGAGAGACTTTATTGCACATTCCCTTTGATGAAGAGAAATCCATTGGCAAATATTTCAAAATTGCAGAAAATGACATCTGCGATGTTGTGGTAGAAGGTAGTGATGTATCTGTCTCCATCAAACCGAATGACGGTACCGTAAGGTTTGTTGATATAGATATCGCATATGGTGATGTCAGATCTTTTTTGCGATTCAAGCAAAATGGCAAATAGTTTTCTTTCTGATTCCAAGGCGACAAAATCAAATTATCGCCTTGGAAGAAGTTAAAATAGCCAATATTAATCAAGACGTGTTGTATAGGAACCAGATTCAATGTTGTGAATAAATTTGTAATTTTGTTTCTTTTATTCTGTTTTGTGGCATTAGGTTTGACCTCATGCCATATATATGGATTAACATCTGGAGTGGAATTGTTGTCGAAAGAAGATCAACTGAAAGTCATTTCGACCAATAACCCAATAGACAGTCTAACGGCCGATGGAAATGTATATGTTGTGAGTATTCCTCAGATTAAAGATTATATTGCAAAAAGTGATACCTTGTTGGTCTATCATTGGGTCCCAGGTTGTACGGCATCACAATGTGTACTACCGAGTTTTATTGAACACTATTGCGATTCACATGACTACAAGTGTCTTCTATTGTTGATTTCATTTACAAGTACCAATTGTTTTTCCATTTATGATGCGAAACATAGTCCACTTATTATGCCAGATTTCAGTATTTATGAGACGAAATATAAGTCAAAGTATTATTCACTTTTCAATGTCGAAATGATAGGTAGAGATGATTATGACATTTGGCTATTCGCAAATGGGAAATATGTGAAATCATTAAAAGTTGAAAATTTGGTGCCATGATTAGAAATTGGCCAAGTTCGGAAAGAGTTTACTTGTAGCAATCATTCGGGAATCATCGTGGTGGACGAATAGCCCGTTTCCCTTGAAAATTATATGTGAACGGATTCTGAAACAGTTCCGTAATAATTTTACTAATAACAAAAACAATGAAGAATTTATTTCTGACCATAGGGCTGGCATTCAGTTGTCAAGCCCTTTCGGCACAAATCTCCATCGACTCTACGGCCAATGCGCCACGGGGCGGCGATGAACTGTGCAAGTTGAAAATCTCGTTCGTTGCGCCGGAAGACGGCGGCAAGGATCAAGTCTGGCGGCTCGGCGAGGCCAACAAGAAAAGCCGGCAGGTGCGCCAACGTATCACCGCGTCGGGCGACACCATCGCCGTGTTCGAGGCAGGGCGAATCCGCCACTTCCTGATGCACGGCAACACGCTGACGGACAAGGGCGAACAGAGCCGCCGCGCCTACATGCTCTACGACGAGCTGCGGCCTATGCTCCGCTATCCGTTTGCGTTCGGCGACAGCATTTCGGGTCAGTTCTCCGGCATCGGCCGCGAAGAGAATGTCGATGCAGAACGCACTGGGTTCGGCTATACCGTGGCCGATGGAACGGGCATACTGACCGACGGCCTCGACACGCTCCGCAACGTGACGCGCCTGCATTTCCGCGACGACTTCACCGACACCTATTTCGGAGCCGACACGACACGCTTCCGCACCGTCATCGACCGCTACGCTTGGTTCTGCGCCGGCTTCCGATACCCCGTTCAGGAGTCGCTACGCTGGTTCGAGGCCGATGGCGACAGCCTGATTCCGACCGACAGCACGACCTACCTCTACCTGCCCGAAATGCAGTTGGCGGACTTGGCCGACGATGCCGTCAACGATTCCATCCGTACCTTGTTGGCCAACGCCGCAGCCGCAAGAACATCGGCCGCAAGCGGACAGATTTCCACGCTACGCGACCTGCAGGCTGGCATTTCGGCCGATGGAAGCCGTCTCGACCTGCATTTCACCGTCACCGAGCCGTGCGACCTCTCGTTCATCGCGTGCGACGTGATGGGCAACGTGCTCGGTTCTGCACACTACGCGAATTGTGCGCCCGGCGAGCGACAGGAGAGCATCGCGCTTTCGCACCGTCCTGTGGGCAATGTCGTGATGCTCCGCATCGAGAGCGGAGAGGAGAGAATGAGTTTGAAAGTGAACCAGTAAAAACTAACAAAAATGAAAAAAATATTCACATTGATTCTATTGACATTATTACATTTACAGTTATATGCCAATTATGATATGCCAGACGAAATACCGACTCCGAATGCTGCGTCGTTAGGTACGTATGGTATTATTCCTGTATCTCTATATACAGGAAAGCCAAACATTTCCATTCCGTTGTATACTTTTGAATATAGAGGGTTATCCCTTCCTATCTCTTTGGATTATGATGCTTCTGGAGTAAAAGTGAACGAATTGCCAGGATGGGTTGGCATGAATTGGTCTTTAAAAGCAGGAGGTGTCATTACAAGATCAGTACGCGGGTACGTAGATGAACGTCACAATGTTATTGTTAATCTGCCAGGTCCAGACCAATATGAAAATTATGATAACCACAGAGGTCTTGGAGGAGACTATGATGTGAGCAAATATGAAACAGTGGCTGAAAATTTCTTCGAAGCTTATCGTATTTTGGCTTGTAGCAATGATAAATATGCCAATCTTGAATCGATAGCAGACCATGCATCCTATTATGATACTTCAGCGGATGTATATTTCTTTAATTTTATGGGATATTCAGGATACTTCTATTTCAACCATGAAGGACAATGGAAAGTACAAAGTGAAAGCAATCTTGACGTTATCTTTAAAGTAGATGAAGATTCCAACTATATAGCTCCTTTCATTCCCAAATTCCGCAATGGTGCTGATATGGATAAATCCATCAAAGGCTTTACGATAAGAGATGATAAAGGTTTCTTGTATGAATTCGGCAATAATGCTGACGCGATTGAATATAGCACTCCGTTCTATGATATGGGACAATGGGATGCTATGAGTTGGTATTTAACTAAAATTACAGACAAGTATGGTAATGTCCTCTATACATTTGAATATGAAAGAGGAAAGTATATTGTTCAAGTTCACAATTATAATCAAAGTATTTCTTACAGCAACAGCAATCATTACGGGAATTCTTTATTCTATGATTTAAAACTAAAATATTCACATTCTGACGGAGGCAACTTGATTAAATTATCGTTTCATTTCAACTCTCCAGTTTATTTAAAAAAAATCAGAGCAGGCAATGGAATGATTGCAGAGTTTGAATCATGTGACAATGAAGATAAAGATGAAAAAGGGGAAGATTATATGGCATTCAATCGGTTGTATTATAGGTTGTACAATTTGTTCCACGATGACGTCGGAAAGGCATGCTATCGCTCTCATCTGCGGCAATATGCCTATCACGAATATGATTCATACAATTTTTTTAGGATGAAAGATTCTGAGTTTTCGTATCTTTCACCTATGTACTATAAAGAAACCAAGCAGGAAGACCTAATGGAAAAAGTGCTTTATAATAAGTATAAACGCCGGAACGATCAGTTTAATAATTTTTTTGATACAGATGAAGAAGACATATTCAGCAAGACTCGTGTAAGGAAATTGAGTAAGATCTTTTTTACTCACGAAGATGAGAATGAAAAAGGAATCGGCTATCGGTTAAAATACAAATATAATGGGCGTATGCATCTTGATAAAATTTTTATCAACACTATTGGAACGGCAAAAGTATCTAATGGAGATTATTCAAAATTGGGATCATATCAATTTAAATATGACCATTTTGGAGAAATTCCAGAGGATCCTTTGGTTGAATCTGATGCATGGGGATATTATAACAATGGAGATTCCTGTGCGGAAATAAGCAACACTGGATATCGAGAACCGAATCCATATTATGCGAAATTGGGGTCATTGGTAGAAATTCAATATCCGACAGGAGGAACAACCGAATTCGAATATGAAATAAATCAATATGGAAGCTATCTTAACGAAAATAAAACGAATGTTATCCAGTGTGAGAATAACTTTGGAAGCGGGTTGAGAATAGCGTCAATTACAAATTGGGACAGTCCAAGTCATACCAAGATGTTGAGTAAAAAAACATATACATATACCATGCCAAATTCCGACAGATCAAGTGGTATAATATTCGCATTACCCATATTTATATGGAAAAATTGGAAAGGATCCTTGGTAACAGAAAATGGAACATCAATCTTTAGTATAAAAAGGAATTGTTCAATTCTTCCTCTAGTTAATTCATTCGGTCCTAATCTCGGCTATTCTTGTGTAAAAGAAACAAATATCGACGGAAGTTATACGGTCAATTGGTATTCAAATATGTCGAATCCAGATTTGAGAGACGAACGTTATTATCAAGAATATCAAAAAGCTGGATGTGCGACACCTTTTGATGAAAATTATACGGATAAAAGTTTCATGAGGGGAAAATTGCTCTTGTCAACTTCGTATGACTCGAATAACAGAAAGATAAAATCTACAGGATACAAGTACAGACCTATAGAAGAGTTGAAAGACAAATATGAAATTATGAGTGATTTGTCGCTCAAATGGTCTTCGATGCATACCTATATTTTCCCGTCTTATCATCTAAACAAGGTAGAATCATTTACTGATCAATATATTTTGCCAACTGGTGGTCTGTATAAAGTGTATTATTCTCCATACGACTTGATGCAAGTGAATGATACAATTTTTGAAGGCAATGGCGATTTTATCACCCGAACAAACTATATGAAGTCTGATGAAATTCTACAGGTAACAACTCCTTATGCGCATAAATCCGACATAAGACTTTTGAAAAGCAAAGAAATAACTAATAGTGAGCAATCATACAAGGAAGACTATGCATATACGAATTTACATGAAAGTCCTCTTTATCAGAAATACTTTAATTTAATTCCCAATCAAGTAGACACATACGTCAACGATGTACTTATTAAATCTCATCGGACAGTATGGGGGTATGAAAATGATTGGAAAAACTATGTGCCAAGAAAAGAACAAGAAAAAACAGGGACAAATGGATTTGTGGATAAAGTAATTTATGGTGCCTATGGCCCGAAAGGAAACTTAACTGAATATTCTTTACAGGGTGTTACCACCAAATTGGTTTGGGACGAATGGAACAATCATGTAACAGAGGTCATCAAAGGAAATTTGATTACAGGGTATGCTTATGATAATGTATTTGGACTTCAAGCGATATGTATGCCTAATGGCACGGGAAGAAGATATGAGTATGATCAAATAGGACGTTTGATATGTGAAAGCACAAAAGGACAGAAGATATGCAGTTATGAATACAATTATAGGAATCAGACAGCTGATACACTTGTGAGTCAAGATACATTTCAGAGAGTAAAGGCTGATTGTTCTGTGGCAGTTGGTTCGATGTTTAGCGAACATGACCAAACAAAGAATTTCGAAATTGCTCATTTCCAGCAATCTGTCACTTTTCATGTTAGAATGTTTACCAACGAACAATATGCGACAGGAGTTGTTGTTATATCAAGTTCAAATAATGAGATAAACTATGTGTTTAATCTTGGCAAGTCTAATAAAGACATCGATTTGACATTCACAAAACAATTGAATCCTGGTAATTATTCGATACATGCCAAGATTGAGAATTCAGTAGGGATGCAAGGTAATCGTTCTTTTGCGACCATCAGCGCGACTTATGAAGAAGTGAAATGAAGAAGTATAAACAATAAAAACCTTTAATGTTATGAATGTAAGAGGTTCAGTATGTGTGTTACTATTTTGTAGCGTAGGCATACCCGTTTTGGCTCAAAGTCAAGAGCAGAATTATATACAGAAGTCAACATATTTGGACTACTATTATTATGGGAAAACCACAGATACCATACAATATTTTGATGGACTTGGCAGGCCTGTTCAAGTTGTATCCGGTGATTGTAATACAGATGGCACATACCAATATTTACATCAGGAATATGACGGATTGGGCAATGTGGTAAAAATATGGTCACCTTTAATTGGGGACAGAGAGCCAAATATGGTTTCTGAAAAAGACCTGCCATTCATTAGCAGAAATAACTATAACGATGAAAAGGCGTTTTCTTCCATTTCATATGATGGCCTTGGTAGAGTGATGACAATAACACCGCCAGGAGAGGCTTGGAGAGGTAAATGTAAAAAGAAGTATTACCGCGTAAACAATGAGTCGGAGATAAGATTCTATTCGGCTTCAGATTTGAGTGGCAAATCCTATTACAAAGCGTATTCATTATTATGCACCATGGAAGAAGATGAAGACCAGCATAAAACAGCTTTATTTGAGGATTTCATGGGGCGAAAGATCCTTGAAAGAAGGTTTGAAGGGACAGAAGAATTTGACACATATTATGTTTATAATAATTTGAATCAGTTAACTTGTGTCCTACAACCTATGTATCAAGTCGATGCGGATATTGACAAATATGCTTTTCAGTATACTTACGATGCACAAGGCAGAATGATTACTAAGAAAATGCCAGGTTGTGAACCTGTACGTTATTGGTATGATGCTGCTGATAGAGTTATAAAAATGCAAGATAGTAATTTGCGCGAATATGACTATTTCCGAACATTTGAATACGATGAAATTGGCCGTATGATCAAGCAAAGTATTGTCTGGAATGGCGATGGCGATTTTCATGATGAGGACGAAGGTGGAAACGCGAATGGAGACATCTGGGAATACGATGAAATCATAAACTATTACGATACGTATGATTATCTTGATACATTAGAACATCTAATTCCCTATAATCTCTGTTCGATTAATGATGCGTTTTACGATATTGGACAGCCCAAGAATTTGTTGAGTGAATATGCAGGTATAATTGAGAATGGCGGTGATTATAGTATTGGACTTCTAACTGGGACTTGGCAATTATCCAGCAACGGAGAAGGTGTTCTCTCATCATATAGCTATGATCGTTTTGGACGCCTAGAGTTACAATCTGATTTCGGATTGGATTCGCATTTGTCGATAAAGAGAAAAGATTATAACTATGTGGGTGATTTAATAAAAGAGGAGTTCGAAGAGTACGATTACAATCCTGAAAGGCAGGATATCGTTCTACATTTAATCTATAATGGCCATATTTTATATTATTATGGTCAAAATGAAAAATATAATGAGAATCCGCACACTAAATTGCTCAGTTCATCCGTTATTACTCTAAACGATGTTCGAAACGGAGTGACTATGACAGATACCATTCAGAAAATCACGTATGATGAGTTTGGCCGTGTTGTGAAGAATGACCGCAGCGGAAAGATGGGTGACATGACGTACACCTATGATAACTTGCGCGGGTGGCAGACTAGTATTACAGGTGCGAATGGAGTCTTCCGACAGAAGGTATATCGTGAAAGTGGGGCGGAAATGCCTTGTTTCAATGGCAATATCTCTGCTTTAGAATGGACGACTGAAGCTGGTTCCCTCAATCGATACGATTATGGTTACGACAAATTGAACAGGTTGTCCTACGCAAAATATAGTCGTTACCAGACAACAGTTTCATCTTCTGGGTCGATTACTTCAACATTGATTCCTGGTGGAAATGGCAGAACTTATGACTTCGGTGTTGATTATAGTTACGATAAAAATAGCAATTTGACATGGATTGAGCGGCAAGGGTATAAGAATGGCTTTTTCGATACAATTGATGATCTTGACATTGAGCGCAATGGTAATCAATTGAAATCTGTCTATGACGGCAATCAAGAACGATTGGTTTATGAAAGTGCCGCTGATTTCGTGGACGGTGCCGATGAAGACACGGAGTACTTCTATGATGCCAATGGCAATCTCATTCAAGACAATAATAAGGGTTTGATCTATGAATACGACTTGTTGGGTCATCCGCTTGCCGTGAGTGGTAGCAATACGAGAGTGGAATATGTTTATGCTGCTGATGGAAGAAAACTTCGCACGACGCACAAACAATACACATCAACCACAAAAGAGAAGTTATTAACCAGTACGACAACAGACTATCGAGGTCGTTTCATTATTAAAGATGGCATCACAGGAATGTGTCAATTTCCAGGTGGATACTATGAATTTACCAAGGGTGTACTGAAAAACCTGTGTTTCTATATCCAAGATTATCAGGGAAACAACTGCATGGCCGTGCGTAGCAAAAGTGGTATTCTACAACGTAATAACTACTATCCGTATGGTGGCGCTATTGGACGACTTGACGTTAATCCTGATCGACAGATTTTCAAATACAGCGGCAAGGAATTAGAGCGTGCCTATGGCATTGAACTCTATGATTTCCACGCCCGTCAGTATGATCCGTTCATCGGTTCGTTCAATAGCATTGACCCACATTGCGAAAGCTATTATGGAGTTAGTCCGTATGCTTATTGTGCGGGAGACCCAATCAATTGTATTGACCCGACAGGAATGGATACCTTGAATATTACGGGTTCATGGGATTCAAATCAACATTGGATATGGAGTATTGATTATCATCAAGGTGGGGAAAGAGATATTTATAATGTGACAAATCCCGCTGGCAACATGACTACTTATACGTTTGATGCATATGCAGATGTCAGTCAATTGTTTATTGAACAATCTAATGATCTTTGGTTAAGCGTAGTCAATGTTAAAGGGCAGGATATATATGGGTGGGCAGTTAATCCGGCCGGAGAACCAAGTATATACGTCGGTTCTGGGACTTCCCCGTACGCTGGAACTTTCTTATTGGAAAGTCATAATTCTGCAAATAATTGGCGTTGTGCTGGCCCTACTGTTTGGGGCTTTAACCAACAAACGCAGAAAGCTGAAGACAGACAATTGCGAATCCATTATGCAGGGTGGAACATAAATAGTAAAAAGTATATTCCTCTTGAGGACTGGACTCAAGGTTGTAGCGTCGTAAGTTCATCATATATGAAAGATAATAATGGGGATATTCAGTTCCAGCCAAAGCAATCTTTTGAATTCTACAAATCGATTCAAGAAAATCTAGGAGGGACACAATTTACCTATTCGCCAAGAGCGGACAAAACTCGCTATGGGTACAGATTTAGTAGTCCCATAAATAAATGGATGCAAATAAAATATTAAAATAAAGAATATATGAAATCTTTGATAATTATTGTTGTATCATTCCTTTTCTTTGTAATTTCAGCATATCCTGATAATCATTGGGAACGTGACACCATTGATACGGAACGGAGTCAACCAAGTCAACCAAGTTTCTTCGGATTACGTCTTTATCCTGAGAAATTGGATTCTGCTTCTTTAGAAAAGGTTGTGAAAGAGAACGATATCTATACTTGTATATTGGAAGAGACGCAAAAGAATAGCGTTTTCGTTTTGGCCTATCGAAAATTGGACAAATTGTCGATAGGGGAGCCCTATATCGGAATTGATGGTGCAGAGATTCGATCTAAATTCCTTCAGAGATCGATAGATGTCACATTCTTAGAAGATTCTATAGATTGTGAAGAAAGTGGGGATTGTGACTGTGGCCCATTCGAGTTCAGGGTGATTATGGGAATGGATACGCTTACCTATGCTCGTCCCAGACCTAAGGGAGCTTACAAGTTTGACAATGCCGTCATTAACGACATGCGGTTCTACTATGATGATATGTCGGTTGGACAATCCATAAGCAAATGTAAAATTAGCCAATATATACCCAAAGACATTTTGGCTAATGTCCGTTCTATTGTCATAATGACCCCGGCTATTTGTTGCTGGCATATTGGAGGACGAAAAGAAGTTAAGGAGTCCGATGATATGTTCATAGATGTATATCTTGATAATGGCATAATCAAAAGAATAACGATTCAAGCGGCGCTCTGATATTTGGAAAACCGTAAAAAAACGATAACAGGATAAAAGTAACCATTATATATCATTCTTCTCGCAACCGCATCCCCAAAATGTGGTTACGAGATTTTTCGTCCGTATGCCATCGGCCATAAAACTGATTTCCATCGTTTTTAATTGATGGACAATTCGGTAGCGTCGTTTTTAAAACGTCGCTACACATTCCTGCTGTCATCGTTTGATATTTTTAACTTTTCATTAACTTGCTTTAAGTGGCCGTTTGATTTTTTTCCCTTATTTTTGCGGCGACAAAATCAAATCACAATAAACATTTTGGGTTATGAAAAAGAAATTTGCAATTCTGGCTTTGGCAATGCCATTGGCCATAGCACAAGCGGAAGATGGTGCGTCTGTCATCCGGTTGCAAGGAGGCTACACCATCGGCAGTAATAAGAAAGATGCGGCGCTGAATGATGGTGCGGCCTTCAAATTGACGTGGGACGAGTATTGGGGCAAGTCATGTCCCTGGTTCATCGGTCTGGGTACCCAATACCAACGCACTTCATTCAACGGTCTGTCCACGACGGGCGATATTTCGGCCGATGTATATGCCTTCACATTCCGGTCGGGCTATGAATTGTTGTCTGTCGGCGACAATCTGTCAATGTGGGGAGCGCTTGAGGCCGGTGCTGGCCTGATGCAGAGCCGTCATGCGTATGATGGGGCGCGTTATCGTCTCAAGAATGCGACTGCTGTCGTGGGGCTGGAGTTTGGCGTGAACTATCGATTGACGGACAGGCTGGGTTTGTCGGCCACATGGAATGGAATGCGTTATGGTAACGATAACCTGCAGCATGGCTTCAAGCCGGCAGTGTTGCCCAAGGCATCGATCTTTTCGACATCGACGTTCGGCATCGGTGTGTCAATCACGTTTTGAATGTAGGTTGCTTCGACTGGTCGTGTGGCTCTGAACGGCATTACAACGGGTGGAGTTCATGATTTTCTTGGCCAATGTTTCAGCATCGAAAGTCTATGTAACAAATCAGCACGGTGCGGTTCGCGGGAAATGCGTACCTTTGCGGCCGAAGTTTTATGTTTAACCAAACCAATCAAAAAGTCATGAAGAATGCTTCTCTTTTTCTGGCATTGGCCGCAGCCGGAAGTCTGACGACGACAATGCCATTGGCCGCACAACCCAGAATCCATCCCGACTCGCTCACCCTGCAGGCCGCCATGCGCGGTGAGGTGCAGGTGAACCTGCCGCTTTTCCAGACGAAGTTTACGGCCGATCCTTCGCCGCTCGTCGTGGGTGACACGCTCTTTCTCTACACGTCCCATGACGCTTCGCCCGAGGATATCCCGGACCTGAACGAACGCAGTTCGGCGGGATTCTTCATGTACGACTGGCTGCTGTGGAGCACGACCGACATGGTCAACTGGACGGAACACGGTGCGGTCGCCTCGCTCAAGGACATCGCGTGGCGCAGCCGCGACAACGGTGCATGGGCCATCCAGACGGTCGAGCGCAACGGCAAGTATTATCTCTACGCCCCGCTGCATGGTCACGGCATCGGTGTGCTTGTGGCCGATACGCCTTACGGCCCGTTCCGCGACCCCATCGGCCAACCTCTTGTCTGGCAGCGTGAACACTGGGACGACATCGACCCGTCGGTCTTCGTCGATGATGACGGCCAGGCCTACATGTATTGGGGCAATCCGCATGTCTATTGCATCAAGCTGAACGAGGATATGATCTCGACCCAAGGGGACATCTTCGTGCTCAACCAGCAGGACGGCATCCTGCGTCCCGTCAAGGAGGAGGGTGCGAAGATCAACCTGCGTATCCCGGGCGAACAGAAGGCGAGCTGGGCCGTACAGAACTATCAGGAGGGTCCGTGGTTCTACAAGCGTGGCGGCAGGTATTATCTGGGTTACGCGACGACGTGCTGTCCCGAGGCTTTGGGCTACGCGATGAGTGATTCGCCGATGGGCCCGTGGCAGTGGAAGAACTACATCATGCGCCCCACACCGCGCGACCGCGGAAACCATCCCGGCATCTGCGACTACAAGGGCCACTCGTACATCTTCGGCCAGGACTATGACCTGATGCACCTGGAGACGTTCGTCCATCATGAGCGCCGCAGCGTATCGGCCGCAGAAATCACCTACAATGCCGACGGCACGATAGGCGAGGTGCCCTATTGGCTCGACCAGCAGCCGCTCAAGCAGCTCGAATGGCTGAATCCGTACCGCCGCGTCGAGGCCGAGACGATGGCGTGGGGCAAGGGCTTGAAATCGGCCAAGATGGGTATCCCGAATACGGGTGTTGTGGCCGATATGCCTGAATCGACGGGCCGCCGCAACATGTATGTGACCGACATCGACGAGGGCGAGTATATCCGCCTGCGTGGTGTGGATTTCGGCACGAAGGGGGCCAAGTCGTTTGCCATCACGGCTGCCTCTTCCGGCCAATGCACCGTCACGCTCCGTCTGGACCGCAAGGATGGCCCTGTCGTCGGCACGGTCAAGCTGTCGGCTACGGGCGGCGTGGAGGATTACCGCGCCTTCTCAGCCAAGGTGAAGGGGACCAAGGGTGTCCATGACCTCTACATCTGCTTCAGCGAGACAGCGGGCGAGAACCGTCTGGACTGGTGGCAGTTCAAGTGATGTCTTTTGAATATATGTCAAATGTCCGCAGGTCTGTGACTTGCGGACATTTTTTTGCGGTGGTGGGGAACATTGGCCATAAACATGAAAAAAGCCCAGAGCAGATTGCCCCGGGCTGTCATTGTCTTATGGGTTGTGGCCCATGTCGTTTAGAACCACTTCGTGTAGGCGAAGTCCATGCGGTGTGGCAGCTCTTCGTTCTTCGGGAAGATACGGAGGGCGTAGCGGTAGGCACCGGCATTCTTGACGTCGTAGGTCAGCTGGAAGGTGACTTGCGAGCCTTCGCGCTTGGTGACCTCCATCTCCTTGGCGCGGAAGTCGCGGTTGCTGCCGTCGCCGGCCTTGGCCACAACGAGATCGACACCGAGGCTGTCGGCAATGGCGCCGCCGTCGATGACTACGGTGCCGACGTAGCTCTCGCCGACCTTCAGGCCTTCTGACTCGACGATTTCAGGCAGGTTGACGCTCACGAGCTTGACACTATCCCAGTTGTCGGCCACCTTCTCCTTCCATGCGGCGATTTCCTTGGCCAACTTGAAGTTGTCGGCCACGAGACGCTTGGCGCGGGTGGCCTCCTTGGTGTAGAAGCGCTCGTAGTAGTCGTCGAGCTGACGCTTCATGGTGAAGTTCGGCGTAATCTTGGCCAGACAGTCCTTGATGCACTTGACCCACTCGGGGCTGTAGCCGCGGCTGTTCTTGGCGAAGTAGAGAGGCACAATTTCGGTCTCGAGCATCGTGTAGATGGTCTCGGCGTCGAGCTGATCCTGCAGGGCCTGGTTCTGGAACGTGCGCTTGTCGGTCAATGCCCAGCCGGCGCCCTCCTTGTAGCCCTCATACCACCATCCGTCGAGCACGGAGAGGTTCAGGACACCGTTCTGGATGGCCTTTTCGCCCGATGTGCCCGATGCTTCGAGTGGACGGGTCGGGGTGTTCATCCAGATATCTACGCCCGAGACGAGACGCTTGGCGACGTCCATATCGTAGTTTTCGACGAAGACAACCTTGCCCACGAACTGCGGCATACGGCTGATTTCGACGATACGGCGGATGAGGCCTTGGCCACCACCATCGGCAGGATGTGCCTTGCCGGCGAAGATGAACTGGACAGGGCGGTCAGGATTGTTGACAATCTTGTCGAGGCGCTCCAGATCGGTGAAGAGCAAGTGTGCACGCTTGTAGGTGGCGAAACGGCGGGCGAAGCCGATGGTCAATGCCTCCGGATTGAGGGCGTTGACGGCCTGGATAATCTTGGCCGGATTCTCCTGCTTGCGGCGCAGGTTATTGGCCACTTCCTCCTTGATATATTCGAAGAGCTTGTCCTTCAGCACCTTGCGGATGCCCCAGATGGCCTCGTCGTCGGCGTCGTAGATCTTCTTCCACATCTCCTCGCTGGTCTGCGTAGCGTAGTAGTTCTCTCCGAACAGCTTGGCGTAGAATTCCTTCCACTCGCTGGCTGCCCAGGTCGGATGGTGAACGCCATTGGTCACATATCCTACATGAAGCTCGTCTGGAGCATAGCCTTTCCAGACGGGGGCGAACATCTTGCGCGATACTGCACCGTGGAGCCAACTTACGCCATTGGCCTCCTGACAAGTATTCAATGCGAATACCGACATCGAGAACTTGCCTTCGCCTGGAGTCTCGCGGCCCAGGTTCATCAGGTCGGCCCATTCGATGCCGAGCTTGTCTGCGAAGTGGCTCATGTACTTGTAGAAGAGACCCTCTTCGAAGTAGTCGTGTCCGGCCGGAACTGGCGTGTGGCAGGTGTAGAGCGAGCTGCTGCGCACCACCTCGAGTGCCTGCGGGAAAGAGAGGCCTTCATTGGCAATGAGGTCGGCCATACGCTGGGCGGCGATGAGAGCGGCGTGACCCTCGTTGCAGTGATAGATCTGCTTCTTGATGCCCAGTTCGTTGAGCATCATGATGCCGCCGATGCCGAGCAGGTACTCCTGCTTGATACGGTTCTCCCAGTCGCCGCCGTAGAGCTGGTGTGT
>JAEEGL014752934.1_pt1 | contig 24948 bp, 24 predicted proteins | sample 9134231 | NCBI WGS metagenome assembly JAEEGL01 (sample SAMN16246548, study PRJNA631951) | gut metagenome | biome: gut microbiome; feature: rumen; material: fiber-attached | host: Bos | place: Iran: Karaj | collected 2018-10 | reverse complement strand
GCTTTCAGTGTATCGAATCTGTTTTTGAATTTTGTGGCTGCGATCAGCGTCGTGCTGTTCCCGTCTTTGAAGAGAATGAAGAGGGAGGATCTGCCGAATGTGTATAAGAGCATACGCGGAATAATATCGCCGGTGTTATTCTATGTAATGATCTTGTATTTCCCGGGATGCTGGGTGCTGAACAAGTGGCTGCCCAAGTATACGGAAAGTCTGAAATATCTGGGCATCCTTCTGCCGATAATCATTTTCTCTTCAAAAGTAAGTCTGCTTACCAACAATTATCTTAAGGCTTACAGAGAAGAGCATAAGATGCTTCTGATCAATCTTGCATCGATGGCGGGGGGGTTGGTATTATACCTGTTCTGCGGATATGTTTTGAATGATCTGACCGCATTGCTTGTGTCGATCGTTGTGGTTATAATGGCAAGATCGATCGCCTCGGAGATCGTTGTCATGAAGATAATAGGAGTAAGGTTTCAAAAGGAATTTATAATTGAGGCTGTCATAACTGTCCTGTTCATGCTGATTGCCGGCAGTCTGGATCTTATCTGGGGCACTGCTGCTTATCTGGCGGTACTGATCATATATTCGATGGTCAATAAGGATGATATTGTCAGGATAGTAAAACAGATCAAATCAAAGGTGAAACGATCATGAAAGGCATAATACTGGCAGGCGGAGCCGGAACCCGCCTATATCCTCTCACATTGGTAACGAGCAAGCAGCTTTTACCGGTATATGATAAGCCCATGATATATTATCCTCTCTCCACGTTGATGCTGGCCGGGATCAGGGATATTCTTATCATTTCCACACCCGAGGATACCCCGCGGTTTGAGGCCCTGCTGGGGAAAGGGCCACAGTTCGGCATAGATATAAAATATAAAGTGCAGCCCAGCCCGGACGGGCTTGCTCAGGCTTTCATCCTGGGTGAGGAGTTCCTTGGCGGTGAGGCCGGAGCCATGGTGCTCGGCGATAACATCTTTTACGGAAACGGATTCAAAAAGCTATTAAGGACAGCCGTGCAGAATGCCGAAGAGAATGGACGCGCAACAGTTTTCGGTTATTATGTCAATGATCCGGAACGTTTTGGCGTAGTTGAGTTTGACGGATCCGGGCGCGCTGTAAGCATAGAGGAGAAACCGTCGGCGCCAAGATCCAATTACGCCGTGACAGGTTTGTACTTCTACCCGGGGGATGTAAGCAAACGGGCGGGTCAGATCCGCCCGAGTGCGCGGGGCGAACTGGAGATCACAACATTAAACGAGATGTATCTTAATGACGGATTGCTTGATGTGCAATTACTCGGAAGAGGCTTTGCCTGGCTGGATACCGGAACTATGGACAGCCTTGTAGAAGCTTCGGATTTCGTTCAGACCATTTCCAAGAGGCAGGGTATTACGATATCATCACCGGAAGAGATAGCCTATACGAACGGATGGCTCGATAGAGAGCAGTTATTGGAATCGGCAGCGCGTTATTGTAAGAGTCCGTACGGTGCTCATTTAAAAGCTGTAGCAGAAGGAAGGGTCAAGTATTGATATGAAGAAGTATCTTGTTACCGGGTGCGCGGGATTCATCGGTTCCAATTTCGTTCATTACATGCTGAACAAGCATCAGGACATACTTCTGGTGAATCTCGACAAACTTACATATGCGGGAAACCTTAAAAACCTGTCAGGTGTAGAAGGTGATCCAAGGCATGTATTCGTTCAGGGCGATATCTGTGACAAGGATCTGGTGAGGTCGCTTTTCTCCCGTTATTGCTTTGATCATGTTATCAATTTTGCTGCTGAATCGCATGTGGACCGTTCGATCAGCGATCCCGAGATATTTGTTCAGACTAATGTCATGGGAACGGTAAATCTGCTTCAGAGGGCTAAAGAAGCCTGGTATGATCAGGAAAAAAAGCAATGGAAAAACGGCCGGAAATTCCTGCAGGTCAGTACTGATGAAGTCTATGGCTCATTAGGCGCTGAGGGATTCTTCACGGAGACGACTCCGATCGATCCTCATAGTCCGTATTCTTCATCCAAGGCATCGGCAGATCTGTTTGTAAAGGCTTTTTCTGATACTTACGGAATGCCGGTCAATATCACAAGGTGCAGCAACAATTACGGTATGTGGCAGTTTCCTGAAAAGCTGATCCCCCTGATGATCAACAATGCAAAAAACCACAAAACGCTTCCGGTCTACGGTGACGGCATGCAGATACGCGATTGGTTATTTGTTGAGGATCACTGCAAAGCTATCGATCTGGTCTGTTCTGACGGAAGACCGGGTGAAGTCTATAATATCGGCGGCCATAATGAACGTTCGAACATTTTTATTGTTAATACAATAATTGAAGTTCTTTCAGACAGGCTTAAAGATCCCGGCATTAATGAAGGATTGATACGGCATGTCGAGGACAGACCCGGACATGACAGGCGTTACGGGATCGATCCCGGAAAGATAAAGAAAGATTTGGGCTGGTATCCTGAAACATCTTTCGAGGTCGGTATCGTTAAGACTATCGATTGGTATCTTGAGAACACAGAATGGATGGAAAGCGTTACATCCGGCGAGTACAAGAATTATTATGCCAGGATGTATAAAAACCGTTTGTAAATGTCCGGGCGTTTGCAGCCGCGGGTAATAAATCGTAAGGATCAAAGAAATGAAGATTTTCGTAACAGGTGTCTGCGGTCAGTTAGGACATGATGTTGTAAACAATGCCGCTCTGAGGGGACACGAACTGGTTGGAAGCGATATACAGCCCTCTTATTCCGGTGCGGATGATAAGAGTTTCGTTACGACGGCATCGTATGTGCAGCTCGATATTACAGATCGCGCAGCCGTGATCGAGGTGATCGGGTCGGTTAGGCCGGATGCCGTGATACATTGCGCGGCATGGACTGCTGTTGATGCTGCGGAAGATGAGAGCAACTGGAATAAAGTTGACAAGATCAACCATTTCGGTACTTTGTATATTGCGGAAGCCGCAAAAGCAGTAGATGCAAAGGTCATATACATCTCTACGGATTACGTCTTTAACGGAAAGGGCGACCGGCCGTGGGATCCCGATGATAGATGTTATTCTCCGCTGAACGTGTATGGCCGCAGTAAGCTCGACGGCGAGCTGGCGATCAGTTCTGTCCTGGAGAAGTACTTTATTGTCCGGACCGCATGGGTGTTCGGACTCAGCGGTAATAATTTCATAAAGACCATGATCAACGTCGGAAAGACTCACGATTCGGTCCGAGTCGTTGCGGACCAGATAGGAACGCCGACTTATACGGTAGATCTTGCTCGGTTGCTGGTCGATATGGTCGAAACAGATAAATATGGTTATTATCACGTCACGAATGAAGGCGGATATATCAGCTGGTATGATTTTTGCTGTGAGATCTACCGGCAATATGGGCTGGATGTTGAGGTGACCCCTGTAACTACTGAAGAATATGGTCTGTCGAAAGCCGAAAGACCCAGGAACAGCAGGCTTAGCAAAGACAAACTGGTCGAGGCCGGATTCCGGCCGCTTCCCGATTGGAAGGACGCCGTGCGAAGGTATTTGACGGAGGCGCAGTTATAATGGGGCAGATAAAGGTAACGAGAGATCTTGACGGTATAAGCGGGCTGTGTATTATAGAACCTGCTGTTCACGGAGATGAGCGCGGATATTTTATCGAGACTTACAACGCAGAAGACATGAGGCAGGCGGGTTTTGATATAAAGTTCGTGCAGGATAATCAGTCGATGTCGGTCAGGGGCGTCCTCAGAGGGCTGCACTTTCAGAAGAATTACCCGCAGACGAAGCTGGTCCGTGTTATCAAAGGTTCGGTGTTTGATGTTGCAGTTGATATTCGCAGGGGCTCTCCGACCTACGGCAAATGGCACGGTGAGGTCCTTTCCGAGCAAAACAATAAGCAGTTTCTGATACCGAGAGGTTTCGCGCATGGGTTTTTAGTGCTTTCGGAAACAGCGGTATTCTGCTATAAGTGCGACGAACACTATCATGCCGACGATGAGGGTGGAATTGCATGGAACGATCCGCTCATAGGAATAAAATGGCCGGATCTGGAAGGGGAGTACAGAAACAGCGCAAGTGCTGAAGGATTTACGATAGACGGTGCGCCATTGATCATGTCGATCAAGGATCAAATGTGGCCCGGTCTGCAACGGCCCGGAACTGATCCGTGCGGGACGTCTGAAAGGTTATAGTTATGGAAATACCGTACAGTTATACTTATCCGGAAACGAACATCTCAATCGGTCAGGTCCAGGATATTGAATTTTCAATGTTAAAGGAGTTTGACCGTATCTGCAGAAAACACAATATACCATACCAGATCTTCGGCGGCACCTTATTGGGTGCAGTTCGTCACAAGGGCTTTATTCCTTGGGATGATGATATAGATGTCGCTATGTTAAGAGAGGATTATGACAGGTTTATTGCAGTCGCAGAAGAAGAGATCAATAGTTCAATTTTCGTGCAGACATGCTTCACGGACCCTGATGCTGTACTGCAGTTCGCTAAACTCAGGAAGAACGGGACCGTATTCGAGGATGTTCTCAATAACAACGCAGGATCTCATACTGGAATCTGGATCGATGTCTTTCCGTTCGATAATGTTAAACTGGACAGTGCCAGCGCGAAAAAGATGGGAAGGCGCATAAAATTCCTCTATGCTTTAACAACGTCTTCAATGTGGACAAGGGTAAAATACGCGAGTACAGTCCCCATCGTTGTGGCCAGGTCGTTTCTTTTCCTTCTGGTAAAGATCCTGGGAAAGAGCCGCGTTGACAGAAGGCTGCTGAAAGAGTTCAGGAAGTATGATGATGAAGAAACGGAGTATGTGTCTCACCTTACGAACGGAATAAAGAAGAAGACCTTCATCATCCCCGGACAAAAGGGTAAGGTATTGTCAAATGTCCAAAAAAAAGAGGACTTTCTGACGCTTTGCGAATTGGAGTTCAACGGGAGCAAGTTCTTTGCGCCGGCAAAGTACGATGAGGTCCTGACTGATACATACGGTAACTATATGGAATTTCCGCCGGAAGAAAAACGGATCCCGGCGCACGGAATCTGTAAAATATCGATCGGGGAGCAGAAAGAGTGAACATATCGATCATAGGCGCCGGGAATCTCGGTACTGCAATAGCAGCCGATCTCGGCAGAAAAAACAATGTCAGCATCTATTCATCCAGACCCGGAGACTTCAGCCGCAGTCTGGCCTTTAAGGACCCTGATAATAATGAAGAATGGAGCACCCCCATCGGTCTGGTGTCGGATTCATACGAGGAAGTCGTCACTGATGCGGATATCGTATTCATAGCAGTTCCGACGTTTTTGACAAAGGCATCCGTGGAACACGTTCTTCCGTATTTAAGGAACGATGCGCTGATCGGGTTTGTCCCGGGGGCCGGAGGTGTGGAGTATCTGGCAAGTGAAGCAGTAAAAAGAGGGAATACCATTTTCGGCTTTGAGAGAGTCCCTTATGTTGCGCGTTTGGAGAAGTACGGGACAGCTGTGTCGGCTTCGAAAAAAAACAGGTACAGAGTGGCCTCCATACCCGCAGGCAGGGCCGGGGAGGTAAGCAGCATCATCGCTGATCTGTTTGACAGGCCATGTACCCCTATGTCAGAATTCATTTCCATGACACTTACGCCTTCGCTTCATACATCGCGTCTGTATGATCTTTATAAAGACCATGCGCCCGGGCAGGAGTACGACCGCAGCCCGTTTTTCTACGGTGAGTGGCGTGATTCGGCTTCTTATTTGACATTTGAGATGGATGCCGAACTGCATTCGGTGTGTGACGCTCTTTCGGAGAATGGTATCAGCGCCAGAGAAGTGGTTCCTTATCCGATCCATTATGAAAGCGCAACACCCGAACAGCTTACAAAAAAACTGAGAAGCATCAGTTCGCTCAACAGGATCAAAGGTCCGTTGATCCAAAAAGAAAACGGTAAATTCATTCTTGATATCGAGTCGCGGTATTTTACAGAGAGTTACCCGTACAGGCTTTGCATAGTAAAGGGCTTGGCAGAGATACTGGGCGTCGATGTACCCAGAACGGATGAAGTCATACATTGGTACGAAAGACTGGCCGGTAAAGAATATTATGCGGACGGGAAACTCGCAGGACGGGATGCTGCCGAATGCAACATACCGCAGAATTACGGAATAAAGACTATCGACGAATTACGCAGGTTCTATTTGATCTGATCGGTGGGAAGGACATGTCTGATTATATATTTGTTTTTGATATGGATTCTACTATCACGAAAAAAGAAGTGCTTCCGGAAATATCAAGAAAGATCAACAAACTCGAAGAGATGCGTCAGCTGACTGAGGCGACCATGCGCGGAGAGATCCCTTTCAGGACAAGTTTTCTGCGTCGTGTTAAGATCCTGTCCGGCATATCTGTCCGGGAGGTCAATGATATAGTCGCTGATATTCCGCTGAATCCGGCCATAGCCGACTTCATAGTTAAGAATAAAGACAGGTGTTACGTCCTGACGGGCAACATTGATGTGTGGATCAGCGGCTTGATAAAAAAACTGGGCATGGAGGGTCATACTTATTGCTCGAAAGCCGAGGTTCAAAACGACAGGATCACCAAGGTCATAAGCGTAGTGGATAAGGAACTTATGATCAGGCAGTTCGTGCAGCCGATCGTTGCCATAGGAGACGGTGACAACGATTCCGGAATGGCCAAGATGGCAGAGATCGGAATAGGTTTCGGCGGAGTTCGTTCCATTGCGCCGTCGCTGTTAAGGAGCAGCGATTATGCGTTTTATGACGACAGACGCTGTGCGGATTTTCTTTGGAAACTAGTATAGGAGACAGGATGAAGATGTTCAGTCCCGGGCAGACTTCGGTGGTGATCTGCTGCGCAGGCATGGGTACAAGACTCGGCATAGGAACCACGAAAGCTCTTATAGATATTTGCGGCAAGCCGCTGATAATACGTTTGCTGGAGCAGTTGAATGATTACGATGATATCCGTATCGTTGTCGGATTTCAGGCTGAAAAACTGATACAGGTCGTCAATGGTTTTCGTCAGGATATTATGTATGTTCTGAATCATGATTACGAAACTACCGGGGTTGCAGACAGCCTTAGAAAAGCGCTCGTCGGGGCCCGTGATTATCTGATATCGTTTGATGGAGATACGCTTGTCGACCCACGGGATATGGAAGGATTTCTGGCATGTGAGAATGCGTGCTTGGGGATATCGCCGGTATCATCGGATGCTCCGGTCCTTGCGGATGTCGACGGGGGGACGGTGCTGCACCTTTCCAAGTCTTCGGGCGGGCATCAATGGCCCGGAATAGCAAAGATCAAAAGCAGCAGTTTTAAAGGGGATTCACCGCATGTATACGATGTGCTGAACAAGTTGTTACCTCTCCCTGGTTATAGAATGGACACAAGGGCAATAGATACACCGGAAGACTATGACAGGGCAGTAGAGTGGTTCGATAAGTTTCTGAAAGAAAACGAAGTATATGAAAAATAATTATGTTATCGGTGTCCTCGGTGGAATGGGCACATATGCGACGATCCATCTTTTCCGCCAGTTTGCGGAAGTGTTTCCGGCAGAGAAAGAATGGGACCGTCCAAGAATAATAATAGACAATCGCTGTACTATGCCGAGCAGAGTCAGGGCATTTTTATATAACGAGAAAACAGACCAGCTGGTCGATGAGATGGCTGATTCAATGAAATGTTTAATGGAAGCGGGATGCAGCAGGATAATACTGGGCTGCAATACTTCGCATTTGTTTTTACCGCGAATATATGAAAAAGTGCCTGAACTTGAGCCTAAAGTCATTCATATAATATACAACTGCGCGGATCAGGTAGTCCGTGACAAAGTACCGGAGGTATATGTTCTTGGAACTGAGGGAACGATAGATTCCGGGATATATCAATCTGTTTTAACTGAAAAAGGGATCACATGCCTTGCGCCGTCCAAAGATGAGTATTATAAATTGAGGAATTGCATAGAGGCCGTTAAGCAGAACGATTATTCGGACGGGATCCGCGACACATTCCTGGAGCTTGTGAACAGATATGATGATTGCATTCTCGGGTGTACTGAGCTGCCTATTCTTTACGAGAAGTATAAGGACGGTGTAGTTTGCAGCAATGTATACGACCCTGTGTATCTGGCTCTATGCCGTGCCAGGGAAGAATTCCTGATAACCAATTAGTGTGCTGCGGACTGCTTATTCCAAACACGATAACGGAGGAGTCATAATAAAGTGAGCAAAATAGTAACATTCGGTGTCTATGATTATTTTCATCTTGGACATTTGCGTCTTTTCAAGCAGTGCAAGGAACATGCGGACTATTTGATCGTAGCTGTTCAGGATGGTGAGTACATAAAAAAATTCAAACCGGATGCCCATGTGCTCTACAGTACGGAAGAGCGCATCGAAATGATAGAGGCGATCCGTATAGTCGATGAGGTCGTAGTATATCAGGTGATCGGGGGGGCATTTTTGGAAAAACTGGACTTCGATATACTTGCATTGGGCGAAGACCATAAGGGCGGTAGGTTCGATGAGGCAAAACAGTGGGCTGAAGACCATGGCAAGAAGGTCGTTCGGCTCAAACGTACGCCGGGCATAGCTTCTTCCGATATAAAAATGGAGCTTAACAGATAAAGACGGATGGTATCCAGCCGGTCTGTCGCTGATGGATGCCGCGGGTCGGTTTACCGGAGGGCTTAAGTATAATGAAGAAAAAAATAATGACAGTATTCGGAACACGTCCGGAAGCGATAAAAATGTGCCCGCTGATCCTTGAAATGCGGAAAAGAGACGGATTGGAAGTCGTGGTTTGTGTTACTGCACAGCACCGTCAGATGTTAGACCAGGTACTTCGCGCCTTTAATGTAGTTCCGGATTACGACCTGGACATCATGAAAGAGCAGCAGACCCTTTTCGACATTACAACAGGTGTTCTGAACGGGATCAGATCCGTTCTGGAAAAAGAGCGTCCGGACATAGTGCTTGTCCACGGAGATACATCAACGACCTTTGTAACGGCGCTGGCGTGTTTTTACTTGCAGATCCCGGTCGGCCATGTGGAAGCCGGTCTGCGGACTTACGATATATACAGTCCCTATCCTGAGGAATTCAATAGGGAGGCTGTGTCGATCGTTTCCAGGTTCAATTTTGCTCCTACGCCTTTAGCCCGTGACAATCTGCTCAGAGAAGGGAGAAAGCCGGAAAGCATATTTGTTACCGGAAATACTGTAATAGATGCAATGAGATATACGGTTTCCGATGGATTCAGGCATCCTGAACTGGACTGGGTCGGTGAAAACAAACTGATCCTTATTACTGCACACCGTCGGGAAAATCTGGGAGAACCGATGCACAACATGTTTAGGGCAATACGACGTGTTCTTAATGAACATCCGGATTGCCGGGCGGTCTATCCTATCCATATGAACCCGCTGGTAAGAGAGGCCGCTAATGCGGAACTTGGAGGGAGCGACCGGATACACATCATCGAACCGCTGGAAGTCTTTGACTGTCATAATTTTGAAGCACGGTCATTCCTCTGCCTTACGGACTCCGGCGGGATCCAAGAGGAGTGTCCTTCCTATGGCGTCCCGGTGCTCGTTATGAGAGATGTTACAGAACGTCCGGAGGGGGTGGAGGCCGGAACGCTGAGACTCGTCGGAACTGATGAAGAAAGCATATATAATACATTCAAACATTTGTTAGAAGATAAGCAAGAATACGAAAAAATGTCTCATGCATGTAATCCTTACGGTGACGGTCATGCGTGCGAGCGTATCGCGGATATTATCGAAGGTAAGGAATACAGTCCATGGGAAGCAAAACTTCAATAAGGAGAGAAATATGAAGATAACAGTAGCGGGGGTCGGTTACGTCGGGTTAAGCCTTGCAGTTCTTCTGGCACAGAAACACGAAGTAACAGCCATAACAACGACAGAAGCAAAGGCGGAAAAGCTCAACAAGTTCATAAGCCCGATCCAGGATGATGAGATCGAGAGGTTTTTTAAAGAGGCTCGGGAAGGTTCAAGAAAACTTGATCTTCATACTACGACAGATAAGGAAGCTGCGTATGGGTCAGCGGATCTGGTGATAATCGCTACGCCAACAAATTATGATGACGTCAATCACTTTTTTGACACTTCTGCTGTAGAAGATGCTATCGAATGTACTTTAAAGGTCAACCCGGATGTCCTTATGGTCATAAAGTCAACAATACCTGTAGGTTATTCTGAATCCGTACGCAAAAAGTACGGGATCAGAAATATCCTTTTCAGCCCTGAATTCCTGCGTGAATCAAAGGCTCTGTATGACAATCTCCATCCAAGCCGTATCGTTGTCGGATGTGATGACGATCAGATCGACCAGGGTCGCATGTTCGCTGATCTGCTTCTGGAAGGCGCCAGGGAAGAGGAGATGAGGTCCGGCGCTGAAAAGCAGGATATACCGGTGCTTCTTACGCATCTTACCGAGGCAGAAGCCATAAAGCTTTTTGCGAACACATACCTCGCAGTACGCGTGAGTTACTTCAATGAACTTGATACTTATGCGCAGACAAAGGGCTTGGATACTCAGATGATAATCGATGGAGTATGTCTGGACCCTCGAATCGGCGGTCATTATAATAATCCGTCTTTTGGTTACGGAGGATACTGCCTGCCAAAAGATACCAAACAGTTGCTTGCTAACTACAAAGATGTTCCTCAGACACTGATCGAAGCCGTGGTTAAATCCAACACGGTGAGAAAAGACTTCATTGCCGAGCAGATCATAGCCAGAGATCCCAATACAGTCGGCGTATTCCGCTTGACGATGAAGAGCAACAGCGACAATTTCCGGGCCTCCGCAATACAAGGTGTCATGAAGAGGATAAAGGCCAAGGGGATCCCGATCATAATCTATGAACCAACACTGGAGGACGGCAGTGAATTCTTCCGCTCTAAGGTTGTAAATGATCTTAATAAGTTTAAGGAAGAGTCGGACGTCATTCTTGCTAACCGGTTCGATGCTGATGCCCTTGGGGACGTTGCGGATAAAGTCTATACAAGAGATCTGTTCAGAAGAGACTGAGTGACTTGCATCGGCATTATGATGAAGCATTGCTTTTGAGTGCGGTCATCCCGGTGCTGCCGCTGCATGTTCATGGTCATGATGCGGCTTACAGTTTAAGAAACAAATTAACGTGCAGTGCGCAGATACTTTTGCACTGCACGTTTTTATCTGCTTGGGCAGACACATCTTCACTATTAATACACATGCTTTTTATAGACAACCCTGGTCAATGAGTGTATAATAACACAACATCCAGAATCGCGGATGGATCAGGGGAGTTAAGTTTTAAGCATGAAGAAAACAAAAAAAAGATTAGCTGCCAGGATCGCGCTTAGCATATTATCGGTATTGGTGATAGTAGGATTGGCCGCTTGGCTTATTATTTCCGGCAAGCTCGGCCTGATCAACAGGATCGGAAACGAAAACCGAATCGACCCGAGCCAGGAAACATTTGATCCCGGAGAAAATAACGGCGGTGAATCCATTAATGCTAATGAAGTTGACCTTAATGAGGACGCGATCAGCACATTTACCGCAGCTGATGTCAAGAACATACTTCTTATAGGTACAGACGGCAGGACTGTTACGGAAAAAGGTACCCGTTCCGACACGATGATCATCTGCAGCATAAACAGTAAGACGAAGGATATCAAACTCACATCCTTCATGAGAGATACTTATGTGGCTATTCCGGGGTACAGCAAGAACAGACTGAACGCTGCGCATGCCTTCGGCGGAGTGTCTCTTTTGGATGAGACCATGGAGAAAAACTTCGGAATACATATAGATGGGAATGTTGTAGTAAACTTTGATAATTTTATTGAAGCTATGGCTCAGGTAGGAGACATAGAGCTGGAGATCAGCCAGGCGGAAGCTAACGCTATCAACCGGGAGGGGCATTTTAACATCAAAGCAGGAAAAGTTGCATTGAAGCCGGAAGAAGCCCTTATGTATGTAAGGATACGCCATACAGGAGGCGGCGACTTTGAACGCACGGAACGTCAGCGCAAGTTTATCATGGCTGCGTTTAATAAGATCAGAAAGCTTCCGATCTCCGAAATGATGTCGCTGGCAGACAAGCTGCTCCCATGCTTTGCTACGGATATGAATAAGAGTACGATCCTCGGCTACATAACACAGATCGGCGGGGGTGGATACTCTATGGGAGAGACTTTGAGAATACCGATCGATGGTGCGTGGAAATATGCAATGATAAACGATACCATGTCTGTTATTCTCCCGGACCTTCAGAAAAACAGCGATGCCATAAAGGAGTTCATCTACGGTCAGATCGCGGGGCAGACAGAAAATACAGCTCAGTAACTGATCCTGTTCCGCGGTGGAGCGGAACTTCACAGATCACATATTCCGGTCTGAAAACTACATCTATTATTCACAATTCCCCTGTTGACAAAACGTCGGCAGGGGATTATATTATAGTCAGTTGTTAGCACTCTTTCGCTCAGAGTGCTAACAAAGAGCGAAACACCGGATCGAGCGGATCTGAACGGTAAAGATAATGGATCTTAACGAAAGAAAACTGAAGATACTGCAGGCTATCGTGTCGGATTTCATATCCACGTCGGAGCCTATAGGAAGCCGGACACTTTCCAAGCGTCCGGACATCGACTTAAGTCCGGCTACCATCAGAAACGAGATGTCGGACCTGGAGGAAATGGGCTACCTTACCCATCCTCACACATCCGCTGGCAGGGTGCCGTCGGATAAGGCGTACAGGCTGTACGTGGACCAGCTCATGAAGGGCAGCGATCTGCCGGAGGTCAACAAGCAGGAGATCTCGGAGAGGCTGCACAAGGACGCGGACGAGCTTGACCAGACCGTGGAACACGCGGCGCAGCTGCTGTCGGAGATGACCAATCTGGTAAGCTTCGCGATAACGCCCAACCGCAGCGAGAGCAAGATCAGCTACATCAACTTCCTGCCGGTGGACGAATCCTCTGTGGTCCTGATGATAGTCTGCGAGGACGGCAAGGTCACCAACTCCGCTATCCGCATGAACAGCCCCTACACGGAGGAGAACCTTACTCTAATGAGCAAGGTCATGACTCACAACTTCAAGGGCAAGGCGGTAAGCGCGGTGCTTACGGAGAACATAGCGTCCATGTTCGAAAGCGACATGCAGGCGCTGGCAGGCCTGGCGGGCAGCGTTGTACCCAGTTTCATGAAGACTCTGGAGAAGATGCTGAACGTGGACCTGTACATGGACGGATACAGCAACATCTTCCGTCTGCCGGAGTACAGCGACGTGTCCAAGGCCAGGAACTTCCTGGAGGCGGTCACAAACAAGGAGCAGTTCACCAACGTTCTGGTAAACAGGGACCAGGGCCTTGCGATAACGATAGGCGACGAGAACTCCGAAGACCTTAAGGACTTCGCCCTGGTAACGGCGGACTACAAGGTAAACGGAAAGCTTGTCGGAAGGCTGGGCGTAATAGGGCCCAAGCGCATGAAGTACGGCGAGGTCACGTCGGTGATCAAATACATAACGGATAATCTGAGCCAGACTTTCGAGATACCGGCTCCGGAGGAGACGGCAGCAGAGTCTGCGGAGGCAGAGAATAATGACAAGTAACGAAGAAATAAAAGAAAATGCAGAAGAGGAACTGAAGGATCAGGAGATCCCGGAAGAGGAAGCAGCGCAGCAACCGGAAAGCGAAGAAGCCGCCGGGGAAAAGCCCGAAGCGGAAAAGGCGCCGGAACAGACGGCGGAGCAGGCAGAATCAGAAAGGTATTCAAGGCTCTTCGCGGAGTTCCAGAACTACAAGCGCCGCACGGAAAAGGAGAAATCCGATCTGTACGCCTACGCGGGAGAAAAGTTCGCCAAGGCTCTTCTGGAAGTAATAGACAACTTCGAGAGGGCCATGGACGCTAAGCCCGAAGGCGACAAGTTCGCGGACGGCATGGAACTGATACTGGTCCAGCTGAAGGGAGTACTGGAAAAGAATAAAGTAGAAGAGATAAAGGCTCTGGGCGAGCCCTTCGACCCCAACTTCCACAACGCCGTGATGACGGAAGCCGTGGAAGGCACGGAGAGCGGGATCGTCACCAGGGTGATGCAAAAGGGCTATACCCTTAACGGAAAGGTAATAAGGCCTGCGATGGTGGCGGTAAGCCAGTAAACAGGCGGAATAATAAACAGTTAATAATATCGATACTCAGGAGGAAATAACGATGGGTAAAGTAATAGGAATAGATCTCGGAACGACCAACAGCTGCGTTGCAGTACTTGAAGGCGGCGATCCGGTAGTAATCGCAAACGCGGAAGGCAACAGGACCACACCGTCCGTTGTCGGATTCACAAAAGGCGGCGAGCGTCTCGTAGGCGAGACCGCAAAGCGTCAGGCAATAACCAATCCGGACAGGACCATCTCGTCCATAAAGCGTCAGATGGGTTCGTCCTATACAGTAAGCATAGACGGAAAGACCTACACTCCGCAGGACATTTCCGCAATGATCCTTGCAAAGCTTAAGGCGGACGCCGAGAGCTATCTGGGACAGCCCGTAACCGAGGCTGTAATAACCGTACCGGCTTACTTCTCCGACAGCCAGAAGCAGGCTACCAAGGACGCCGGAAAGATAGCGGGACTGGACGTTAAGAGAATAGTAAACGAACCGACCGCGGCCGCGCTGGCATACGGCCTGGACAAGGATACCGCGTCTCACAAGGTGCTGGTATACGACTTGGGCGGCGGAACGTTCGATGTATCCATACTGCAGCTGGGCGACGGAGTATTCGAAGTACTGTCCACTAACGGCGACACCAAGCTGGGCGGCGACGACTTCGATAACGTAATAATGAACTGGATGGCGGACGAGTTCGCCAAGGAGAACGGCGTAGACCTGCGCAACGACCGCATGGCGATGCAGCGTCTTAAGGAAGCTGCCGAAAAGGCAAAGAAGGAGCTGTCCTCCAGCCAGAGCACCAATATCAACCTGCCGTTCATTACGGTAAATCAGGCAGGCCCGCTGCACCTGAACATGGATCTTAGCAGAGCCAAGTTCGACCAGCTGACCGCTCACCTTGTGCAGCGCACCATAGAGCCTATGAGAAAGGCCATGGCAGACGCAGGCGTCACCACCGCGGACCTCAGCAAGGTCATACTGGTAGGCGGATCCACCCGTATTCCGGCAGTCCAGGAAGCTGTTAAGCAGGTCACCGGCAAGGAGCCGTTCAAGGGCATCAACCCGGATGAGTGCGTAGCAGTAGGCGCTGCGATCCAGGCAGGCGTTCTTACCGGCGAGGTAAACGACATTCTGCTTTTGGACGTTACTCCGCTGTCGCTGTCCATAGAGACCCTCGGCGGCGTGGCCACCAGGCTGATCGAGAGGAACACCACCATCCCGACCAAGAAGAGCCAGATCTTCTCCACAGCGGCGGACAACCAGACCGCGGTAGACATTCACGTAATGCAGGGCGAGCGTCCGATGGCTGCGGATAACATCACTCTGGGCCGCTTCCAGCTGACAGGCATTCCGCCGGCCAGAAGAGGCGTGCCGCAGATAGAGGTGACCTTCGACATCGACGCCAACGGCATAGTCAACGTATCCGCAAAGGATCTGGGCACCGGCAAGAGCCAGAACATTACGATAACTTCTTCCAGCAAGCTGTCCGAGGACGAGATAAAGCGCAAGGTAAAGGAAGCCGAGCAGTACGCGGCTCAGGACAAGGAGCGCAAGGAAGCTACCGAGGCCAGGAACCAGGCCGAGACTCTTATCTACGAGACAGACAAGAACCTTAAGGACCTGGAGGGCAAGCTCTCCGAGGATGAGAAGAACAAGATCATGACCGCCAGGAACGTACTGGAGAGCGCCATGAACGCAGGCACCGCGTCCGAGATCAAGGCCAAGATAGACGCTCTTACTGAGCAGTATCACACCATAAGCGCCAAGCTCTACGAGCAGGCTGCAGGTCAGGCCGGCCAGCAGGGCGCAGGTCCGCAGGGCGGATTCGATCCCAACAACATGGGCGGCGCAGGATTCAACCCCGGCGCGGGATTCGGCAGTGCCGGATTCAACCCGGGCGCAGGCTTCGGAGGCCAGGGCTTCAACCAGGGCGGATTCAACCAGAACGCCGGCGGAAAGAGCTCCGGACCTAAGGGCGACGATGTAGTCGACGCGGACTTCGAAGTAGTCGACGACAAATAATAACAACGGCTTATGATACGCCAGGCCGCTTCCGGTAAACGGGAGCGGTCTTGGCAGTTGATAGGCAAAACGGTTTTTAAAGATAATGGCAGATAAAAGAGATTACTACGAGGTGCTCGGCATCCAGAAGGGCGCCTCGGACGAAGAAATAAAAAAGGCATTCCGCAAGATGGCCATGAAGTACCATCCGGACAGAAACCAGGGCGACAAGGACGCCGAGGAGAAGTTCAAGGAGGTAAACGAGGCCTATTCCGTGCTGTCCGATCCGGACAAGAAGAATAAGTACGACCGCTTCGGATTTGCCGGGGTGGACCCCAACGCAGGCTTCGGCGGAGCCGGAGGCGCCGGATTCGAGGGCTTCGGCGGGTTCGGCGGCGCGGGCGGTTTCGGCGGCTTTGAGGACATTTTCAACATGTTCACGGGCGGCGGCTTCGGAAACAGCTACGGCGCCAATTACAACGGCCCCAGAGAGGGCGCGGACATCCAGCAGCGCATGAACATCACCTTCGAGGAGGCTGTGTTCGGCGCTAAGAAAAAGATACGTCTTACCAAGAACGTCCAGTGCTCCGACTGCCACGGCACCGGAGCCAAGAACGGCACGTCCAAGCACACCTGTCCCACCTGCGGAGGCAGAGGCCAGGTGGAGAGCGTTCAGCAGACGATACTCGGACCGATGCGTTCCGTAAGGACTTGTTCCACATGCGGCGGAACCGGAGAAGTCGTCGATACGCCTTGCCCCACCTGCCACGGCAGCGGGATCATAAGGAAGACCGTAGAACTTACCGTGGACATCCCCGCAGGAATAGGCGGCGGATCCAGCAGCCCGGTCCTTACATTAAGAGGGCAGGGCGAACCCGGTACCAACGGCGGGCCGGCAGGCGATCTTTACATAGTCCTCAACATCGGACCGCACAGTACGTTCACCCGCAAGGGCGACGACCTTTACATGACGCTTCCGATCAACTTTACTCAGGCTGCGCTGGGCGACGAGGTGACCATCAAAGGCCTTAAGGAGTCGCTGGTCTGCAAGATACCGGCAGGAACGCAGCCCGGCACTACGCTCCGCATGCGCGGCAAGGGCGTAAAGAACGTCCGCACCGGCAAGCCGGGAGACATTCTGGTGCAGGTAAAGCTGGTCGTTCCTACGGATCTTACTGACGCCCAGAAGGAGCTGTTAAGAAGCTTCGGCGAAGCGCCTGTAGTCGAGCAGCCGCCGGCCGGAGGCAAGAAGAAGGGCAGCTGGTCCCAGAAGGTAAAGGATTTCTTTGAGTAGAAACGCGTTAGCTAAGAACAGATAAAGGAAACGCAGGAAACATGAAGGCAGCTTTCTATACATTGGGCTGCAAAGTGAATCAGTATGAAACAGAGGCCGTGGCGCAGGAATTTTTGCGCCATGGCTGTTTGCTTGTATCGGAGGATGAAGAAGCGGACGTCTACGTGGTCAACTCCTGCAGCGTAACGCGCGAAGCGGACAGAAAGTCGCGCCAGTACCTGCGCAGGATGAAGCGCAGGAACCCGGATGCGGTCACGGTTCTGATGGGCTGCTACCCGCAGACCTGTCCGGACGAGACAGACGCTCTTGAGGAAGCTGACATTGTCATCGGAACGGAGGACAAACTGTCCGTCGTGGGCCTTGTGGAGCAGTTCCTTAAGGACAGAAAAAGGGTGGATCTGCTTACGGAAACAGATTGCAGCGGCGCCAGAAAAAGACTTGCAGGGCCGTCCGGATGCCCGGTGCTGGAGACCGAATACAACGATACCGGAGCCGTTAAGAGCATGCTCGGAAGCAAGAGGGCGCTGATCAAGATCCAGGAGGGATGCAACCGTTTCTGCTCCTACTGCATTATTCCGCACGCACGCGGACCTATAAGGTCCAGAAGCCCTAAAAGCATAGAAAATGAGGCTTTAGAGCTCCTTAAAAGCGGCTGCCGTGAAATAGTTCTGGCAGGCATCAATACAGCCCTCTACGGGCTCGAAAACGGCTTTAAAAACGATATGGAATGGTCTGCCGCGGATCTGGAAAACGTGCGCGGCATAGAAATAGTCGTAAAGCTTCTGAACGATCTTCCGGGAGACTTCCGCATAAGGCTGAATTCGCTGGAACCCACGGTCGTTGACCGCGATTATCTGGCTTCGCTGCTGAAATACGGCAAGCTTGCTCACCACGCGCACATTTCCGTTCAGAGCGGTTCGGACCGCGTGATAGCGTCCATGAACAGGCGCTACACCCGCGCTGATTATCTGCAGATGGTCCGTACGCTTAAATCTTTCGACAAGGATTACGGCATTACTACGGACATAATAACCGGCTTCCCCGGAGAAACGGAGGAGGACTTCCAAGAGTCCCTCAGCCTCGTGGATGAATGCGGGTTCCTGCACGTGCACGCTTTCCCGTATTCAGAGCGGCCCGGAACTCCCGCGGCGTCTATGCCGGGCAAGGTCCCGGTAAACGTCCGGAAGGAGAGGGTGGCAAGGCTTATAGAAGCCGCAGACGCAGCGTCCCTGCGGTTCCGCGAAGGACTGACAGGTACGGTGCAGAGGGTCCTGCCGGAGGAATACTGCGGAGACGGCCTTTGGAGAGGCAGGGCGTCCAACTACACCAACGTCTGGTTCGAAGCTTCCGGGGAGCCGGATTTGACAAGCACTTTCGTGGATGTTACGATTGAGAAGACATACAAGGACGGCGTTTCCGGGCGCACCGCGGCAGAGGCTGAAAGCAGCTGCGCGGCGGACGGCGCCTTGGACGCGCGGAAAGGAGAGCAAATGTCGGACTGCATATTCTGCAAGTTAGCGAACGGCGAGATACCCACCAACATGGTATACGAAGACGACAAGATCGCGTCGTTCAGGGATCTGGAGCCCCAGGCCCCCGAGCATGTTCTGATCGTGCCCAAAAAGCACATACAGTCGCTGGATCAGACCGCGGAGGAAGACGCGGAGCTGCTCGCTCACATAATGCTTAAGATCAAGGAGATCGCAAAGATGCTGGAGCTGGAGAATGGCTACAGGGTAGTCGTCAATACAGGCGCGGACGGAGGCCAGACCGTGCCCCATCTGCACGTGCACCTTCTGGGAAAGCGCGCCATGGCGTGGCCCCCGGGTTGATGTCCGGAAGGCGTTCGCCGGCAGGTTTAAAAGCATAAAAAGATCCGGAGCCTTGCGGTTCCGGATTTCTTTTTAGTATCTCTTATTAGCCTTCTTGCGAGCAGCCTCGGACTTCTTCTTTTCACGAACGCTGGGCTTCTCGTAGCATTCCCTCTTCCTGAGTTCGGCCATGATGCCGTCTCTTGCGCAGGAACGCTTGAATCTCTTAAGAGCACTTTCCAGGTTTTCACCCTCTTTTACAGTTACCTGTGCCAACGGTCTCACCTGCCTTTCCTGTTCTGAACGAACAGAAATATTATACATACTTCGGTCTGCGCACGCAAGCGTTTTTGGTGAGTCGGATCAATTATTTTTCGTGCAGTCCGCAGCTTTTTTTGTTATACTCAAATCAAGGGAAGTAAGGAGGAAAATTTGAGCGAGATAAGGATAAATCCAAGCGGAGCAGTCGAGTTCTCGGAGGTGTTCGGGGCTTTCGACCACAACCTGGAGACCGTTGAAAAAGCAACGGGCTGCAGCATCACCTACAGAGGCGACCAGATAATCGTAAACGGCGAGCAGGCGGACAAAGCGGCGTTCATAATCAACGAGCTTTTCAAGACCGCGGAGAACGGCCAGATACTGGACGACCAGAAAGTCGGGTACATAATAACGCTGGCGGGCGAAGGCGTGTCGTATACGGATTCCAACGTATCGCGCGACGTCATCTGCTTTACGTTCCGCGGCAAGCCGCTGAAAGCCAAGACCATAGGTCAGAAGAACTATGTGGACGCCATAAAGAAAAACGACATAACCTTCGGCATAGGTCCCGCGGGTACCGGTAAAACGTACATAGCGGTAGCCATGGCGATCAACGCCCTTAAGAACAAGGACGTGGAGAAGATAATCCTCGCAAGGCCGGCCGTGGAAGCCGGAGAACGACTGGGATTCCTGCCCGGAGACCTTCAGGAGAAGGTGGATCCTTACCTGCGGCCTCTGTACGACGCGCTCTACGACATTCTGGGCCGCGAGGCAACGCTGCGCCTTAAGGAAAAGGAGACCATAGAGGTGGTGCCTCTGGCATACATGAGAGGCCGCACCCTGGACAACGCCTTCATAATCCTGGACGAGGCCCAGAACGCCACAAAGGAGCAGATGAAGATGTTCCTTACCAGAATGGGCTTCGGGTCCAAGGTGATAGTCACCGGCGACGTTACCCAGGTGGACCTGCCGCGAGGAAAGCGCTCGGGTCTTGTGGACGCTGTAAACATCCTTAAAGGCGTGGACGGCATTGCTTTCTGCACCCTTACGGATTCGGACGTGGTGCGCCATCCGCTGGTCCGCCGCATAGTAAACGCATACGACAGATACATTTCTAAACACCCTGAGTGGTCGGAGGAATAAATGACATTATATTTTGACGAGGACGTAAGACCGGACGATACCACGGCATCCGAGATGGAAGCCGCGGCGGTGGCTGCGCTGGAAGGAGAGGGCGTGGATCCCGAAACCGCCAGCATCTCCGTAAGTTTCGTGGACAAGGCGGAGATAAAGAGGCTCAACAAGGAGTACCGCGGAGTGGATAAGGTCACGGACGTGCTCAGCTTTCCGCTGTACGAGAGCGGCTGCATCCCCGGTCCGGACGAACTGGCGGAGGACGAAGAGCTTGCCTTGGGGGACGTAGTCATCTGCGAGGAGGTCTGCGAGGCTCAGGCCAAGGAATACGGCCACAGCATCGAAAGGGAGATAATATATCTCTTCACCCACAGCGTTTTCCACCTGCTGGGCTACGATCACGAGACGGAAGAAGACAAAGCCGACATGAGGGCAAGGGAAGAGGAGGTAATGAGCCTCCTGGGACTTGAAAGATGAGGAGCGCTTTCGTAGGAATAATAGGAAGGCCGAACGTCGGAAAGTCAACGCTTCTCAACGCGATGCTCGGCGAAAAGATAGCTATAACAAGCCCCAAGCCCCAGACCACCAGAAACGCCGTCCGGGGCATATATACCAGATCCGAAGACGGACAGCCCGTCTGCCAGCTGGTATTCATAGACACCCCGGGCATCCACAAGCCTAAGAACAAGCTGGGAAGCTACATGACGGATACCGCGGTCTCAACGCTTAAGGAAGCGGACGCGGTGCTTTTCCTTGTGGACAGTTTGTACGAAGAGAACGGCGGGGACGCTCTTATAGTGGACCTTCTTAAAAAGGTCGAAACGCCCAAGATACTTGTAATAAACAAGACGGACAAGCTTGCTCCGGACGTTTACGAAAAGATATACAACACCTACGACGCCATGGGCATCTTCGATTTCATAGTGGGGACCAGCGCAGTAAAGGCCGTCAACGCGGACGTGGTGCTCGCAAAACTGGAGGAGCTTGCGCAGGAAGGACCTATGTTCTTCCCGCCGGACATGGTGACGGACCATCCGGAGAGGTTCCTTGCCAGCGAGATAATCCGCGAAAAACTGCTGCTGTACCTGGAGGAGGAGATACCCCACGGAACCGCGGTAGAGATAGAAAAGTACGAGGAACTTGAAGGCCTTACAAGGATCTACGCAGCCATCTACTGCGAGAAGAAGTCCCACAAGGGCATGATAATAGGCAAGGAAGGCCGCAAGATAAAAGGCATAGGCAAGGCCGCGCGTCAGGAGATAGAGGCGCTCACGGGCACCAAGGTCTATCTGGAACTGTTCGTAAAGGTAAAGGAAGGCTGGCGCGATTCATCCGTTGCGATCAGTAACTTCGGATACAAGAAGGACTGACGCAGCAGCGGACGGCAGCATGCCGGCAAGCCGCGCACTCAAAAGCATCTGATGATAACCGAGACGGAAGGCATAGTAATAAGGCAGATCAAGACCGCTTACGGCAGGCGGATGATCGTTTTGCTTACGAAAAAATACGGCAGGATATCCGCGGGGACAAGCATAACCGAGGGCGGAAAGAACAAGACGGCGCTTGCGCTCAGACCATTTACGAGAGGGCGCTACGAACTGTTCAAGGGCCGCGATTCATACAGCATCAACGGCGCCGAGACCATCGAGAGCTACTATTCCATAGGCGAGGACATAGACAAGTATTCCTGCGCCGCGGGCGCTCTGGAGCTTACGGACCGCATGCTGGAGGACGAACAGCAGTCCCCGGGCATGTACAACCTGCTTTCCGAGTATCTGTCCATGCTGGAAAAGCGCAGAAGCGACTTCGGGACGCTGTTCCTTGCGTTCCGCATCAAGGCGCTGGAACTGTTCGGCAGCGGCATAAACGTAAAGGCCTGCGCAAAGTGCGGGAAGACGGACGGACTTGCACGCATCTCGGTCCCGGAGGGAGGCGTAATATGTTCCGAATGCGCCGGGCCTTCAGCCGATCTGAATCCGTTGATATTTGAAGCCGGCGATGATATAATAAAGATTATCGATTTTATACAGATGCATCCGCTGCGGGCTCTGGAGAAGCTTTCTGTCCCGGACCCGCTCAAGAACAGGATAACTAAAATAGTAAAGGCCCACTATTCCTATCATCTGGGGATAGAAGGATTAAAGAGCGAATCGCTCATTTTATGAAGGGAGAAATAACGATGGAGATCACGCTGGAAAAGATCGAATTAGTAAAGGACCGTACCGGAGTAAGCTACAAGGAAGCTAAGGAAGCTCTGGAATTCGCCAACGGAAACGTCGTGGACGCAATAATCTACGTGGAGGAGAACATAGACCACGAGTTCTCGTCCAGAGAAAAGAAGGCCGTCAACAAGGTAATGGACAACGTTAAGGAAGCAGTCCGCAAGGGCAACGTTACCAAGCTGAGAGTCTATCACGGGGACGAAGTAGTCCTTAACCTGCCGGTGCTCTTCGGTGTAGCCGGTACCGTGCTCTTCCCCTGGGGAGCCGTTGCTTCCGCAGTCGCGGCAGCTCTTACCAGATGCAGAGTGGAGCTGGTAAAGGAAGACGGCAGCGTAGTGGACGTAAGCGAAAAGACGAGCGCCGCTTTCGAGACCGTTAAGGAAAAGGGCGGAGTAGTCGTAGACGAGATGATCGACAAGGGCGCCGAGCTCTACGCTAACGCCAAGGTAAAGGGCACCGAGCTCTACAACGTCGCCAAGGAAAAAGGCTCCGTATTCTATGAAGCCGCCAAGGACAAGGGCTCCGTCATCTACGAAGCAGCCAAGGACAAGGGAACCGAGCTGTACAACGCAGCCATGGAAAAGAAGGACGACCTTGCCGACCGTTTCGGAAAGAAGACCGGCGGAATCAACGCAGGAGCGGAAGAACCGTCCATGGGCGTTGTGGCAGAAGAGGCAGATAATACGGAAGTTACAGAATAGCATATTACGTTAATAGGTGGAAAAATGGCTAAAGAATTTACGATGGACACAATAGTTGCTCTTTGCAAGGGCAGAGGATTCCTGTATCCGGGCTCCGAGATCTACGGAGGCCTGGCCAACGCATGGGACTACGGCCCGATAGGCGTAGAGCTTAAGAACAACATCAAGAGGGCGTGGTGGAAGAAGTTCGTCCAGGAGTCTCCGTACAACGTGGGACTGGACGCGGCCATCCTCATGAACCCGCAGACCTGGGTGGCTTCGGGCCACGTGGGCGGGTTCTCGGATCCTCTCATGGACTGTAAGGAGTGCCATTCCAGATTCAGAGCCGACAAGCTAATAGAGGACTTCTGCAAGGAGAACGGCATAGAGCTGGACGGCGGAGTAGACGGCTGGAGCAACGAGCAGATGGAAGCTTTCGTTACGGAGCATCACATCAAGTGCCCGGACTGCGGTAAGGAAAACTTCACCGGCATCCGTCAGTTCAACCTCATGTTCAAGACCTTCATGGGCGTCACCGAGGACAAGAAGGCGGAGATATATCTCCGTCCGGAGACTGCCCAGGGCATATTCGTAAACTTCAAGAACGTGCAGAGGACCAGCCGCAAGAAGGTGCCGTTCGGCATAGCTCAGATAGGTAAGTCCTTCAGAAACGAGATAACCCCGGGCAACTTCATATTCCGCATCCGCGAGTTCGAACAGATGGAACTTGAGTTCTTCTGCGAGCCCGATACGGACCTGGAATGGTTCGCTTACTGGAAGGAATACTGCCGCAAGTTCCTGGAGTGCCTGGGCATGAACATGGAGAAGCTGAGGCTGCGCGACCACTCCCAGGAGGAGCTGTCCTTCTACAGCAAGGCCACCACGGACTTCGAGTATCTGTTCCCGTTCGGCTGGGGCGAGCTGTGGGGCATAGCGGACCGCACCGACTACGACCTTACTCAGCACCAGAACTGCTCCGGACAGAGCATGATCTACATAGACCCGATAGATCCCAAGAAGCGCTACATTCCTTACGTTATCGAGCCGTCGCTGGGAGCTGACAGAGTTACTCTGGCCTTCCTTTGCGACGCCTACGAGGAAGAGACCCTTACCTCCGAGGACGGCAAGACGGACACCCGCGTTGTAATGCACTTCCACCCGGCTCTGGCACCGTTCAAGGCTGCGGTAATGCCGCTCACCAAGAACCAGAACGCCAAGGCGGAGGAGATCTACGCGGAGCTGGCCAAGTACTTCATGGTGGACTACGACGCCTCCGGAAGCATAGGCAAGCGCTACAGAAGAGAGGACGAGATAGGAACTCCGTTCTGCAT
>JAEEGL016132189.1_pt1 | contig 24952 bp, 24 predicted proteins | sample 9134231 | NCBI WGS metagenome assembly JAEEGL01 (sample SAMN16246548, study PRJNA631951) | gut metagenome | biome: gut microbiome; feature: rumen; material: fiber-attached | host: Bos | place: Iran: Karaj | collected 2018-10 | reverse complement strand
GTGAGGATAAATCTGGGTATTGTCGCCAATTACTACACCTTCATCAATAACAACATACTCGCCGATATAAACATTTTTGCCAATTTGGGCACTCTCTGCGATAATAGCTGTTGAGGCAATCCCTTTGCTTTGAGTTTTGCTCTGTTCGTATAGGGTCATTAATTTAGCAAGGGTTTCATAGGCATTATCTACCTTGATGAGGGTAGCTTTGATGGGCTTCTCTGGTACAAAGTCACGATTGACCAGCACGATGCTGGCCTCAGTGTCGTAGATATAATGTTCATATTTTGGATTCGAGAGGAAAGTAATGCTGCCTGGCTTGCCTTCTTCAATCTTGGCAAAAGTGTTGACACTAGCATCGGTATTACCAATGATCTCACCTTGTACGAAAGCAGCTATTTGTCTTGCTGAAAATTCCATAACTTTTAGTCAATTATCTATTTGGCTACAAAAATACTGCCTTTTTTTGACATTTACTGCATCTAAATGGCATAAAAAATGTTCATTTTTCCTAATTCAGACTATTTCTTGTAATTGTATTGCCATTTGCTGCTGTAAATCCTTGGCTGCATGGCGTGCAGCCTCTGAAAAAGCAGGAGTGTTGTCGGCATAGATGATACCTCGGCTGGAGTTGACAATCAAGCCACACTGATTGTTCATGCCATACTTGCACACCTCTTCCAGCGAACCTCCTTGGGCACCTACACCAGGCACCAATAGGAAGTGCTCGGGGACAATTCTCCGGATGTCTTCGAAAGCTTTGCCTTGCGTGGCACCTACCACATACATCAACTGGTCGGCATTTGCCCATTCCTGTGACTTGCGCAACACTTTCTCGAACAGGCGTTCGCCTTTGGTGTCAGTAGTGAGCTGAAAATCGTGGGAACCTTTATTGCTGGTGAGCGCCAATAGGATAACCCACTTGTCCTCGTAGCCCAAGAAAGGCTTCACACTGTCTTCACCCATATAAGGGGCTACGGTAACAGCATCGACCCTGCCTTCTTCGAAGAAACAGCGTGCATACATGGCTGAGGTGTTGCCTATGTCGCCTCGTTTGGCATCAGCGATGATGAACTGGTCGGGGTAGTTATCCTTGATATAGTTGACGGTCTTCTCGAAAGCCACCCAGCCCTTGACGCCCATGCACTCGTAGAAAGCCAAGTTAGGCTTGTAGGCGATGCAAAGGTCGGCTGTAGCGTCGATAATAGCCTTGTTAAATGCAAAGATTGGGTCGTCGTCCTGCAGCAGGTGCTGGGGAATCTTCTTGATGTCGGTGTCCAGACCTACGCACAGGAACGACTGTTTACGTGTGATATTCTCAAATAATTGTTCTTGATTCATATAGGTTATTCTTTTGTTTCTTCGTCTTCAAAATTCAAAGGTGTATTCTTGAATGCAGATTCACGCAGGAAGAGCAAGCCTTCTAGATGCATGTCTTTCTTGGATGGTGCCTTATCACTTGGCTTAGACTCAACTTCGAAGAACCATATCAGTAGGGTACCTTCGTTATTCTCTACAGTAAAAGGCTGTTGTTTGCTCTCATCGGCAGCAATCTCTTGCAGTTGTCGGAAAGGAATGCCAAATCGGGTGTTGTAGAGCAAGGTGTCTTGCGAATAGATGAGGTCCATATACAGTGTACTATCTGTATTAGCAAGGATTTGCTCTCTTTGCCAGTCGTCTACCTGCATCACCTTCTGGAAGTTGCCTTGTGGCACCGAAGCCATTTCCTCTCGCATATTAGCGTAAGGAGATTCGATGGTAGCGGGGTCTATTGGTTCTTGATCAGTACCGAATGGCTCACTTGGTCCTTCGTAGTAGGGGCTGGTATGCAGATCTACCAGGCCGTCTAACCATCGGCTCACTAATGAATCGCCTTGCAGTTCAAACTTCAGGTAGCTTAGCTTTCCTTTCAGTATGTCGGCATCGTGTTTGTCCATTGTCTGGATAAGACTGTCAAAACGGGTATAGTCTAAAGGAAGTTGCACTCCTGTACGTTGGAAGATGCCATCTACTTCTCTTGTTAGCAAACAACGAGTATTAGCTGTCAAATTCCAAGGGCCTACAGAGGCAATGAAAAATACCACCGCAAATGAAATCAAAATCCACATGATGCGTTTGCCTTGTTTGAGCAAAAGGTAGATGCACACCACATAGCACCAGATATTGAATAACAGTACATAGGTACGTGCTACGGTAAAGCCGTAATCGGATATGCGTCGCCAGATACCTACCGTCATAAGTACCAGCAACGGCAAAGCCAAGATGGCTAACGAGCGTACCAATTTTTTGTCGAAAGACTTATCTTCGTGCAAAAGCAGGGGATAAACAAGGGTAGTGATAAATAGCATACCCATCATCATGGTGGTGACCAACCAAACTACGCCTCCACTGGGAAGCTCCCAGGTAAAGAGTATTCTAAACAAGTAGAAGTAGAGGGTAATGAGATAGGCTGCTTGTAAAGGAACAAACAATGCATGCACTACTACACGTCCAAAATCGTTCATTCGATTGATATTGGTGTCGTGCTTGGCTGCATCTTTGGGAATTTGCATCATCAGCAATATGACATTGATGGTGAACATACAGATAATCACCATAGAAAGATAGAACTCATCGGGCAAGTCTAAGTCGAACAGCTCCTGGATACCCCAAAGCAAGAGCTCAATGCCACCCAACAAGATGCCACTTACCAATGTGGACAACAAAGCACCAATGATGATGTCCCAACCAAAATTCCATGACTCTATGTCGTTTTTCCTCCCTAAGAAGGATAGAAAGAAAATGGATGATTTGAATAGAAATAGTGTTGCCAATAAACCAATGACGAGCTCCATACCAAAACTCTCTTGGCTTTGCTGGGCGATGATGACGCAATAGAGCAACCAGCACACTTGTGCTATCAAATGGACAATGCGAACTCGCTTGAAGTTGGTCTGTTCTTCGCTCCACAGATGAAGGGATACTCCCAGCAACAAGGCAGTGGGAGGGTAGAACATGATTATAAATAACAATGCATCATTATTTGGTACCAAATCAGGATTCCAAAGCAGCGTCAAAGCAATGACTGTATAAATGGCGGTAAATAACAAGGCAACAGGGAATCTTTTCAATACGGCTTCGAATCGTTCTGAAACTCCCTTGAAAGAAAAACTCTCTATCCACTTCATAACTTTTCTTTTTTTACAGTTCTGATTCCTTCATTCGTTCGGCATTTTCTGCCACAATGAGGTGGTCGATACAGTCTTGTATGTCGCCATCCATGAATGCAGGTAAGTTGTAGATTGTATAGTTGATGCGATGGTCGGTGATGCGTCCCTGAGGATAGTTGTAGGTGCGAATCTTAGCAGACCTGTCGCCAGTAGATACCATCGTTTTGCGCTTGGCAGCAATGTCGTCAACATATTTCTGGTGTTCCTTGTCGTAGATGAAGGAGCGCAGACGAGCCAATGCACGTTCCTTGTTCTTGGGTTGGTCGCGTGTTTCGGTACACTCTATCAAGATTTCCTCTACAATGCCTGTGTTGGGGTTCTTCCAATTATAGCGCAGACGCACACCGGATTCTACCTTGTTGACATTCTGACCTCCTGCACCACTGCTTCGGAAAGTGTCCCAACGAATTTCTCCCTCATTGATACTCACCTCAAAAGGTTCGGCTTCAGGCAGTACTGCCACTGATGCTGCTGAGGTATGCACACGTCCTTGTGTTTCTGTCACTGGTACTCGTTGCACACGATGCACGCCAGATTCATATTTCAAGATACCATAAACGCCTTCACCTGTAATGGGACAGATGATTTCCTTAAATCCACCTACCGCACCTTCACTGGCACTGGATATTTCCATCTTCCAGCCTTTGCTCTCGCAGTATTTTGAGTACATACGGAAGAGGTCGCCTGCAAATAATGCTGCCTCATCACCTCCTGTACCACCACGAATTTCCAGTATGGCATTTCGGCTATCCATCGGGTCGGCAGGTATCAGCATCAGTTTAATTTCCTCCTCCAATTGGGGTTGGCGTTCCTGACAGATAGCAAGCTCTTCACGGGCCATCTCTTTCATCTCTGCATCATCTTCATTACTGATGATGTCTTTTGCCTCTTCAATGCGCCCCAATAGCTCTTGGTATTCCTTACGGGCCGTCATCAGTCGCTCTAACTCCTTGTATTCCTTGGTGAGCTTTACGTAGCGTTCTTGGTCAGCAATCACACTGGGGTCAGTAATCAAAGTAGATACCTCATCGAAACGAGGTGCCAGACCGTCCAGCTTTTCTAATATGTTGTTCTTTTCTGCCATTAGTATCTAAACTCTCCAAATTCACTCCGGATGATTAGTTCCTTGTGGTCGCTCTCTTCAATGTGTCCCACTACCTGGGCATCAATATGGAAACTCTTAGAGATAGCTATTACCTCGTTTGCATATGCTGAAGGCAGATACACCTCGTAGCGATGTCCCATATTGAATACCTTATACATCTCTTGCCAGTCGGTGCCACTTTGTTTGTGGATGGTCTTGAACAACGGAGGAACAGGGAACATATTGTCTTTTATCACTCGGCAATTGTCTCCTATGAAATGCAACACCTTGGTTTGTGCACCACCTGAGCAATGCACCATACCGTGAATCTGAGGACGCAGTGCATCGAGCAATCTCTTCACTACAGGGGCATAGGTGCGAGTTGGTGAGAGCACCAGTTTGCCAGCATCCAGAGGGCTGTCTTCCACCTTGTCTGTCAATTTCAAACCTCCGCAATACACTAATTCTTCTGGCATTGCTTTGTCATAGCTCTCAGGATATTTCTTTGCCAGGTACTTGCTGAACACATCATGACGGGCTGAAGTCAAGCCATTGCTGCCCATACCGCCATTGTACTCGTGTTCGTAAGTAGCTTGTCCGAATGATGATAAGCCTACAATTACATCTCCGGGACGAATGTTAGCGTTGTCAATCACATCACTTCGCTTCATACGGCAAGTTACTGTTGAGTCAACGATGATGGTACGAACCAAATCACCCACATCAGCAGTTTCTCCACCTGTAGCGTAAGCTCCCACACCCATTTCGCGCAACTCAGCCAGCAGCTCGTCGGTACCGTTGATGATAGCAGAAATCACTTCACCTGGTACCAACAACTTGTTTCGCCCAATGGTGGAAGATACGAGGATATTGTCGGTAGCACCCACGCACAAAAGGTCGTCGATGTTCATGATCAGCGCATCTTGAGCAATACCTTTCCACACACTAAGGTCGCCTGTCTCTTTCCAATAAAGATAGGCGAGTGATGACTTAGTGCCTGCACCATCGGCATGCATAATGTTACAATAGTCGGGGTCACCACCTAAAATGTCTGGGATAATCTTGCAGAAAGCCTTAGGATATAAGCCCTTGTCAATGTTCTTGATGGCGTTGTGAACATCTTCTTTAGCTGCACTTACGCCTCTCATCATGTATCTTTGTTTGTCCATAATAGGATGAGTTTTTTATTTGGGTACAAAGTTAATACAAATGGGAGACAATGCCAAATGTCTTTATACTCTTTGTAAAAAAAACAGCTCCCCGTTGGGGGAGCTATTATTCTAGAAGTCTCTACCTTCAAACAATGAACCACTGCCTGTCGATGAACTGTGTTTTCCTCCTGCATTGAAGATATAGCTCAGTGAGAACACGATGTTGGGATATTTAGGACGTACCCATGTCTCAGAACTTAAGCCCATTGAGGTTCGACGATTATAATACTTAGCAGTATGGAATACATCGTTGGCAACAGCTGCAAAAGCCAGTTTGCCCTTGAGGAATTGCTGACGGAATGCCAAATTGAAGTATGCATATCCGTGCTCTTTGCCTTGAGTCAGACTCTTAGGACCGATGAAATGTCCATCAAACTGCAATCGGCTATCCTTACCCAACGTGAGGGCATTGATCCAGTTGATTTGGAAAGTGAAGCCATCAGCATCGGTACAGCCTATATGCTGAGCCTTGAAGTCGTATTGGAACAAACTTCCATTGAGGGTGGTGGTCCACCAACGGGCAGCCTTCGCCACACCGCTGAACTCCAAACCCCATTCGATCTGACGTCCTGCATTGACATTCCTATCAAGTGTTACACCTGGCTCGTATGCCTCACGTACCCAATCTACCACATCCTTGCGATGACGGTAGAATCCGCCAAACATAATGCTGTGTCCACCGTCAAAAGAATTGCGGTAGTTCAGCTCTATCGAGTTGATAAACTCGGGACGAATGTCGGTACTGCCTATTTTACGGGTATAGTAGTCCTCATAGGTGATATATGGCTCTGTCTGCCATATACCAGGACGATTGGTTCGACGAGAATAACCCATGGTGAAGATGCCTCCCTTGCCTAAGTTATAAGAAAGATGGGCAGAAGGGAAGAAATCCAAACGCTTTTTGTCGAGGTTACCTCCAGGAACGGTAATCTCTACTAAATCAATAACCCTTTCTGCACGTAAGCCAGCATCGAACTCAAAATTGCCGAACTTGTCGTTCACCATCGCATACAGTGCATGAATCTGACGGCGATAATAGAATGGTGCGTGCAGGTCATCCTGCCATTCAAATTGTTCTTTGTCACGATCCCAGTACTTGATATTGTATTCACCGTGCTCGCTATAGGTAGAGTAAAAATAACCACTTTCGAAGTTACCCGTCGGACTATAGTGGTTGCGATAGGTGGCAGTGAAGTCACAGTCCCAATGGTGTTCCTCCTCATAGCCTCGTGTACCTTCGTAACGCTTGCCGCTCATGTCAAACATATTACTCTCAGTATATTCCAATGAATACCAGTCGTAGCGAAAACGATTGACGGTGGACAACTCACTACGTTCGTTAATCTTCCAATTCCAAGTAAGTGCAGCTTGGAATAGGTTTTTCTTCAGTTGGTAACGGTCGTGACTGTTGTAGGTGGCATCGTTCAGCACTTCATCTCCTTTCAGACGCAACTCATCGTAGCGCATATCACCACCTCGTGTAAACTTAGTCTGACCTGTTTGTAGGTCGAGTGAGAGATTGTGATGCTTGCCGTCATTATATTGCCAACCAGCCTTACCAATGAAAGAACGGTTTTCACTGAAACGCGTACCATCTGATTTGGAAGTTGTGGTAAAGTCATCTACTATAGTCTTTTTCTTCTGCTGGAAATTACTTTTTCCCATGATATTAGTGGCAGTACCTCCCACATAGAAGGTATGCTTTCCTGTGCGGTAATTCAGCAAGGCATCCCCTGTCCAAGTCCCAAGTGTACCACCAGAAGCGTTGAACATTCCGCTCCAACCATCACCGCTGGTGCGTTTGGTAGTGATGTTGATAATGCCCACATCGCCTTCGGCACGATAGCGGGCTGATGGGGTGGTAATCAGCTCTATGTCTTCTATAGAGGCTGCAGGAATCTGTTGCAAAGCTTGTGTACCACTTAATGGGCTCAGTTTTCCATCTACATACACCAGGAAATTACTGCTGCCTCGGAAGGTGAGACCGCCATCAGCATCTACTTGCACAGATGGTGTGTTTGCTAATATATCTACGGCGGTACCACCAGAAGCGGCTATAGCTGTAGAGGAACTGATTCGTTGACGGTCTAGTTTATAGACAATTTGATTTTTATCACCTACAACGGTTACTTCAGAAAGACCCGTAGCAAGTTCTCGTAGTTCGATGGTACCCAAGTCAATGGTTTGTCCATCCCTTACGGTTAGTTTCTCACTGACATAGGGGTCATAACCCATCATGCGAATCATTACCAGTACGTCACCTGATGGAACTTTCTCAATGGAGAAAAGTCCATCAGTCACCATTCCAGAAGCTACTACCTTGTCGTTGAGGTCTGAAACAATGACATCAGCATAATCGATGGGTTGGCCGGTAGTGGCATCAACAACTGTTCCTTTTATGATGACAGATGATGCTGCATAGAGCACACAATGTATGCACACCAGCAGCATCGTCAGTAATATTTTTTTCATGATCAATTCTAATATTCTTCGTGAAGGTAAAAATTATTAAAACTCTACTTTCGGAGCTTGGTTGGCACCTGCCTCAGCTTCGAAATATGCACGCTGAGTGAAGCCTAACATACCAGCAAACAGATTGCGTGGGAATGTGCGAATAGTGGTATTGTACTTCTGTGCCTCTTTGTTAAAATTAGTGCGAGCCACATTGATACGATTTTCTGTCCCCTCCAGCTGAGCCTGCAATTCCTTAAACTGCTCACTTGCCTTTAAGTCTGGATAGCTCTCTGAAATAGCTATTAGTCTGCCCAAAGCAGAGGCGAGTTCGCCTTGAGCCTGTTGGAACTCCTGTAACTTCTCTGGTGTTACATTAGATGGGTCAATTGAGATGGAAGTTGCCTTACTGCGGGCATTGACAACTGCCTCAAAGGTTTCCTGCTCGTGTTGAGCATATCCCTTTACGGTATTCACCAGGTTAGGAATGAGGTCAGCACGACGCTGATACTGTGTCTCTACATTGGCCCAAGCGGTATTCACACCTTCGTCAAGACCAACCATACCATTATAAACACTAACGAGCCAAATGGCAATTACTGCAATGACTGCTAACAGTCCAATAGTTGATTTCTTCATTTTGCTTATGTTTTAAACTAATTTTATTTACTTTTAAAAATGTGAACCAGCGCCACCACCGCCTCCCATGCCTCCACCAAAGTTGCCGCCGATAGTACCGCCGCCTCCGAAACCTCCACCGCTGCCTCCAATGATAATAGGGCCACCACCATTAGATACGCTGTCATAAGTGGTTCGCTTGCGTTTCACTTGATGGCCGCAATTACCACATACATATGTAACTTCGTAAGTCTTAGAGCCGCGACTCTTATAGAGCAACTTGGTGGAATCTTGCTGCAACATATATTTTCCGCATTGTGGACATTTGCGTTGTTTTCTGGATTGTAACCAGGCAAAATATAATAAGATACCAGGGAAACCTAGGGTGAATGCCAAGTATATCAGTAAGCCAATACCGCCACCAGTTCTTTCTTCTTCTCTCTCCATCGACCCGTCTAAGCGTCCTACCACTTTGGTCATACCAGCCAACATGCCTTCATCCCAATCATTATCTTTTAGATAAGGAATCATGTCTTGCACCTGGATACGCTTGCAAATAGCATCAGGTAGGTCGCCTTCTAGACCGTAGCCTGTGTAGAACTGTATGGCGCGTTGGTCCACTACCAATAGCACAACTAGTCCGTTGTCTTTGCCTTTCTTTCCTACGCCCCAACTGTTCAGGAGCTCATGGCAGAAATCGAATGGCTCCACCTCACCGATGGAAGGCAAAGCAGCCACCACTGTCTCTATGCCTGTCTTTTCTTCTAATTGGTAGAGCATAGCGTCAATGCTGTCTGTGGCAGTTTGGGAAAGAATGCCAGAAGGATTGCACACATACTTGGTGCGGTCCTGCAAATGTACCTTCGGTAGATTGTCGGGCGTAAAAACCTTCTGTGCACTCGTGTTAAGTGCACAGAAAAATCCAACTAATCCTATGATGAGTGTCCTAATTTTCATAGCCATTCTTCGTTTGATGTGGCTAAATTACGAAAAAAAACATTATTTGATGTATTTTTCCAAGAAAAACTGTACTCTTTGGGTATATTCCTCGGGATAATCAAAATAAGAGCGGGCGTGTTCAGAGCCTGGAGCCAGCCAAATTTCTTTAGGTTCGGGTTTAGCCTCAAACAGTGGATGCACCATCCAAGTGGGCACGAATGTGTCATTATCACCATGTATGAAGAACATAGGCAAATGACACTTTTTAACCATCTCGAGGGGTGATGCCTCACGAAAAGTCCAACCATGAATAACGCCACACCACCAGCTAGCAAGGGGAATTACCATTTGCATCAGACTCTCGTCGTGCTGATCGCCAGATACCTCATCGAATACACTGGTATAACCGCAATCTTCAATATATGCTTTGACGAATGGTCTCTGTGGTTCACCGCTGACACACATTGCCGTGGCTGCCCCCATCGAGGTACCATGTATCACCATCTGAGTGTCGCCTATTTTGTTGCCCAAACTGTCTTTTGGAACGAAGATATTGTTGGCTACGTCCAGCCATTCTATCACATCCAAACGGTCTAGCCAACCCATTTGCGCATATTTGCCTTCGCTGAGGCCGTGCCCATTGAGGTCGGGCAGAAACATATTGTAGCCCAAATCATGCTGGAACATATAGCCGTAACGCATCATGCGCACTGCACTGTCTGTCCATCCATGAATGATGAAAGCTGTCTTGTCGGTAGGCTGGTTGGCAGCTGCATACACAGCATGCAATCGTCTGCCATCTTGAGCAATGATAAATGTATCTCGTAAAGCACCTCTGCTTTGCAAATTTTCCACCCAAACTTTGGCAGGGGGAAGTTCCTCAAAGAGTTGTGCATAAGCTTTTTGGGGATTATGGGATGTGTCACGATTGGGATTCACCAACATATTTACAGCCATGTTGGCGATAGTAAGTGGTAAAGCTATGATAATGATTATCAGTACACCTACAAGAAAACCTAATACTCTTTTCGTTCTTTTGCTCACTTTTCAGAAGCCAATGACTTATCTATGCCAGATATCCCATGCCTCAAATGCCTGCAGTAACAACATTTCCAAGCCATTCTTTACCATTGCTCCTTGTTTCTTGCCCTTCTTCATAAACAAGGTCTCGTCAGGGTTGTAGAGCAAATCATACAACAGATGCTTGGGTGTTAGCAAATCATAAGGGATGTTTGGGCATTCGTTGATTTTGGGATACATACCCACTGGGGTACAGTTTATGATAACGTGGTGAGACTCAATAATTTCAGGTGTTAAGTTGCTGTAATTGATAAATTTGTCACCTTTCTTGGTGCGAGAAACAAACAGACTCTCAATACCCAAATCTTGCAAGCCACAGTAGATGGCTTTCGATGCGCCACCAGTGCCCAGAATCAACGCTTTCTTATGATGGTCGGTTATATACGGCTCAATAGATTGTGTAAAGCCAACGATATCGGAGTTATACCCAATAAGTTTGGTTTTCTTACTACCTCTGACAATCTTTATTACGTTCACGGCACCAATACGTTTAGCGGTAGCTTTGTCCAGATCGTCAAGATAAGGAATAACCTGCTCTTTGTAAGGTATGGTGACATTTAGTCCTTTGAGGTTGTCGTTTTTCTCGACCACCTCTCTGAACTCCTTTATGCTTGGGATCTCAAAATTTACATATTCAGCATCAATGCCTTCAGCTTCAAATTTCTCGTTGAAGTATCCCTTGGAAAAGGAATGTCCCAATGGGTAACCTATCAATCCGTAAATATCCATTTTATATCGCTTTCAACACGTTCTTTTCAATTCGTTCCAATACGTCACCTATTGCTTCTTCCTTCTGGAAATGCTCACCTGTGATGTGCTCGTACAACTCGATGTAGCGGTCGCTGATAGATGCTACTATCTCGTCTGTCATAGGGGGTACCTGCTGACCAGCCTTGCCTTGGAAACCATTATCCATCAGCCACTCGCGTACAAATTCTTTAGAGAGCTGCTTTTGTGGTTCACCCTTGGCGAACTTCTCTGCATAGCCATCAGCATAGAAATAACGGCTGGAATCAGGAGTATGAATCTCGTCCATCAAATAGATGACACTATCATGTTTGCCAAACTCATATTTGGTATCAACTAAAATCAAGCCACGCTTAGCGGCGATCTCTGTACCGCGCTGGAACAATGCCAATGTATATTTCTCCAATAGGGCATACTCCTCAGGCGTTGCTAAACCTTTTGCCAAAATCTCCTCCTTAGAAATGTCAGCATCGTGTTCACCAATTTCAGCTTTGGTGGTAGGGGTGATAATTGGGGTAGGGAACTTTTCGTTTTCTCTCATACCCTCAGGCAACTTTACGCCACAGATTTCACGCACACCATTTTTATAAGCGCGCCAAGCACTACCGCACAGGTAGCCGCGTACAATCATCTCTACAGGAAATCCCTCGCACATCACACCCACTGTTACCATTGGGTCGGGAGAGGAGAGTTTCCAGTTAGGACAAATGTCAGAAGTGGCATCAAGGAATTTTGATGCAATCTGGTTCAGCACCTGTCCCTTGAAAGGAATACCTTTCGGCAGTATCACGTCGAAAGCAGAGATGCGGTCGGTGGCCACCATCACCAGCTTCTCGTCATTGATGTTATATACGTCACGCACCTTCCCATGATACACGCTTTTCTGTCCGGGAAAGCTGAAGTCAGTTTTTGTTAATGCTTTCATTGTCCTTATCTTTTAGTACGTTTTTCTTTTCTTTGTCAAACTTGTCGTACGCTTCTACAATTCTTTCCACCAGTTTGTGACGCACGATGTCTTTCTGGTTCATTTCGATGACCGATATACCTTTCACTCCCTTAAGGATGTTCAATGCCTGCACTAAACCCGAGGTCTGAGATGGCGGGAGGTCGATCTGAGTCATGTCACCCGTTACAATCATTTTGGTGTTCATACCCATACGGGTAAGGAACATCTTGATCTGCTGAGTGGTGGTGTTTTGTGCCTCGTCCAGTATCACTACTGCATCACTCAATGTCCTGCCTCTCATGAAAGCTAATGGTGCTATCTGAATAACATTGGTTTCCATATATTCTTGCAGTTTGACAGCTGGTATCATATCCTGTAATGCGTCATATAGCGGTTGCAAGTAGGGGTCAATTTTCTCTTTCATGTCACCTGGCAGAAAGCCCAACTTCTCTCCAGCTTCCACAGCAGGGCGGCAGAGCACAACCTTGCGCTTCTCCTTATTCTTCAGGGCACGTACCGCCAGCGCAATAGCAGTATAGGTCTTTCCTGAGCCTGCAGGACCTACGGCAAAGGTTAGATCGCTGTTGTTAAAAGCCTCTACTAGTTTCATCTGGTTCTCACTGCGTGGAATGATGGGCTTGCCCACAACGCTGAACACGATGACGTTGCCCGATTTCTCCGCTTGCGGAGCATTACCTTTTATAATGTCGATAATAACTTCTTCTTTCAGGGAATTGAATTCGGTGCAGTACTTCTGTAACTTGATGATGTTCTCTTCGAATGCACATAACTCTTCTTCATCGCCCAGCACTTTGATGACATTGCCTCTTGCAATGATGCGCAACTTGGGGTAGAGCGCCTTGATAAGCTGCATGTTGGTGTTGTTAACACCATAGAAAATAATAGGATCTACATCCTCAAGTACAATCAGTTTTTCTATCATTCAAATTATTTTGGTTATTATGAGTGCAAATGTAGTGCTTTTATTTCACTTTTTTCACCTTAATGCCACTCTTTTTTTTCGTTATTTTCAGACAATCCTTCCTCAAACGATGGTTTTCGAAGTCAAAAAGCAGACTAGGGTCAAAATGTTTATTGTTTACACGCGTCTCGAAATGCAGGTGATCCCCTGTAGCACGACCTGTTCGTCCCTCAAGAGCGAGGGGAGTGCCAGCTTTTACTTTGTCCCCTTTTTTTACCAAGTTCTTTACATTATGACTGTAGAGAGTTTCCAGTCCATTAGGGTGGCGCACAATCACGCAGTTGCCATAATCGGCAAACCATTCCGACATCACAACACTGCCATCGAAGGCACAACGGATGGTGTCATTGGCAAAAGTTTTAATATCCCATCCAGAATGCATCCTGCCGTCCCTCTCTCCGTAAGGCGACAGCACCTTACAGCCAGGCAACGGAAAGCAGAAACCTTCTTCCATCAAATCCATAGGACAAATGGTCAGTTCTTCCTTGTCGTTCAACTGACTCGATTGGGTGATTCTGATGTGTTTAACCCCCACATCATAATAATCCTGTGCCCAAATCAATAGAGGCAAGAATGTGACAAACAATATGAGTATCAGCCTATTCATTATTCAAAAAACGTTATCTCGTATTTAGTCATCAAGGCATAATTATCAAGTAATTCGGTTAATTGGCAGACAGCTTCAGTTAGTCCCTTGTTGCCGCTATAGCCATTGATGATGACTAACAGATGTTGGGTGTTGATATCTATCTTCGTGCGCTCGTGATCACTGGTTGGTGTCCCAATACCTCCTAAAGCATCACGATATACAGGTAGTCCATCGATGTTTAACACACCTCTCCCGATGCCTTCGTAGGGTTCTCCCTCTTGTCCAATACCTAAAACGAGTTTGTTGCCAACAATTTTATCCCCATCAAAGCCACCGATACTAAAGCCTGTCTGTAGCGATACCAAGTTGATGATATCCACCAATGTGTCAATTTGATAGAGCTCCATCCCGCGAAGCAGTCGCCTGCGTAGGGCTTCTGCCGATGGACGATACCTGCTGGGATCCTTGCCACAACGTCTGTAGGCCGTTCTTGTGGCTGCTATGGCATATTGCTCCTTGCAGTCGTCCACATTGCTCTCTTGACGCAACTGTTGGGTGAATACATCTATCTCCTGCCATAGTCCTTTGCTATAGATGTTGTTGGTCACCCATGCCTCTACTGCCACGCCCTTAAACTCTGGACACTTGCATTTCAGCTCTTCAGATACTTCAATAATCATTTATTAAGCATTATGCCCGTTAATAAACGGCCAGAATCTCTGGTAAGACGACGCACTGAGAAGAAATCTTGATAGCGCAGGTAAGTACAGATGCCTGACATCTCAATTTGTGAGGTTGGTACACCAAACTCCTGCATGTCTATGCGGTTAGCTACCCATAGGTTGATGTGGTATTTGTGTGAACGAGGTACCCATTCAGCCACATGCTCTATCGGGTAGCTCGAATTCTTGAACTGATCGTACACTTCATCACCCACCTCAAAACCCGCTAACGAGATTCCAGGGCCTACTACGATATGCACATCCTCAGGCTGGGTGCCGAACTTCTGCTGCATCTTTTGCAGAGCAGTCAATGCAACATGATTCACTGTACCTCTCCAACCTGCGTGTACCATACATACTGCTTCGTTCTTGGCGTCGTAGATAGCAATTGGCAGACAGTCGGCTGAGGTGACGCACACACAGATGCCTTTTTCTCTCGTCATCAGAATGTCCTTCTGCTCAAGGCGTGCCTTGCGTTCTTCTTCGTTGGCTTTCAGGAACGACCTGCCCAGATGGGCATAGTCGGTGCCATGAGCCAAGTGGGGGATAGCCAGCACTGCAGGTTTCTTAGGCAGCGCATTGCATACGATGTCGAGGTTTTTTTTGATTTTCTCGGGGTCATCATCGGTGTAGATGCCACAATTCAATGAACTGTAGTTGCCTTCACTCACACCACCGAAGCGTGTGGTGGTAAAACAGGTGACATTGGGGAATGCCAGCATTGATTTGTATGACAACAGTCTTTTGTCTTCAGATAATATAGCCATACTCAATTCCTTTTATTTGGTTTGTTTTAGGTATTGATTTTAAAAAGTTGCGCTAATGTACGCATTTAATTTGAACAAAAAAAATATATCTGATATTTCTTTTCATAAAGTTTACGTACCTTTGCAGCCATGTGGTTGTTATTAGCATTCCTTTCTGCCGCTCTCTTGGGTTTTTACGACGTATTTAAAAAGCAGTCTCTCATGGATAATGCCGTCTTGCCGGTGTTGTTTCTGAACACTGTTTTTTCTTCGTTGGTATTTTTGCCCTTCATCGGTGTGTCGTATTGGGCACCCCAAATGTTACAAGATACTATCTTTTTTGTACCAGAAGCAGGATGGGAGGCACACAGACTGATACTGATTAAGTCGTTCATCGTACTCTCGTCTTGGATGCTGGGCTATTTCGGTATGAAGCACTTGCCCATCACCATTGTGGGTCCCATCAATGCCACACGCCCTGTTATGGTACTGATTGGTGCCATGCTATTCTTTGGCGAGCGCTTGAACCTTTATCAATGGATTGGTGTCTCGTTGGCTATTCTCTCGTTCTTCTTACTGAGTCGTTCAGGACGGAAAGAAGGCATTGATTTCAGACACGACCATTGGATTTATTGTGTGGTGCTGGCGGCTATCATGGGGGCTGTTAGTGGCCTCTACGACAAATACTTGATGAATCAGCTTAATCCTTTGTTAGTACAATCGTGGTATAATATCTATCAGGTGTTAATCATGGGTTCTATCATCGGTTTTCTGTGGTGGCCTCAACGCAAGAGCAGTACCCCGTTCCGCTGGAAATGGACCATCGTCTGTATCTCTTTGTTCCTTTGTGCGGCTGATTTCGCTTACTTCTATTCACTGAGCTTGGATGGCTCGATGGTGTCCATTGTATCGATGGTGAGAAGGAGTAGTGTGGTGATTTCTTTCCTCTTTGGGGCGGTTGTTTTCCGTGAAAAGAACTTAAAAAGTAAAGTTATTGACTTAATTTTAGTGCTAATTGGAATGTTCTTCCTATATTTGGGCACTGAATAGTGCAAGTTTTACATGCGTATTGTTAGTCAAACGCTTAATTGTGAATGGTAAATTTATATCAAAATTTGATGAAAAGGACGCTTTTTGTAATAATGGCAGTTATGTTGCCAAGTTTGACAATCTTGGCACAGCAGGTTAGGAGCAGTTTCGTGAATATGCCCGACTCGCTCAGTACATTATTGACGAAGGTAAACCGCGAGGACTTTATCGATTTTCTCGACAGTAACATGAAAGCGGAGGTGAACAACCTTCTGGGTGGAAAGTCGGAGATGACAAAGTTGACGGCTGACTTTCTGGAAGTGAAGATGACTGAGCAAAGCACCTACCAGATGAAAGTGCTGACCAAAGTCGACGGTATTCAAGTGCTCTGTACAGTCTCTACGGTTTGTGGTCCTGTATGTGATAGCCATATCGATTTTTATGCCACCGATTGGCAACCACTATCTTTGGCTAATTATTTGCCTCAACTGCCTGTGCTGGCTGACTTCCTCCAACCTATGCCAGAAGATGCGTCATATGCTTTGCGCGATGCCTATCGCCAGGCTGATATCCTGCTAATGAAAGCCGAACTATCGCCAGAAGCTGCTATACTTACTTTCACTATCACCACCCCCGATTATATGGATGCAGAGGCCGTTAAACTATTGCAACCCTATATCATTCCAGCCATCACTATGCAGTGGAACGGGAAGATGTTTGTAAAAAAGTAAATTCCTGCAGTCCTATTGGGGCCTATCTTTGCCGTTTTAGAGTCCTTTTTAGAGTCCTTTTTTTTTACTACTACCTGGCGGCTGTTTTACTACTATTAAAATTTCCTTTTACTACTAGTTGTTCAGGCCTCTGGAGGTCCTGTTTTTATTTTTATAATGAAAGTGTCGTTATATCTTTTTTTTAGTGTTTTTGTTTTTTGATTTAGTATACAATTTACTTTATCCTAAAAAGCACTTTAAAAAGTCGTATTCGTGTTGTCAGTCTCACAAATAATCACTATCTTTGTATCACAAAATTTAAAATTGAAAAAATATGAAGAAACACTTGTTACTTATAGTTGTGATGATGCTGGCTGGTCTGGCTATGGCACAGGCTCCTCAGCAAAATGGCGAAGTGAAACTCATAGAAATGAAGGGCTTGCAACAAAAAGCCTATGTGTATCGTGGGATGGGTATGGGTGACCTGACCGCAGAAAATGGACATTTGAATGGTTTTACCCCATTCTATTTAGTGTATCCCGACAAGAAATTGGATGAGGTACAGTCGTTGGAACTTATCAAGGAACTGGGTATCGACCAGCAACTTAATCAGTTTAGTATCAGTTTTGGCGTGGTGAACCCTGTAGGCGATACCTATAATAATGAAGTGGATTTGAAGGCTTATCAAGCTATGATAGATAGCTTGCGCACATTTGCTAACCTGAAAATCATCGGCGTTGGCAATGGCGCTACTTTTGTAAACCAAGTGGTTGCGAATCATGCAGGAGAGATAGCTGGTATTGTGAGCATCAATGGCAAGGCTGGTAAGGCATCCGCTGGTGCGGCTCCTGTTCCTGCCTTTATCGTGGGCAAAAATGCAGCTAACATCGCAAAGCCTTATATTGCTAACAACAAAGCACGACTGACCGGTAAGGAAAAGCAGATGCAGATTTATACTAATGCTGACGAACCGCTGCTGCGCGTTGTGATAAGCAATACTACTACCCAGAGTTTGGGTGAGATCTTTAAGGATGCGTGGGATACCTTGCTGAAGAAAAACTACCGCTTTAACAATTACCGCCACACATGGTACGAAGGGCAAAAATACGGTCAGTATGGTGTCTATGAACTGGAACCATTCTTGAATCTGGACGAGTTGAAAGTGAAACGTAATATTGTGGTGAACGAAGATCGCTATGGACAGACCAAGACATTGTGGTACGAATATATTCCAGAGGGAGTGATGAGTGCCGAGAAGGGCACGGTGCCGTTGGTTTTATTGCTGCATGGTAATAACAACGACCCTCGTACCCAGGCTGATACATCAGGCTGGATTCAGTTAGCAGCCAAAGAAAAAATCTTCGTAGCAGAGCTGGAATGGCAGGGAAAACCAGGTTATGCAGCAATGGGACATGATGGCATAGAGACTACCGTTCACATAATCTTGCAGAAATATCCACAGTTGGATGCTAGTCGCATATATACCGAGGGTTTGTCGGCTGGTGCCATGACCTCTACCGCTATCGGTATTAAGAAGTCGCACCTCTTTGCAGCCATAGGGGCCATGAGTGGTGGCATTTTCCCAGGCAACGCAGTGCTTGGCATCGGTGGCAACACCCTTATGGACGAGGCTACCCAAAAGCGTGGCTTTGTGGAAACGGCATATGTTTGCGTGGCGGGTACTGACGATATGGTGGTGCGCTATCCAAAGAACAACGACTGGAAAAACAATAGCATAGTGTATGCTTGGCAGGTGTATGAGACCATGAACGGCATGAACGTGGTGGAGGATTACGACTTTGGCAAGAATGAGGCATTCGGACAGACGGTTATGAACCCTACAACCATCAAGACCAACAAAGGCGAGGGCATTACGATGGAGATAGGTTACCTTAATAAAGGTAATGTGCCACTAATGAAGCTTGTTGCTGTAATGCACTATGGTCACTGGAACTTCCAACCAGCTGCTGAGCAAATGTGGGAGCACTTCAAACACTTCTCGCGCGACGTAAAGACTAAGAAACTGATTTATCATCCATAATTTTTTTACTATGAAGAAATTGAAACTTTTGGTACTTACGGTAATAAGTACGATAATGATAGGTTGTGGCTCTTTGGGCACGATGGGAGGTACAAGCGGAGGTAATAGTAGTGCAGGCGGTACGAATGTGTTGGGCGGAATACTTGATATTCTGAGTAATCCTAACACCATCGGCAATGTGATATCAAGTGTGATTGGTACTAATAAAGTGACGCAAGCACAGCTGATAGGCAATTGGAGATATAGTGCCCCAGGTGTGGCATTTACCTCAGAGAAAGCGTTGGCTAACGCTGGTGGTGAGGTGGTGGCTGCACAAATTAAGGAGAAATTGCTACCTACATATAATACTTTAGGTTTGTCGGCATCTAATACGACGTTTACCTATAACGAAAATAAGAGTTTTTCTGCTACTATCAAAGGTATTCCTCTTAGTGGTAGCTACACCTACGACGAGTCAAATGGAAAGATTACTTACAAGACCTTGTTGCTGAGTTTCAACGGCTATGCTAAACGCAACAGCAATGGTATCGCAGTCCTGTTTGAGGCGAAACAGTTGCTAAAGGTGCTGCAGACTATCACAGCATTGAGTGGTAACCAGACATTGGAAGTGATAGGCGAAGTGAGTAAACAATATGACAACGTGCGTCTTGGCTTTGATGTGACTAAATAATCACGTATGGATGTCTCTCAACGATTGAGCCGATGGCTGGCTGGCAACGCCTCATGGGTGGTGGTATCTGCCGCTGTGTTTACTTTCTTCTTGCCATCGGCGTTTGAGTGGGTACGTGGCACTACACAGACCGTCATTCTGGGCATCATCATGCTTACGATGGGTCTTACCTTAACGACAGAAGATTTCAGAATTTTGGCACAGAGACCTTTAGATATCCTGATAGGCGCCTGTGCTCAGTTCTTTATTATGCCTTGTGTAGCATACCTGTTGGTGCATGTGTTCAAACTGGAGCCTGCTTTAGCGTTAGGTATCCTGTTAGTGGGTTGTTGTCCTGGGGGGGTGTCAAGTAATATTATGTCATACCTCTGTCATGGTGATGTGGCTTTTTCGGTGGGTATGACCTGTGCTTCTACCTTGTTGGCTCCTGTGATGACGCCTATGTTGATGGAGTTTACTGCAGGCGAAATCATCGAAATAGATGCCATTGGTATGTTTATAAATATTCTAATTGTAACCATTATCCCTGTGGGAATAGGTTGCTATCTTAATTATACTTTTTCCAAACGTGAGATGTTTCCTAAGATTCAGTCACTGATGCCAGGACTGAGCGTTATCTGCCTTGCCTGCATCGTGGGAGGTGTAGTATCGACGGCGCATGATGATCTTGTTGCTCGTGGTCTGATGCTATTCTTGTGGACCTTTGCTGTAGTGTTCTGCCACAACTCGTTGGGATATTTGATGGGGTGGTCAGCAGGCACATTGGCAAAGTTCAATACACCCAAGAAGCGTACTATCTCTATCGAGGTGGGTATGCAGAATGCAGGACTGGCAACAGTATTAGCTGGAACCTTTTTTGCTGCTCAGCCTCTGGCTGTGTTGCCTTGTGCGATATCATGTGCTTGGCATAGCATAAGTGGTACGATACTGGCAGGCATTTTCCTAAAGTTTGATAAAGAGAAAGATTAAAGATTGTAAGTTGTAAATGTTTTTTTACAACAAAAAAAACTATTTTCTCCTTTATTTAGCAGTATATATGGGGCGTATAGATAATTATTTGACAACTTCTATATCAAATTTAGATTATAATGATTACCTTTGCACCAAATATAGCTGAAAGTAGAATTAAATGATTGGAGTTATTCTTGCCGCCGGAATGGCGAAACGATTGCGCCCACTGACTGATGAGTGCCCAAAGTGCTTGCTGAAAGTAGGATCCCGTACCCTTTTGCAGCGTACTGTGGATGCTGTTTCAAAAACAGGTATTAATGAGCTTGTAGTAGTTACAGGTTATAAGAATAACATGATTGTGGACTTTCTAAAAACCAATTATCCTTCGCTTACCATACATTTTATCGATAATCCTGATTATGCACACAACAATAATATCTTTTCTTTGTGGTTGACAAGACCTTTTACTGAGGGTAAGGATTTCCTGCTGCTTGACAGTGATATTCTTTTCGATCCTGCGATCATTCCTGCTGTCATAGAGAAAGAGGGTGCTGTGTTAGCACTGAACCGCCACGAACTGGGTGAAGAAGAAATAAAAGTGATTGTGGATGCTGAGAGCTATGTGAAGGAAATTAGCAAAGTTTGTTCTATCAGGGATGCTGTCGGTGAGAGCGTGGGTATCGAGAAGATGACGGCTGATTACAGCAAGGCGCTGTTCCAAGAATTGCAGCACATGATTGTTGATGAAGGTCTGATAGATGTCTTTTATGAGAAAGCGTTTGAGCGCTTGATACCTCAAGGACACACCTTCAGGATCGTTGATACTACCGATTTTTTCTCGATAGAGCTTGATACGGTGGAAGATTTTGAAAATGCAAAAAAGCTGATACCAGCTAACCTATATTGATAAAAATATTTTTGAAATGAATTTTTTAGATAGAAACGAATTCAACTTCGAACCGAGCCTGAAAGTGGTGGAGGCAATAAAAAACTTCGACCCTAAGATGCTATGTTTTTACACCCGAATCTATGATCAGGGTAAAAAAAGCGTTATCTCTGTTCGACTGAGTGAAATTTACGGTGTGCCTGAGGAACAAGTTTTATTGACCTATGGTGGCGAGGATATGCTGAAAAATGCCATTCATTATTTCCTGATGGTGGGTGATAATAAAACCATTTTGATACCAGAGTTTTCTTGGTGGTATTATAATCGTGTAGCCAGCGAATGTGGTGGTGACTTTGTGATGTATCCTTTGCATGAAATTGAAGATACTTTCGCATACGATGTTGATGAAGTAATAGAATATACTAATCGTGTGCATCCTCGTATGTTGCTCTTGGCTTCACCTAATAACCCTACTGGCAACGGACTTACGCCTGCTGAGATAGGGAAGATTATGGAAAATATTCCAAGTGATACTATGGTGCTTATTGATGAGGCTTATGCCAGTTTTATTTCAACGGATACTCATTATATCGCTCCATTGGTAAACAAGTATAATAACTTGATTATCTCAAGAACCCTTTCTAAATTCTATGGATTGCCAGGATTGCGAGTTGGTTTCGGTTTCATAGGCAAAGGGCATGACCAGTTTATCAGTTATGTTAACAAATATTTAGGTTACAACCGATTCTCTGAGGCTGTAGCGCTGGCTGCATTGGATAGTGATGAACATTATCGTAAGGTGGCAGATGATATGGAGTGGGGCCGACAGTTGTATAAACGAGAACTAGATAATTTGCCTGGCTTCAAGGTATATAGGTCGGTGGCTAATTTTATCTTGATCAAGTATCCGTTGGAGATTAAAGAAGAACTGAAAAAGTCGTTAGATATTCAGGATTATAAAATAAAGTTTATGGCTGACAAAGGTTTGGAATCTTGTCTGCGTATTACTTTAGGACGAAAGGAACAAACTCAGATGGTGTGTGATACTATCAAACAGGTGTTTCTTAATTATTGCAATAAATGACAGATAATAAAACAGCAAAAGAAGGCTATTTAGCCTCTCTTAAATCGGCAGAGACAGAGGACTGGCTGGATTTTCATGTGGTTCGTCCTTTCTGTTATCATTTGGCTCACTTTTTTGCAAAGTTCGGTATTCATCCTAATACGATTACTATCTGGTCCATCATCTTTGGTGCAGGAAGTTGCGTTTTCTTTGCTCATGGTAGTTTTTATTATGAAGGGATACAGGGAGTTGCTTTAAACTTGATAGCTATATTCTTACTTTGTTGGGCAGACATCTTTGATTGTACTGATGGTCAGTTGGCTCGTTTGACGGGACAAAAGAGCCGTATGGGTCGCATACTCGACGGTGTGGCGGGTTTCGTTTGGTTTATCTTTATCTATGTGGCAATTGCCTATCGTTTTTACCTGCACCATGATATAGAGTTTGGTTGGCTGGGCATTGAGAATACGCCTGAGAATGCGATGATTGCAACCTGTGTGGTAGTGTTATTAGGACTTGTTTCAGGCTTTGTCTGTATGGGTGGGCAGACACGTCTGGCTGATTATTATATTCAGGTACATCTTTTTTTCCTCAAAGGTGAAAAGGGTAGTGAGCTTGACAATTCAATAAAACAAAAAGAAATATATGACCAGACTCCTTGGAAAGGTAATGTGGTTTGGAAAGTTTTCTTGAATTCATACGTTGATTATACGCGAAAACAAGAGAAGGTTACTCCACAGTTCCAACGTATGATGAAACTGATGAAAGAGAAATACGGAGGAGTGGAACAGGTGCCTACTGCTATCCGTCAAGAATTTCATGACCAATCATTGGTATTGATGAAGTGGAATGGCTTGCTGACTTTCAACTTCCGTTCTACTATATTCTTCTTAGCTTGCTTGCTGGATGTGCCTGTGTTGAATTTTGTGTTTGAGATTGTTGCAATGTCTCTGCTTGCTTGGTATATTAATTATCGTCACGAGACATTTAGCAAACAGATTGCACAGAAACTATAAATCCTATGAAGTGGACGAGGAAAAGACTGAATAACCTATTCTTTATCATTGGTGTTGCTGCCGTGGTAGTGATGATGCTTACATTCGATGTTAGTTTCGTGGAACTATGGGAGCATGTGACCAGAGCGGGATATTGGTTGATTCCTATTATTGGTGTTTGGATTTTTATTTATGGTCTGAATGCTTTGGCTTGGCGTTGTATCATAAAAAGCAATAAGCATGAAGATGAACAAGTAGGCTTCTGGCGAATCTATCAGTTGACTATTGTAGGTTATGCTTTGAATTATGCTACTCCGGTAGGAGGTCTTGGTGGTGAGCCTTATCGCATGATGGAGCTTTCGAAGCATATCAATAAAGAAAGTGCTACATCGTCTGTTATCCTGTATGCTATGATGCATTTCTTGGCACATTTCTTCTTGTGGTTTTCTTCTATCTTTATTTATCTGGCACTTGTTGCTGCGGGAGATTTGCCATATTCGATACCTGTGGGTATAGTGCTTGGCTCAATCGCTGTTTTTTGTATGGTGGCGTTTTATGTGTTGGGCAAAGGCTATCAAAAAGGTTTAGTAGTGAAACTCATCAGATGGGTGGGTAAGGTTCCTGGGCTGAAAAACTGGAGTAATCGTTTCCTGCTAAAGAACGATGAGTTGCTACACAATATAGATGCGCAAATTATTTCTCTTCATCACCGAGATAAACGTGCTTTTTATACGAGTTTAATTCTCGAATATTTTTCTCGTATTGTGCAAAGTCTGGAGATTTTTTTCATGTTACTTCTCTTCGGGATTGATTGCGGTGGAGGTTTCTCTGGCTTAGTTCTTACTTTTTTACATTCTATACTTATTCTTTCTTTTACTACTCTTTTCGCTAATATGATAGGTTTCTTGCCTATGCAGCTGGGCGTTCAAGAGGGTGGTTTTGTCCTTTCCATTGCTGCTTTGGGCTTATCTGCTGCTTTGGGCATTTTCGTGAGCATCATCTGTAGGGTAAGGGAAATTTTGTGGATATTGATCGGTTTGCTCTTGATGAGAATTGAAAAATAGCCCTGTTTTTCCCCCTTATATAGATATGGTATAATTTTTTTTCAAAAAATTCTTTTGAAAATATTTTGTGGAGTCGCGGAAAGTTTCTACCTTTGCATCCGCTTTCCGCAAGGGATGCTTTTTTTTAGTTCTATGAAATACTGATGTACAGAGGACAGGCAGCTATCCGGTATTCGTTTTTTCAGAGCTGTTACCGGATGTCTGAAGATAAGGTGTTAT
>JAEEGL015766574.1_pt1 | contig 24953 bp, 17 predicted proteins | sample 9134231 | NCBI WGS metagenome assembly JAEEGL01 (sample SAMN16246548, study PRJNA631951) | gut metagenome | biome: gut microbiome; feature: rumen; material: fiber-attached | host: Bos | place: Iran: Karaj | collected 2018-10 | reverse complement strand
GCTCCAGAAGGGCCTGCACTACGCTGTGAGCTTCAGCGACAACGTCAGATGCGGAATCGCCAAAGCGGAGATCACAGGGATAGGCGACTGCGTGAACCCCGACGACCCCTCGCCGATAATCTCCCATTTCGCAATAACCCCCGGCAAGGCGGAGATAACCTCTGCCGCAAGGGAGAGCGGCACGATCAGAGTCTCGGTCGGAGACCTGTGGCATACTGGGATCTCCTACTACGACGTCGAATACCGCCAGCAGGGCGCCGGCGACTGGTCGACGGTCAAGCTCGAAGGCGGCATGACGGAGGCCGCCATAGAAGGTGTCGGCGACGGGCCATACGAGGTGCGCGCGCGGGCGGTCCTTGACGTAACAGAAGTAACGGAAAAGATGCCTGTGGTAACAGACATATTCTATGACTCCTACAGCGGGATAAAGACCGTTTAAACATCTTGCAAGGGGGACCCGGCTTCCCCCTTCCTTTCAATATCCGGACGGTGCGAGACGGCAGAAAGCATCGCCCTAACCGCACCTGCAGACTTGATGCCGGATGGAAAGCAATAGAGATTTTGCCACGATGCATACGGATCATAGGCCATGCATCGGGGGCTGTCTGCCGCAAAACCTGAAGCCTGCCAAGTGCAGCAGTTCTGATCTTTCATTCCTGCCGTATCTGAATTCTGGCCATGCCTCAGCCGAAGGCATTTTGCAGCCTGCCCGTCGGATTCCTATGAATGCAATACAGTGGAAGGCCTATCAGCACCGGATAGTTCGAAGCCCGCTCTCTTGGAAAGAAAAAACCGCGCTTCCGGACCGCGTCCCTCATAGAGGACGGCAAGAAAGTGGATAAACTCGCCGCGCTCTGCGCCAATGAACTTGACGCTCTTAGCTCTCGCCCCTGCCGCTAAGTACAGCCATTCCTTGGTACGGAATAGGATTGCCGTATTTATCGATCTATAATTAATTACCTAACAATTAACAATAATACTTGATAAAAATCGATCTCCAATGTTCAGAGCACGTGAGCTTCGATGCTTCCTGGTCGAACCTCGATTCCAATTCGGAAACCAGGAATTCGCAGTTGATGAAGAAGAGTTCGACGCTACGCGTTTGAGGCTCTCCCATACGAGTTCGATAGGATTGCAGTACGGGCTGTATGGCGGGCAGGTATTCCAGCCTCATACCGAGCTCGTCCGCCATATCCCTCACCGCCCTCGCATGACGGGTCGATTGTTGTCCGGGATAATGGCGATCGGTCCGTCGCCGTTCGCAGAACGAATGGACGACATGAAAGCGGCCATGCCCCACTTTTCAGAGCTCATATGGACCTCGATCACGGGATTCCCGTTCAGCGGATAGAATCCGAAGAGATTCGTGCGCAGCTTGTTCGTGTTCTTCGCTGCCACGGAATTCTTCGGAGACCAGAGACGGACGTTGTTGGCGGCAATCTGAGGGGAGCTCTCGTCCTGGAACCCGGTCGCGAAATCCCTTCCGGAGAGGCCGCCCAGAGCATCCCTGAGTCTTTTTTTAAGACCTCCTCGGCGTCCTCCGGGCGGCGGCAGTCCTTGGGATAGGTTAGCATGCCGCAGGCCCATTCCCTTCAGTATGACATGGGCCTGCTTCTCGCCGTAGTCCACGCCTAATTGGTTCTCCATCCCCTTCGCGTTCCACGGCTCCTGGATGCTGTACCCATCTTGGTCGTGAATCCGGCGGCCACAGACGCCTCATCCGCGGAATATCGCTATACCTCATGCGGACTAAAGCCACCCTCTGGGGCAGCCTCTCCGACTTCTTCGGGCCCCTGATAGTCTCGGACAGGCGGCGTTCCTCCGTTGAAGGGACTCCGGAGGGACGTGCCTCGCGATCTGCGGCTCAACCGGTCTTGCCGGAATAAGCATGACAGCAGTTATCGAATATGCCAGGCAACCGGCTATAATCGTTAAGCGGCATGCCGGCGGATGAGATCCCGGAAAACAGAAAAAGATGCGGCCCGGCTAAAACCGGCCGGGCCGATGTTTTGAGGGGTTTCCCCCTCGTTCAGGTTTCGGTTCACTTCCTTCTCATGAGGAAGAAAGCCAGCAGGGCTATGATGATTATAGCCGCGATGGCGATTCCGACGTAGAGCCAGATGTTGCTGTCTCCTCCGGATCCTCCGTCGGTGACGTTGACATCGCAGGTCGCGGTCTTGCCGCCGTCTTCGGTGATGACGGTGATCTTCGCGGTTCCCTTGCCGATGGCCTTGACGTTTCCGTCGGAATCGACGGTGACGACCTTGGTATCGCTGGATCTCCAGGAGACGCTCTTGTCGGTAGCGTCGGCGGGCACGACGGTCGCCTTGAGGACGGCGGTCTCGCCCTTCTTGAGCTGGAGGGTGGTCTTATCGAGGGTGACTCCGGTAACATGGACGACCGGAGCGACTGCCTTGACGGTGACGACGCACTCAGCGAACACATCGGGGTTGTCCTCGGAAGTGGCCCTGATCGTGACGGTTCCCTCGGAAACTCCGGTGACGACTCCCTTGTTGACGGTGGCGACATTGGGATCGCTGGTGGACCAGATGACGTTCTTGTTGGTCGCATCCGCGGGGATGATCGTGGCGTTGAGGGTCAGAGTGCTGCCGACATCGATGGTGGTGGAAACGGTGTCCAGCGTGATTCCGGTTACGGGCACGAGCCTCTCGGTCACGGTCACGACGCAGGTCGCGGTCTTGTTTCCGTCGACAGTGGTGACGGTTATGGTCGCGGTTCCCACGGACATGCCGGTGACTATTCCGTTGGTGCTGACGATGGCGACATCGGGGTTGCTGGAAGACCAGGTGACGCTCTTGTCGGTGGCGTCAGCCGGCAGGACGGTCGCGGTGAGGGCGAGGGTCTCGTTGACGCAGATCTGGGCGGAGGTCTTGTCGAGGGTGACTCCGGTCACATGGACGATCGGAGGCAGGATAGGCTTGACAGTCACGACGCATTCGGCCTTGTAACCTCCGTCGACGGTGGTGACGGTGATGGTCGCGGTTCCATCGGCGATGCCTGTGACTATTCCGTTGACATCGACGGTGGCGACAGAAGTGTTGCTGGAAGACCAGATGACAGCCTTGTTGGTCGCATCGGCAGGCAGGACGGTGGCGGAGAGAACGACTTTCTCGCCGACAAATATCTCAGCGGAGGTCTTGTCGAGAGTGACTCCGGTAACATGGACGATCGGAGGTATGACAGTCACAGAACAGGTGGCGGTGTATCCTCCGTCGACAGTGGTGACGGTGATGATCGCAGTTCCCAGAGAGATTCCGGTGACGACGCCGTTGCTGACAGCGGCGACGGCAGGGTTGCTGCTGCTCCAGATGACTTCCTTGTTGGTGGCGTCAGCCGGCAGGACGGTGGCGGTCAGAGTGAAGCTCTCTCCGATGATGACAGATGCCGCGCTTCTGTCGAGCGAAACGCTCTCGACGGGGATCGCCTCGGAAGTCACGAGGACGTAACAGGTGGCGACGAGATCGCCGCTGGTAGCGGTGATTATGGCGGTTCCGACGGATGCAGCCCTGACGACGCCGTTGTAGACGGTGGCGACAGAAGAGTCGCTGGTGGACCAGACGACCGGCTCGTGATAGGATCCGGCAGGATAGAATGTCGGCTCGAGAATGAGGACGTTGCCGGGGTTGAGCTCTGCGCGGTCGACGTTGAGAACCATGCTGGTGGCGGTGCCGTTCGGGAGGACGGTGACCTCGCATTCAGCGGTGAATCCTCCGTCGACGGTGGTGACGGTGATGATCGAGGTTCCGACATTGAGTCCGGTGACGACGCCGTTGTTGACGGAGGCGGCGTTGAGGTTGCTGCTGCTCCACATGACGGCCTTGTTGGTGGCGTCAGCGGGGATGACGGTCGCCTTGAGGATTACGCTGTTTCCGACGTAGATGGTGACCTTGCTCTGATCGAGCGTGACTCCGGTGACGTGCACAGGGACGTAAATGACTTCTGCGCTGACGACCGCATCGCCGGTCAGTTCGATGACCATGGTGTCGGTGATGTCGTAGGTGACGCCGCCCATCTCGATGACCACGGACTCGACTTCATACCCGTTCTCGGGAATGACGACGAAAGCGACCCTGGTGGGATCGATTCCGGGGACTGCTATGATGGTAGCGTGCTCGGGGGACTGGATCTCAAGATCGTAGGGGCGCTCGAGAGGGATGACCTTTCCGGTGACTCCCAGATCGATCTCGATGCCGTCTCCGATGAGTACGATGCTTCCAGAAGCCTCGAATTCTCCGGTCTCGGGGTTGAAGAAGGCGGACATGGGGACGTCCCATCCGCTGGTGTATCCAACGGGGTTCTTGTCCATGCTGTTGTAGATTCCGGCCATTATCTTCTGGAACGGATCGGCTCCTTCGCCGGGCATGAAGTTCCTGAGTGCGATCTTATAGGACATTCCGTCCTTGTCGCAGACTATAGCGAGCCTGTTGAAAAGCTCGGGGAAGTAGAGGAAAGGCTCGAGAACTTTGTTGAGGGCGTTGCCGTACTTCTCGCCGAACAGCTGGACTGCGTTGACCTGGCTGTAAAGCATAGCAAGATACTCGGCGGTCATGTCTCCGTCGATTCCGTAGAGGGGAGCGGAGACGACGACGTTTCCGGTTTCTTCGTCGATGCCGACGACGGAAGAGATCTTCTCGGCGGCGGAGATTATCTGCTGATCGGCTTCGACGTAGACGCTGATGGACCCGCTGTAAGGCAGGCATCCGGATTTGGCTATGTCGACGCCTGCGAAGTAGGCGAGAGCGGTTCCGGGGCTGGATTCGCCGAGATGTCCGATCGCGATGACTCCGGCGCGGACGAGTCCGTTCAGAGCTGCCTCCGGGTCGGGGATGGTGCCGTCCTTGACGTAGGTGACGCCGCCCATGACGAATTCGAGATATTTCTTGAGAATCTCTTTGGCCATCTCTTCGATCTCGTCTCCGCCTTCGATGTCATAAGGTATGGCTCTGGGATCGACGTAGAACTTGATCTCTCCGTTCTCATACACTCCGTAGGCGGCATTGAGTCCGACGGTAGCTTCAAAGAACCTGTTCATGTCGGCGACGAAGGCCTCTCCAGAATCTCCGGGATTGACTATGGAAGCGCTGAAGTCGAGGACGAAAGGCAGGACGGTGCCGTAGCCGGTGTTGTAATCGGCGCATGCCTGTCCGCTGACGGAGTAGCCCCCGATCGTATGATCGGCGAATACCTCGAGAGGGATGTCCCAAGCGTTTGCCGTGCCTTTGACGGGCTCTCCGGTGCTGTACACGATTCCGGTGACCAGTTTCTGGAAGGCATCGGCTCCCTCTCCGGGCGCGAAGCCGGAAATCGTGAGGCTGTAATCGACGCCGTCCGTGGTCCAGAGGAAGCGGACCGCATTGACTGCGTTGGGAAGCCTGTTGACGATGTCGGCAAGGGTGTTGATCATGCCGGCGTATTCGGGCTTGAATATCGTGTCTGCAGTGAACTGGGAGTATATTGCGGCAAGATCGCGGAGGGTCATGTCGCCGGAAACCATGGGGACGGCAACCGCGGCGATGATTTCCATGTTGTCGGAATCGATCGCGACGAATTCGCTGGCATACCTCGCGAAATCGATGGACTTCTGGTCCAGCGGGACTTTGACGACGATGCTTCCTTCGTACTCCTCATATCCGGTCTTGATAACGGCGAAGTTCTCGGAAGCGTAAACGGTGACGAGTCCGGGAGCTGCGGAGCAGATGTTGTCGATAGCGATTCCTGCGACGCGGAGCGCTCCGTTGCCGGCCGCGAAGGGATCGGGGATTCCGCCCATCACATACGGGATGTCGTCGAGGACAATACTATCGTATTTGGAGATGATTTCGTATGCTAATCCTTTCATCTCCGCCGTGCTGGCAGAGAGCTCGGAAACGAAGGCAGGGTCAGCTATGACCTCGATGACGCCGTCGTCGGTATAGGTTATGCTGACGATGTCGGTGCCGATCGTTTCCTCAAGGAACATGTTGGCATCTGCCACGAGCTCCTCGCCCGAATTGGGTGAGGCGGCGGCTTTCTCGTCCGCAAGGCAGACGATGCCCGCCATCGCGATGAGAGATACCAGCATGGCGATGATTAACGCGTTGCTGTTCTTCATTTGAATCACTGAACCAGGCTCGAAGACCATAGGGTCCCCTGGGCTCTGACAATGTAGGTATGGGATTTAGTAATAAAAATTATGGGTGCTATATTATAAATAAAAATTAAAGAGACCCGGCGCCCCATAACCGGGCGGGTTCAGGGCGGCGGGTACGGGGGAGAGGACGCGTCCTCCCCCTGCAGCCTCACTTGTTTCTTATGTAATAGGCTCCCGCGATTATCGCGATGATCGCCACGACGGCTATGCCCACAAACAGCATCGCGCTGCTCCCTCCGCTTTCGCGGTGGGGCTCCTCCCCGACGGTCACGGCGCATTCGGCTGTGAGCCCTCCGTCGACGGCTGTGGCAGTGATCGTTGCGTTACCGGAGGATACCGCCCTGACGTTCCCGTCCCCGTCGACCGCGGCAACCTTCGGATCGCTTGTCTTCCAGGTCACGCTCCTGTCGTCGGCGTCCGCAGGCGTGATTTCGGCGCGGAGCTTTGCGGAATCGCCGGGGAGCATGGACAGAGAGCTGCTGCTGAGAGTTATTCCGGCGACATGTATCGCGCCCTTGGAGACGGTGACCTCGCAGTCCGCGGTGAACCCTCCGTCGGCTGAAGTGGCCGTGATCGTCGCGGTGCCTTCGGCTACAGCCGTCACTACCCCGTCCGACACCGTCGCGACCGAGGAATCGCTGGTGGACCAGGACACCTCTTTGTCTGTGGCGTCGGAAGGCATCACAGACGCGGTCAGAACAGCTGTTTCCCCGGAAGAAAGCGCCGCCGAGGAGCGGTCCAGGGTTATGCCGATGACCTCTACCGTCCCGTCGGAGACCGACACCGAGCATTCGGCTTCGAATCCGCCGTCCTCCGTCACCGCCGTTATCGTTGCGACGCCTTCGGCAACCGCGGTCACTATGCCGTCTGAAACGGTGGCGACAGAGGAATCGCTGGTGGACCAGGATACCTTTCTGTCGGTCGCATCCGCAGGGATCACGGTTGCCCTGAGGGTTTCGGTCCCTCCGATGGCCATCGATATGGAAGAGCGGTCCAGGGATATGCCTTCGACCGCGCGCACCGGCTCCCTGACCGTGACTGCGCAGGAATCGGAGAAGCTTCCGGCCGACGCGGTTATGATCGCCTCCCCGGCGGACAGGGCGGTCACGATGCCTTCGGACGATACTTTGGCCACCGCCGGATCGCTTGAAGACCAGCTGACCTGATCCGTCGAATCCGCCGGAGTGACATCGGCGGCGAGCCTCAGGGAATCCCCTGCCGTCAGATACGCTGCGGATTTGTCCAGGGATATGCCTTCGGCGGGGACGTCCTTCGCGACGACCTCGACGGAGCATGAGTCGGAAAGGTTCCCGTCCGCGGAAGACGCGGTTATGACGGTGACCCCGGGCGAGATGCCTTCCACGGTCCCGTCGGAACGTATCGAAGCCACGGACGGATTGCGGCTTTTCCAGATGACGGTTTTGTTGTCCGCATCGGAGGGCGTTATAGTCGCTTTCAGTACGGCTTTCTCGCCTGCGGTCAATGTCAGGCTCGACCTGTCCAGATATATACCTGTGACGTGGACCGCATTTTTCACGACGGTCACGGCGCAGGAATCCGTGAATCCCCCGTCGTACGAGGTCGCCGTGATTATGGCGGACCCGGTGGATACCGCGGAAACGATTCCGTCCGATACCGTAGCCACCCCGGGATCGCTGGATGACCATGATACCCTCTTGTCGTCCGCGTCCGCCGGGAAAACCTCGACGCCGAGGACCAATTCGTAGCCGACTCCGACCGAAGCCTCCTCCTCGCTGAGACGGACGGCGGTCACGGCTACCCTCTGGACGGTTACCTCGCATGAATCGGAGAATCCTCCGTCCTGGGCGGTCACCGTTATGATCGCCTTGCCTTCGGATATTCCCGTGACGACACCTCCGGAAACCTTAGCCACAGACGGATCGCTGGATGACCAAGACAGAGTGCGGTTGGTGGCGTTGGAAGGCAGAACGGAAGCTTTCAGAGCGACGGTGCCTCCGGTCTTGATTGTGGCAGACCCCCTGTCGAGCTCCACTGATGTGACATGGATCTCGCTGTCTTCGACGGTGACTTTGCATTCCTTCCTGAATCCTCCGTCAACGGTCATAGCCGTTACCGTTGCGGTCCCGGGGGATACCCCGAAGATCGTCCCCGAGCTGACGGTCGCGACTTTGGAATCGCTTGTGCTCCATATCACGGACCTGTCGGTGGCATCCGAGGGGAACACCGTCGCCCTGACAACGGCAGATCCGCCTTCCACGATGGTTACGGAATCCTTGCTAAGGCCTATCCCCGTCACGGGGACGGTCTTGGAGATGACCGTCACCTTGCATGAGGCGACATAGCCGCCGTCGGCGGTCCTGGCCGTTATCGTAGCTGTCCCCGCAGATATCCCCGTCACGGTCCCTCCGTTTACGGAAGCTATCTTGGAGCTGCTGGTGGACCAGGAAACCCTTTTGTCGGTGGCATCCGAGGGGAACACCGTCGCCGTGAGCTTCAGAGATTCGCCAGCATTCAACTCCGCCGACGATTCGCTCAGCGTTATCCCGGTCACGGCGACCTTTTCCTTCTCCCAGACGGCATAAAGCACGGTATCCTTGACGACGCTGATCAGACCGCCCTGCCTGTAAATGGGGGCCGAGCCGGAACTGCTCGCCGACCATCCTGAAAAGGTATATCCGGACTTGGAAAGGGTGTTATTCCCCAGTACGACGGCGTATTCGCCGTATTCGTAAAGGCCTGGATCGGTCGGAACCTTCCCGGATCCCCCGTTGGCATCATAGGTCACATGGAAGCTGCCGGTGTCCCACGCGCCCATTACCGCCTGATTGAATGTGATGGTCCCGGTTTTATCATCTATCTCATCCTTGTATTGGCAGACGAAAGCAATGTCCCTGCTGTTCCTGTCGATGGAGACGTACGTTTTGCCGGCGGCAAGCGGGAAAAGCCTGCCGTCCGTTCCGCATGCGGCCGCGATGATCTGCATGCTGGACTTGTTCTCTATCTTGCTGCCGCCGTAGCTGCCGATAGCCCCGTAGACGGCTTCGGAAGACAGCACGGCGCCGCTCCCGATGTTCACCGTCGAACCGGTCATGGAAGACTGGACGGTACCGAGGAAAGTCCCTGACACGTTCATCTCGCCGCTTACGACCAGCTCCGCCACGGAGCTGAACTTTCCGGCCGAAAGAATCTCGGGTGTCGGATAGTATTTTTTCTTGAAAACGTGATCGTAAAGTCCGTCATAGCATATCAGCGTACCGGTCACGTTCAATACTGCCCCTCTGGCCACTCCAAGGCCGGAACCCGGGAGAAACCTCAGTTTGTTGGCTATCTCGAAATCGCCGCTGACTAGCGTTATGTCGAAATTGTACGGCACCGAGAATATGGTGGTCACGGTATCGACATGGCGCCCATACATATCGAGGATTATGGATCCGAAGGACCCTCCACCGACGACTCTCACATATTTCTTGCCGATATCTTTAGAGATATTACTCTGCCAATCGGCGGAAAGGCATTCTGAAGAGGAATATCTGGATGTGAGCGAAGCGCCTTCGGCCAGCTTGATCAGGCCTTTGTCGGTCCCCACCAGGATGACTTCTACTTTGTTGTATTTTTCATTCGCATAGAGGTTCATGAGCCCGTAGACCGTGGCCCCGGATTCCATCTCGAATTTGGATTGGATATTGTAGACGGCATATCTGTTGAACGGAGACTGCCCGCTGTTGTAATTGACGTAGGCGAAATCCCCTCCGACATAATCCGTGACGACCAGAGGCTCATATATCTCTGCGCCTTTCTCGGCGCGCAAGGTCCCAGTTCCCATTAGAGATCCATAGCAGCTCAGAATTCCACCGTCTTTCACGGTAAGGTCCCCTTTGATGTAAAGGCGGGCGAATCCCCCGGATGTATGGCCCTGATAATCGAAAGTGAATTTCTTGGAAAGCACCCCGCCGACGATGAGCTCGCCCTCGACGGTGATCGTCGAGCCTTTTTCCAGCGTCACTGCCATATAGCGGAGTGTCGAAGTCCTGGGGGATGCGTTCTCATCGCCGTCCATGGTCCCGTCCTTGTCCAAAGCCGAAGAATACGGAAGCACAAGCGTTACGCCCTTTTTGACCGTCACATCCTCATCTATGGTGGCGGCCAGATGCGGATCTTTCCCTTCCGTCATTTCCCCTATGGCATAGACTATATTTCCCGGGCGGCTGGCTTCGAGAGCATCAGGTATCGTCTCGTACATCGTGTTTCCGATTCTTGCGCCTCCCTCGGAAGCGTCCGCTCCGGAAACCAAAAACGGCATTATGCATATCAGAATCGCTGCAGCGGCTAGGAGGAACAGGGACCAACGTCTCAGGTGAACACCGCAAGGACGATGGCGGGATGGCACAAAAAACTTGGCGCTCTCGAACGTGTTTTAACATATTGCGGGTATTAGGGGATCATGAGCGAAACGGACGGTTCGGGAGAATCCAACCCGGGGCCGATCAGACGGCTCCGCCTGATGGGAGCCGCAAACAAGACGATGATAGCCGCAACCTACATCCCAGCCCTGGCCTATTCGGGTCTGGCGATGGTCCTCTCGATACTCACCTTCGGAGGCGAGGCGGCTACTGTCATCCCCGGGATCGCCGAGCTTTCCGGGCCGTACAGCGGATTCTTTTCGGAGCAGCCATGGGGCATCTATGCCGTCGCCGCCGGATTCGCGCTCTCCGCGGCCGGGATGGTCACGTCCGAGCCCTTGGACGTCCTCGGAGACTCCAATCGCGTCCAATATCTGTGGACGCACCGTCCGAACGCATTCATCCGGTGCATAGCCGCTCCCTGGGGCCTGATAACTTCCGCCTGGAAAAGGAACAAGCTCTTCGCCATAGCCCCCATAGCTGCCCTGCCTCTCTATGCGGTATGGTCGGCAATGATTTCCGCCGCTCTGATCGTGCCTTTCATCATAGCCTGGGCGGCAGTGTCCCATTCCATATCCAAAGCCCAGAAGAAAGAAAGGCTCGAATACAGGACATCCACCAGATTCGCCGTCTGCCCCTGCTGCAGAAGGAAATTCTCCCGCCCGCTGGCCGTGTGCGACGGCGAGGAGATAGACTATCCCGTCCCCGGGAGATACGGAATCAAGAGCCAGATATCCAACAAAGGCCGCAGAATACCCTGCACCCACGGCACCAGGGCCTCTCTGGAGACAAAATGCCCTTACTGCCTCCAGACGATCCCCACCCGCGAATCCTATCCCGTATGCATCCCTCTGGCCGGATCCTCCGGGGCCGGAAAGACCACGATGATGCTGGCGGCCTCCGAAATGATAATGGCCGCGGCCAAAAAGATAGACATAACGTCCGAAGCTCCGACCACCGGCCTGTCCCCGGACGCCATCGCGTGCAGGAATTCGGCCCCTCCCACCGAACCCGGGGCCATAGATTCCGAATGCCTTTTCCTCAAACCCCTTTCCGGGACGGGCTCCGAGATAGTGTTCTGCGACATTTCGGGCCGCGAATTCCAGGCCAGGAAGGACAAGGATCTGTTCGAGGAGTATTACAAGTATGCCGACGGGATCGTGTTCGTCTTCGATCCGAGGTCGGCCAGAACCGACATGGAAGGCCTCATGAACGCGTTCAACTCGTTCTACGGCATGTTCAGCACCATCAGAGGGATCGCCCCGGGGGAGCCCGCCGCGATAAGGTTCGCCATGGTGGCGTCCAAAAAGGACATAAGCGGCATGGAGAACACCGAGGTGAGGGCGTACCTTCTGAAGAACGGCGGAGACGCTCTGGTGAGAACGATAGAGGCCCTGTTCGAGGATGTGAGATACTTCTCGGAAAGCGGGATCGAAAACCGTCCGAAGGCATCCGCCGCCCCGATTCTATGGGTAGCCGAGGGCGCAGGGATGGAATCCGCCGGCAGGATATCGAAATCCTTGGATGCGAACATCTGAAATACGAACAGCGTTTGGCCGTACTATGGAACTGCCTGAGAACAAAAACGTGGCCCGCCCCGAGGTTAGCGTGATCATCTCGGTCCTGAACGGGGAGCGCTATATCGGCCACATCTCGGATTACGTCCGCAGGCAGACCTTCAAGGACATCGAAGTAATATTCGTGATTTCCAGCAAATGCGTGGACGGGTCACTGGCGGAAGCCCGGAAATCGGCCTCGGAGATGGAGAACGCCGTCGCCGTGGAATACCCGGACACCGGAGCTCTGGGAGGCTCCAAGAATTACGGGAAGAACCTCTCGAAAGGGAAATACCTGTGGTTCCTGGACGTGGACGACGAGCCTTCGCTGCATTATCTCGAGGAAATGACCGCCATCGCCGAGGAATACGGCGCGGACGTGGTCGGATGCAATTTCATATACTCGACCGAGCGCACCCCCTTCGAGGAGGACGGCGGCGAATACGCCGTGCACTGCATGACCGGGGAGGAAGCGGCCATCCTCAGATCGACGGAAAAATATCCCGTGGCTTCTTGGTCGATGCTGTACAGCTCGGACATGGCCAGGAAACATGGGATCGATTTCGAGGAGGGAATCTGCGAAGACATCGAATTCACCTACAAATCCCTCCTTAACGCCGGAAAAGTGTGCTACAACACGAAACCTCTCTACAAATACATGGTAGCGACGCCGGGATCGGTGTGCAACAGCGACAGGGACCGCAGAGGGCGGACGGAGATGGAGAGGTATGACGACCTGGAGAGATACGTGGCCGGCCATCCCAAGGAGGTGTTCCTCAGGAGGCGCTTCGCGCTGCTCCGCATCAGATCCGCCGGCCACATGTCCCTGAAATCCTTCATGAGATACGTCGAAAGCCCCGGATACATGGGCATGCTGAAGAGAGCGGGAGGGTTCCAGGTCCTCTTCGAGGGCGGGTTCCAGAAGATGTTCCCGCCGGTCTATTATCTGCTCATAAGATTCTGGTTCGCCGCCTTCTTCTACAGATCCGGAAGGATCTTCAGCCCGCCGGAAAAGAAAACGCGATCGCATCTCGTTCATCTTCGATATGAAATCGGTCGCCAGCCTCTTCGCCAGGAATCTTATGTCCCGGAGCTCCGGGATCAGGGGCGACCAGTCCGAATGGTCGGGCCCGGCGGCCCACCTGATCTTCTCCAGGATCGGGCGGTACGGGCATCTCCTGTCGGCCGAAAGCATAGACCACTCGGTTACCGCTTCGTATCCCATCTTCGGCATCCCCAGGGCGTAGATCCCTTTCATCTATTGCGCATAGCAGCATTCGCCCTCGGTTATCCCGCCGTACATGGCGCAGCGGTCGGTCTCCCATTGGGGAGGGTCCTTCAGAAACGTGGCTTCCCCGTCCTTCCATCCCGATACCGGAAGCTCGGGGGAGCTCATGAAGAACTCCGGGACGTTGATGCGGGACCAGCCGAACACGGCCCTGTCGCGGATGTGGAAAGAGTCGTAATCCATGTCCGAGCCCGCCAGGCTGACATAGTAGTGGCCCCTCACCTTCCTCCCGGCCATGCGCTCGACCAATCTCTGGGAGGTGAACTTCATGGTGGTGCAGTCCACCAGATGCATGTCCTCGGGCCCGAAGAACGAGAGAACGTACTTCCTGTAATCCTCTGCGCCTGCCCGGCGGAGGGCGTCGATCTCGTCTATGCGGCTGTTCAACAGCGCCACGAGCTCGTGCGGATCCTCCGGGATGCTGTCTATCCCCAGGTCCTCCGCGAAGAATCCCAGCAGGTATTCGGCCCAGCTGACGGTCTTCTGGAAGACGAACCTGTTGAAGAGCTTCCCCGGGAGCTCTAGAGGCCCGAAAGGTATGTGCGAGTCGGTGAAAACGTAGGACAGGATCCTCTGGGCGTTGATGTAATGGAGATCCTTCCTCTCCGGATCCAGGATCGGAAGCACCCTCATGAGATTGTAGCCGTCGCGGGAGACGAAAAGCAGCCTTGAATCCTTCTTCGTTGCCCCGATTATGTATTCCGTGTAAGCAACAGCCATCGGGCCCCCGAATCTGAAGCCCATCTCGAAGACGTCATCGCGCTTCCCGCCCAGCAAGCCGCACCAGCGGAACATGTCCATGCCGACGACCACCGAGCGGTCCAGATCCCCGCGGGAAACGTATCCTTTGGCGTAAGGGTGCTCGGCGAAATACCTGTCGGCCAGTCTGGCATATCTTATCCCGGAGATGCCGTTCGCGGCCGCCATGTCGATGTCCGAGCGCTTGGTATCCCCGATGTGCGCGATCCGGTCCGCGCCTATCCCCAGATCCCCGAGGACCAGGGGATACAGCCCGCCGTCGAACTTTGTGGCGCCCATCTCGACGGATACGTACAGCCCCGAATGCCCCGTTATGCCGCTGCCTTCGAGAATTCTGGCTATGACATCTTTGGGGAGATACATGTCCGAAATGATGACGGCCTTCCTACCGCTCTCCAGAACCTTCCTGAATGCGCCGAGAGCTTCCGGGTCGGCGCGGCATACGGATATCTCCGCTTCGATCTCCCTGTCCGGGATCTGGAATTCCCCCGGCATCGCGGCATATATCTCGGCCAGAGACACTTCCCTGCGGTATCTCCTCCGGACTTCTGCCTCGGCCTTCACGCGTACCTCTGCGAAGCCTTCCGGAGCGGTCCCTATGGCTTCCATGTACCTGAAAAGATCCGTCGGCCTCAGAAACGGCCTGACGATCAGGGTATCGAAGATATCGAACGATACGTATTCGGGCAGCATGCCGACATCGAAGCCGTCAGGGAAAGCTGATGTCATGCGAAGCCTTCCGTCCTCGACAGCGAGCGGCGTCCGGTCGGTTCGACGGTTCTCGGCGGATGGTCCGTATCAGAATGGCTGGGGCGCATATGCATCATCGATGGCACTGCGTCGGTATAAAACTGGAAATATATAATAATCCCAACGCTTTACCCGTAACGATATCGCGGTCCGGACTTCAAAGCTCGGAAACCGCCATCAGCCCGGATGAATATGAGACATCCAGATTCGAATGACTACGCTGCTGGATTGCCTTATCCGTCGGGGTTGAGTATATATTGCTAATCTGTTTAACGTTCAACATAGGGGTCGCTGCGAATGGCCGAATACACGGTAACGGACAACATCAGATGGAGAATCGAGGACGGAACTCTCATGATAGAGCCGGATAAGGACGGCGATATGATGGATTATGTCCAGAACAACGTCTGCTTCAGCCCATGGTATGCGCAGAGGGACAAAATCACAGACGTCGAAATACTGGACGGGATAACGAGGATCGGAGCCGGTGCGTTCTACGACTGCTACAAACTGCAGAGGATTTCGATCTCGGACACCGTCGAATCCGTCGGGTTCCAGGCGTTTCACAACTGCAGCATGCTCAAAGTACTGACGTTCCCCGAATCCGTCAAGACCATCGGCGACTATGCGTTCACCTTCTGCGCATCCCTCACAAGAGTCGAATTCAGAACCCAGGAGGAGCTTACCGTCGGGAAATGCGTGTTCGAGACGTTCGCAGGCAACGAGAACATAATCACCATCGACGGCCTCGGCGTCGACTCCACGGTGTTCAACGAAGGCAACATCGGCGCCAACGCCAAGATCACCTTCGAAACGGACGGGAAAGACGGGAACATCAGATGGGCCCTGAGCGGCGGAAGCCTGAGGCTCACCATGTCGAAGGACTACTCTGACGAGTACAAGCCTTACGTCAAAGACAACGTATGCTCCGCGCCCTGGCACAAGTACAGGACAGGGATCCACAGGGCCACCCTCAACGACGGGTTCAAAGAGATCAACTGCGGGATGTTCTTCGACTGCGTCTATCTCACCGACGTGAAAGTCCCCCCGACCATAGAGGTCATCGGCATGCAGGCATTCCACAACTGCAGAAGCCTCAGGTCCCTCACCGTCCCCCAGCAGGTCAGGATCATCTTCGACTACGCGTTCACCTTCTGCACCTCCCTGGAGATACTCTACATGCTCCCCGAGAAGCCTCCGCAGCTCGGAAAGCATCTCTTCGACACCGTTCCCGGCGCGAAGATCATCACCATAAAAGGGCAGGACTGGATCAACTACGAGTATTTCAACGACGAGACGATAGGGGACAACGCCAAGATTTCGTTCGATGTGTTCGGATACATGGAGTCGCTGGAATGGAGGATCGAGAACGGTGTGCTGACCATCAGAGGCATCGCCGGATCCAACATGCAGATGGACATCATGGTCGTCGACAACAAATGCATCGCGCCGTGGCACAAATACGCGTCAGGGATACACCACATCGTCATCGAGCCGGGGATGCTGAACATCGGGGCCGGCGCATTCTACGACTGCCCCTACGCCGAGGACATCCAGATTCCGTCCACCATCACCGACGTGGGATACCAGGCATTTCACAACTGCAAAAGGCTCCACAACATTACCTTCCCCGCCAACCTGAGGACGATAGGCGATTACGAGTTCACATTCTGCACGTCGCTGAAGAGCATCTACTTCATGTCGGACAGCAGCCCCTATTTCGGCATCGGAATATTCGACGGCATACCCGAGGACCAGGAGATCACGATATACACCATAGGATGGAAACCCCAAAACACCGGCATCCAATCATACCCCATGATCAAGTTCGCTAAGATCGGCGAGTGATAGGGAGCGGATTTCCATCAAAGACAAGAACTACTTCAAAGGGCAGATCTGGGGCGCAAACCAGAGATGCAAGATCGGAAAGCGGGTCTATGAGGACAAAATAGCTCCGCTTTCCGGCGAAAAAACGAAGATAGTCCTGTTCCCCGACACCGATACCAAGATCAATTTCTATGGCCTCCTATATCTCGATCCGTTTCTGGTGAGGGAATACAAAGAGAATGCCATAATCGTGACATCCAACAGCGGCGTCGCCAAATCCGTGGGTTATTTCACCGCGAAAATCAAAGGCATCATCGAAGTCAGCGACGAGGAGATGGAAGGGCTGCTTTCGCTGTTCTGCCTCAGAAAAAACGAGATGGGAATGACCGTCGTATCCCTGGACAAACCTAACGGGCGCACCGCATTCCGTCTGAGAGGGGTCAGAGGCCTTACGGTCGAGCAGATGGTCGCCATCGGAGTCTATTTCCTGATCCCCTTCGGGAAGATCAGGCGCGCATTCGACTACAGAGGGATGGACGACGAAGTCCTGGACATAATGAAGGAGGGGATGCGATGGAAGACAAGCCGACCCCCTTCAAATGGAAGCTCATCGCGATGCTGAAGAGAATCATGAACAAAGAGCCCACCAATTTCGTCCAGCACGTCTACTTCAAGATAAAGCTCGGCGAATGGTGGAAGCTGTACTCCCGCGTAGCCAACGGGAGGGAGGACGGGATGACCTATCTTTGCCCCTACAAAGGTACCGGAGACGTCTATCTGGCATCCAGGCTCCTTGCGGCTTCGATCGGCCCGGACCGCGTCAGAGAAAGCACCGTATGCGTCATCGGAGAATCGTCGGCCAAAGTGGCCAGGCTCTTCGGTTTCGAGGACGTCAAGAGCCTGTCCCAGAACGAGATGGACCAGATGATGTTCCTGGGGGATGTGGCAGGGTACGGATCGCTCAACCTCTTCGTGCTGCACCCGGATCCTCCCAATTCGGTCACAGGGATATCGGACCACATAAGGAACTACAACGGCCTCAATTTCCTGGACATCTACAGGGCCGGGATCTTCGGGAACGAGTACATGAGGAGCGAGCCTCCGAAGTTCCTTGATGTGTCGGACAAGGTCAGAGAATTCTTCGAGGAGAACAATCTCATACCGGGAAAGACGGTCGTGATAGCCCCGTACGTGAACACGCTCAACATGCTGCCCATATGGTTCTGGATAGAGCTCGTGGACAGCCTGCGCAATCTGGGATATACCGTCTGCACGAACTGCGGAGGGGAAAACAATCCGATCTACGGCACCGTGAAAATCTTCCCGGAATACTACGAAATGAAGGATTTCCTAGAATACGCCGGATTCTTCGTGGCTTCGCGCAGCGGACTGTGCGATGTCATCAGCTCGTTCAGCATGTGCAAGATAATCATCTACCAGCCGCACCTGTATTGGGGCTCCGGCAACAACATCAGCTACTTCAGCCTCAACAACATGGGCCTCTGCAGCGATGCCATCGAATTCGAATATCAGGGCATCGAGTTCCTGAAGCTCAAGGACGACGTCCTCAAGCTCCTCCACGAGTGGGAAGTGACCCACCCCAAGGAAGAGGAAGAAGAAAAGAAAGAAGACGGCAGCGAGTGAGATCGCAGGCTGCCGTCTATCTCATATTCCAGGTCGAAAGGCTGGTCGCGATCCAGATTGACTGCCACGGACACTTCCAGTCCCGACGGTTTGCGGTCGTTGACCACTATCCTTTCGCCGTACGGAAGATTGTTTATGATGCGGTCGTACCTGATGCCTGCGGCCCTGAGGAATTCCTCCGTCTGAGGGATGCACCAGTCCTGGCGGGAAGTCAGGAAAACGATGCTGTCGCTTTCCGGTATCCCCAGCAGGAACTCGCGGGCCCCCTCCAGGAAGGTGTCATGGCCGTCGATCTTGTATCCGTTGTGCTTGACGACGGTGCCGTCGAGATCCAGCAGCCATGTCTTCCCCAGAGGGGACAGAGTCAGCTTAGCTTTTTTTTGCGTCATCCCCTATCGCCCCGCCTGGATGGTTGAGGATGAAGTCCTCGTACTTGACGTCCTTCCTCTTGGCGACGTTCATGGCCAAAGCCTGCAGGACGATGAGATACACCGTGGTGGAGTTGTTCGGAACTTTGTTCCAGTCGTCTCCCTCGTGCTCCAGCGGTATCGTGAGCGTGTTGGGGGAATTCTTGGCCAGATAGCTGTCTTCTTTGAAAGTCATGGTCCAGATGGTGTTGTCGCGTTTCAGTTCGTCCCTGACGTAATCCAGAAGGCGCTTCGACTCGGAAGTCTCCCCGCTCTTGGACAGGATGAGTATCAGATCCCCCTTCCTGATGGTCCCCAAATCGCCGTGGACGGCGGTGTTGGTGTGCAGGAAAGTGGAATTCAGACCCAGAGACAGCATGGTTCCGACGAATTTCTCGCAGATAGGCGCGTTCTTCCCCAGGCCTGTGATGACGACCTTCCTCCCGATGGAGAGGGTGTTGCATACATCGTCTACCAGCCTGTAGAATACGCCCCTGTCCAGCGAGGAAACGGACCTGTTGACCATGCCCATGATCCTGTCGAAGTAATCTCCGGATTCGGGCGCTCCCGACCCGCCCATCGCTTCCTCCAGATACCAGAGGCCGTTGTAGAACGCGGCGCAGATGGAATCGTAATCCTCCCAGGCATAAGTCGTCAAGGAGAGCCATATCACCGCGTGGAGAAGCTTCAGATCCTTCTCGGAGATCTCGTCGGAGATGAGCTTCAGATACTCGCCCTCCATGTCCTCCCAGCCGTTGGACTCGATCTTCAGGGAGATCTCGTCGCCGATGGTGAGGTCGAACTTGCGGAGGTTGAACTTGTCGTAGTTCCCTGCGATCGAGTAGTAGAGCTTCGCCCAGTCGTATGCCGGGTCGCCGTAGATCTTGGTGTCTCCGAAATAGCCGCGGGGGTCTATGAACACGGGATCCTTGCCGTTGCGGAGGATCAGGTTGGAGAATGTGCAGTCCCCGTGGATGATCGCGAAAGGCTTGTTCGATATCTCGTACAGCCTCTTCTCGAGCTCCTCCATGCAATAGAACACATTCCTGCATTTCCTCCCGTTGACGACTATGTATCTGTCGCATGCGTGGGGGATCAGGTCCCTGACCTCGCTGATGCGGCTTATGGTCTTGTCGTAATAGTTCTTGCGAGCGCTGAACGGATCGGCAGGCGCGCTTCCGCAGCTGTGCAGATGCTTCAGGCTGCCGACGATCTTCCTGAGTATCTCGGATTTCTCCTCGCGGCTGAAATCGTAGGCGAACACGTTCTTGCCGTCTACTTTCTCCATTACGATCGGAGGGCCGGTCTCATAGATCTTGGGGATCGGGATGCCTTCGAACCCCTTTACCGCTTCGTACCATGCGCACTCGTCCTGGGCCAGCTTCTTGCCCTGCGCGTCGATCCCTCTCTTGACCAGACGGCCGTAGCCGTCGGTCTCGATGGAATTGAACGGCCTGCATTTGCCGCCTTCGATCGACGGGATGTCCTCGTAAAGCCCGAACTCCCTGGCGTCCCTCAGATCGAAGGGCTTGAGAACTATCCCCGATCCGGAAAGCCAGCGGACGAACTCCCCCGATGCGGGGACGCCGGACAGAACCCTTTTGTCCTTGAACACGAACAGTCCGGCTATGCCTCCGCGGTCGCTCCTCTCTTCGACCGGGATCCCGTTCCTGAAGGACCACCTGCAGCTGAACCTGTCCGTGGTCCCGATCAGATTCCCGTCGCAGTCCGGAACGGAGGTCTCCTTTCCGAGGAACAGATCGCACCAGGTGAGCATGAATCTGGCTCCCTCCGGGATGAAAGTGAGCGCCTTCTTTATTCCGGCGCAGGTGCCGGTGTCTCCGTCGGCGCTGACGAATATGAATTTCGCCCTGTTCTCTCTGGGATAGATGTTGAGGTATTTCCTGAGGACATCCTCTTTGTAATCCCCGATGACGATGAACTTTTTGTCCTTGTATCTGTCGAACAGGTGGAGTATGAGTGGCCTGTTGTCGATTGGCACCAGAGCTTTGGGCTTGTTTCTGGTGTAATTCTTGAGGCGGGTTCCTTTGCCTCCGGCTTGGACGACCACGTAGTCGAATGCATCCATGATTAACCGTATTTATTCTTGACTAATAAGATGTTCCATCGAACAGAAAAATGGAAAGAACGGCCCCAAAAAATCGGGGCCGCATTCCGGGGATTACAGAGGGAATCAGGGTTTCATGCCGAGGGCTCTCCTGGCTTCCCTGTGGCCTTTTATTGCGGCGCGGCGGAGGAATATTTCCGCTTTTTCGGCGTTCTTCTCCATGCCAATGCCGTCCCTGCACATCAGGTAGAAGCGGTAGCACCTGTTCATATCCAGCGCATAAGACAGCTTCGAATAGATCTCCGCGGCCTTTTTGTAGTCCTGCTCGAAAAGCACGCCTTCATAGTACATGTCGGCAAGAGACAGACGGTGCGATGCGGATACCTCGGCGGACATGAGATAGCATTCCTTGGCCTGGGACATGTCCGAAGATTCGGAGCTTCCGGACCTGTATATGGATGCCAGCTCCGCGATGGCTTTGGAATTGAAATTCATCGCGGACTTCCTGATCAGATCGTCCGGATTGACGTCGATCTCCAGGCGCGAAGATATCGTATCCGCCAGGCTGTACTGGTATGGGGCTATTGCCGAATGGGAATAGATTCTGAACCACTTGTCAGACTTCTCCGCATTGCTCTCGACGCCGTCGCCGTCCCTGTACATGCAGGCCACTTTGTATTGGCTTGACACGCTTCCGCCTCTGGCGCCCTTCAGATAGTATTCGAAAGCTTTGGCCGGATCCTGCTCCACGAGCTTCCCCGCATAGTAGATCCCAGCCAGTTCGACGATGGATTTGAGATGCCCCGATTCCGCGGCTTTCTCGAGGCATTCCAGGTATTTCGCGCTGTCAAGATCGGTTCCGATGCCGTCCCTGGACATTATTGCCATCTGATAGAGCGCATCCGGGCTGCCTTCCTTGGCCGCGATAGAGAACTGGGCATAGGCGGCGCGGCGGTCGTCCTCGTTCCAGGCCGTCTTGAGCAGAACGTTGCCGTACCTGAGGACGTCCATCGGAATCCCGGACTCGGCGAGTTTGCGGCAGATCTCGATGACCTCCGCCCTTTCGGGATCCGATTCGTCCCCTCCGGAAAGCGAAGAGAGCTTCATGCGGGCGGCCGAGTTGCCTTTGGAAGCGGCCGCCTGGTACAGTATGAAAGCTTCGCTGCGGTCCTCCTCGGAATCCGAATCCATGAGCATGTCGGCGTAAACAACCTGGGCTTCGCTGTGGCCCTGGTTCGCGGCCTTGATGATCCATTCGCGGTAAAGCTCCTCGTTCTTCTCGGTTTTCTTGCCGTCGCGGTACATCAGCGCAAGGGCATATTGGGCGGAAGGCACTCCCCCGGCCGCCTGATCGTAGATGATGTCGAAAGACTCCGTCATCGCCCTCATGTATTTGGCGCAGACGTTCTTCGTCTTCCCGTCGGCCACGATCTTCCCTTTCTCGATCCAGATGGCGCGGGTGCAGAAATCTTCGACCGCGGATATCCCGTGGGACACGAAAACGACGGTCTTGCCGCTTTTGATGATGTTCATGAAAGCGGTCTTGGCTTTGGCCGAGAATGTGGCGTCGCCGGTGCTGAGGACCTCGTCCACCAGCATTATGTCGGCGTCCACGTGGAGCATGACGGAGAAAGCGAGCCTCGAGGACATCCCCGAAGAATAGGTTTTGAGCGGATTGTCGATATATTCCCTCAGCCCCGAGAAATCGATGATCTGCTCTATCTTCTCGCCCATCTGCTTCCTGCTGAAGCCGTAGAGCTCCCCCTTGAGGTAGATGTTCTCCCTTCCGGACATGTCCCCCTGGAATCCCATGCCCAAGGCGAGGATGCTGGCGACCTTCCCGTCGACTTCGACGGTGCCGGTGTCTGGCTCGAGGATCTTAGCTATTATGCTCAGAAGGGTGCTCTTTCCGCTGCCGTTCCTTCCTAGGACGCCCAGGATCTCCCCCTTCTTGACCTCGAGGTTTATGCCGCTGAAGACTTTGTGCTTCACCGTAGAGGTTTTGTTCTTTCTGATGAGCCCTTTCGATGCTTCGTCACGGACCTCCAGCTTAAAGGATTTGCTGATATTCTTCAGTTCTATGGCATTTCCTTCTTTCATCACAACCTCTCCACGAATCCGCGCTTAAGATAATTGAATATGATGATTCCCACGAGCATCGCTATAACCGCCAAAAGGAAGCACATGGCGTAGACGCCCAGATCCGGGATCTCCTTGAGATAGATGGCGGAATGGAAGCATTCCAGGAAGTATGTGAACGGATTGATCCAATAAACGGTCGCGATTATCCCCGTCGCCTGGGAGGCCAGCTTGCGTATGGGCGAGAATACGAAGAAAACCAGCCCCATCGAGCCGAGAAGATACTGGACATCAGGCACGTACACGGTTACCGAGGACAGCGCCAGGGTGCATCCCACACAGAAGAAATACAGGGCGACCAGCAGCGGTATCAGCATCAGCAGCCCCAGGATGTTGACCCCGTATCCGCTTATCACGAGGAACAGGATGATAAACGCCTACCCTATCAGCAGGACTATCAGATGCACGGTGGTCCTCGAAAGAACCAGTATCTCCTTGGGGATGTACATCTTCTTGATTATCCCTTTGTTTCCTGTGAATGCCGTGGTGCCGCCGGCCACTCCCGAAGAAAGCATATGGTATGCCATGATGCCGCTGGCGACGAGGATCCAGTAATGCTCCGGCCTGTCCCTGACCTCCTCGCTTATGAAATAGCAGAGAACGATGTATACCACGGGCATGGCGAAATGCCAGGCGAAGCCCAGGAAGGAATTCTTGTATTTCCCGTACAGCGACTTCTCTACGAGCGACCTCATCACATTCCTGTAGCTGTAAAGCTCCCGGAGCTTTGCTCTGAACCCGGAAGGCTGAGGTCTCACGGCTGGCACGTCGCTCATAACTGTTTTGGCTACAACGTGCGACGATATATAATCCTGATTGACGAACGCCGAAAACAGGGCAGGAAATCAGGAGGAGGGGAAAACCCTCCCCCTATCATCTCCTGGAAGAAAGCGCGGAATATATCCCGATAAGACCGAAAACCGCCAGCAGGATTCCCGCGACGGTCATTATCACATCGGCCATGAACGAAGGGTTGAAGATCATGAGGGATCCGACGGCCACCATCAGAACCCCGATTATGATGCCTATGATCCTTGCTCCGGGGAACTGAAGCATGGAAGCCCCCAGAATATACATCACGCCTATGATGACGATCGCTATCGCCAGGATGACCATCATCGCATCGCGGAAGAAGCTGGGAGCGGCGACCAAAGCTATGCCCAGAATCAGCCCTATGGCGCATATCAGGACGCTGAAGGGGGTGGCTGCCCCGGCATTGACGGCGAGAGACAGCACGGATCCCAGAATGATCAGTGCGCCCGCGACCATAAGAACGATGTCGAGGGACCCTTTCCCGCCGATGGCCACGGCGATTCCGACGGCAAAAATGATCGCCGATATGATCAGATTGGTTTTCCATGGATTCCCGTCTATGACTGTGACTTTGCCCATGTTTTATCAGCCTCCTCCTTGATTGGCCTGGGGATAGATAACATTTGTCCGCGCCAACATTATCATCATCCTGAGCGATACGGGCCGCATGGCAGTCAAAAGCGTGAATGCCTCGCACATACTGGTGAAGAACGCGAAAGACGCGGAAAACATCATGGCCCGCCTGGAAAAGGGGGAGAGCTTCGAGGATCTGGCCAAAAGATTCTCCAAATGCCCTTCAAAATCCAAAGGCGGAAGCCTGGGCTGGTTCAGCCGCGGCGACATGGTCGCGGAATTCGAGAAGGCCTGCTTCGAAGGCAGGACCGGCGACATCGTCGGCCCGGTGAAGACCGAGTTCGGATACCACATAATAAAGATCGTCGGCCAGAAATAAAGAAACAGTTTGAAAATGCGCCCCTCCCGTTCCCGGGAGAGGCGCCGGCCTCATCAGAGGTCGTAGTTCTTCATGTTGAAGTTGGGGACGACGTCCGCGTACTCCTTGACGCAGTAGTCAACGAACTTGTCGGTGTCGTCGGGAAGCGCGGAAAGCTTCTTGTTGATGTCCTGGAGGGTGTCCAGCTGCTTGGCGGTGAGGCCGAGCTCCTTGGACT